>Ga0335072_10003764_pt1 | contig 22715 bp, 21 predicted proteins | sample Lox_Sample_21_FD_206725 | JGI IMG/M metagenome (GOLD analysis project Ga0335072, IMG submission 206725) | Soil microbial communities from Loxahatchee National Wildlife Refuge, Florida, United States - Lox_Sample_2.1 | ecosystem: Environmental > Terrestrial > Soil > Wetlands | place: USA...
GTAGATCTTCAGCCACAGCGGCCAGTTCCGCCGCCGATTTTTCGCAGTCGAGTGCGCCTTTGTTGGTGCTGGCGGCAGCTTGCGCGACACCGGTGATGTTTTTGGCGATTTCCGTGCTGCCGCGCGCAGCATCGGCCACGTTACGGCTGATTTCATTGGCCGTGGCGGTCTGTTCCTCGACACTGCTGGCAATGGTGTTTTGAATGTCATTGATCTGATTGATGATGGCCCCGATTTCCCCAATCGCCCGGATGGCGCTTTTAGTGTCGCTTTGAATGGCCTCGATTTTCTGGCCGATCTCTTCCGTGGCCTTGGCCGTTTCGCGGGCCAGTTCCTTTACCTCATTCGCCACCACGGCGAAGCCCTTGCCGGCCTCGCCGGCGCGCGCCGCCTCAATGGTAGCATTAAGGGCGAGAAGGTTGGTCTGCTGCGCGATGGAGGTGATGACCTTGATCACTTTGCCGATTTCGGCACTGCTTTCATTGAGCTGGCCGATGGTGATATTGGTCGCTTCAGCCGCCTTGACCGCCGCCGTAGCGACGCGGGCCGCTTCGCTGGCGTTTTTGGAAATTTCGCGATTTCCGGCGGTCATCTCCTGCGCTCCCGTCGCCACGGTTTGGATATTCATGCTGACCTGTTCGGCGGCTGCGGAAACGGCGTTGGCCTGGGCGGCAGTCTCCGTCGCATTGGAGCTCATCGCCTGGCTGACGCCTTTCATGTACTCGGAGGAGGCGGCGAGCAGGCGCGCCGTATCGCGCACCTTTTGTTGCGTCTGAATTTTTTGCGTCATAATCTTCCAGGTCACCATTACGCCGCTATAGACGCCATCCGCGTTATGAATGGCGGTGCAAAAAGCGTCGATCATTTCCGGCCCGACTGGGATTACGTTCCGGAATGGCAGGTTCTTGGGATCGGCAAGAAGCCGCCGCTGCTCCTCGGGCGATTGATGGAAAATGCCGATGGTATGGCCGATGATTTGCGCGGCTTTCACCGGCAAATGGGCCTCGAGCGTTTGTAACGTTTTGATCGAGGATTGATTGGCGTATCTGATATGCAAATCCCGGTCCGCGAAAATGACGTTGATCGGACATTGTTCCAGCATTGATCGGATGGCCTCGGCAAGATGGTTTCTGGCCGGAAGGGAATGGACCGGGCCGACGCCATTGAGAATCGGTTTGCCGGCGGAATGGCCGGGGCGTAACCGGCGGGAAGCGCCGCCCTTTTTCATGGTTTTGCGGATGGATGTCTTATTCATGCTGGTACTTCGTTATCGATTCAATTGGAGAAGAGAGGATCGTGGATTGGAGCGGAGACTGCGGCAGGAATTGTGACGGCGGCTTGAATATCAAGCAGCAGCAGCAGCCGGTCCTTTAATTTGTAAACTCCGGAGATGACTTCCCGGATTGTGCTCCGAAGCGTAACCGGGTTGGCCTCGAATTGTTCAGCGGAAAGATCGAGGACCTCGCCCACCTGATCGACCAGCAATCCGGCGAGACCGCCCGGCAATTGCACAACGACATTCATGCCGGAGATTTCAGGGGGAGCGGCGGGAAGACCGAGTCTTTCCCGCAAATCAACGGCGGTGAGAATCTGGCCGCGCAGGTTGATTAATCCGCGTATGAGACTGGGGGCCCGCGGCACGCGGGTCATGGGTTGCGGGCGCAGAACTTCCTGAACCGAGAGAACATCGACTCCAAAGAGGAGGTTGCCGACCGTGAACGTGCAGAGCTGTCTTTTCATTTTAGTTCAGGCTTTCCATCATTTCGCCCAAGAACTGACCATTGGCCCGCCCGGCATCGAGGTTAACCAATCCGTCGATATCCACAATTTTTGTGATTCGGTTCTGGATGATCGCCGACCCAAGAATGCCGGGCCGCAATCCCTTGCGCTGTAAGACCAATGGTTCCCGCGCGATGTCGACAATGTGGTCGACCAGCAAGCCGTAGCATAAGCCATCCCTCGCGTGGACGATAACCTGGAATTTGCCGCTGGAAGCTGGGAAAGCGAGTCTTTCATTCTCGGCAAGCAAAAGGTGGCTCAAGGGAAGAAGTGGCATGATCTTGCCCTGGTATTGCACGGCTGGCACGGCTCCCTCGCGTTCGATTTTAGCGGCGTCGAATTCTTCCAGCCGTGTCACCTCGGAAAGGGCAATGGCCCAGCGGCCATCATCGCCAAGTTGAAAAACCAGCAACTCTTCCCCTGGCGCCCTTGCTTCCTCTTTCATCGCCGTTGGCACCGGTACGGGCCGCTTTTCATTCGCTTCGTTGTTCTTAACCCGCTGGGCTAAACCGAGTACGTTGAGGATAAGAATAACATGCCCGTCGCCCATGATCGTTGCGCCGGCGAAGACATGGAGAGACTTGAGGAGCCGACCCAGCGGCTTGACCACAATTTCCTCGGTGTCCTGCACATGATCCACGATCAAGCCAAAAGACCCGCCGTGTGCATCGAGGACAACGATGTTGATGTCTTGTCCCATCTCATGCCCTTGCGCGGAAAAACCGAGTTCCCGTCCCAAGTCGATTAACGGAAGCAATTGCCCGCGCAGGCGGTAGACGGGCGAATCCTCGATCCATTCGATTTTGCGCGCGGCATCCGCGCCATCCAGCCGGACCAATTCACGCACACTGGCCTGCGGGATGGCGAACCGTTCGTCGCCACTGCCGACCAACAGTGCCGGGATGATGGCAAGAGTCAGCGGAAGTTTGATTTTGAAGGTGGTGCCTTGACCAGGCGCGCTTGCCACTTCGATGGCGCCGCCAATGCGGTCGAGATTGGTTTTGACCACATCCATGCCAATGCCGCGTCCGGAAAGCCTGGTCACCTCGCGCGAGGTGGAAAAACCGGGCAGGAAAATAAGTTGGATCAGGTCGTAATTGGTCATCGTATCGGCTTGCGACGGTGCGAGCAGGCCCCGCCTCAATGCTGCTTCGCGAATGATTTCGGGGCGGATGCCTCCGCCATCGTCACTGATTTCGATCAGGACCAATCCGGCTTCGTGGCAAGCCCGGAGGCAGATGGCACCTTCCTCCGGTTTGCCTGCGGCGATTCGGCGCTCCGGAGTCTCAATGCCATGGTCGATACAGTTACGAATCAAATGGGTGAGGGGATCCTTGACTGCCTCGATAATGCTTTTGTCGAGTTCGGTCTGCTGTCCGCTCATTTCCAACCGGATTTTCTTGTCCCCGGCCATCGCGGCATCCCGGACCAGCCTGGGAAATTTTGACCAGATATTGCCGATGGGTTGCAGGCGCGTTTTCATGATGCTGGCTTGTAACTCGGAAGTAATGCGGTTTAATTTTTGAGCGGGTCCGGCAAGCATCTGAGGACCTTCATTCTGGCTGAGTTGGGAAATTTGATTGCGTACCAGGACCAATTCGCCGGCGAGATTCATCAAGCGGTCGAGCAGGCCAACCTTGACCCTGATGCTGTTTTCCGCCGAAGTCCCAAAACCTGCTGGCGCCTCTGTATCCGGAATTTCATCGGGCATTGGAGTCTCGGTCAGTGCCGGTTCCTGTAACGCCTGCAAGGCAGCGAGGACGGAACCAAAGCTTTCACTTTCTTCTTTGCCGGTCCGTTCAATGTGGCCGGTATGGCGGCGCACGCTGTCGAGGACGTGAAGCAGGACGGTAACGATGGCGGGACTGGCTTTGATCTGTCCCTCCCGAAGATGGCCCAGGAGGCCTTCGGTCTGGTGGGCAAGACCTTCGAGCTTCGTGAAACCGAGAAATCCGCATGTACCCTTTAGGGTATGGATGGCGCGAAAAATCCGGTCCAGCGTGTCGCGGGACGCAGGCTGTTTTTCCCATGCCATGAGATCGCGTTCCATCTGATCCATGTTGTCCCGGCTTTCGGTCAGAAACTCCTGAATCAGATCCGCGTTATTGAGAATTTCCTCAGGCATATCAGTTTTGAGCTTGGAGAACTTCGGAAGGCCAGTAATCGAGAAAGCCGAGGCGCTGGAAGCAAAATATTTTACGCGCGACCAGATTGGGATGCGCCTGGAGCCGCCGGCAGATTTCGGTCAGCGAAGTTCCGCCGTTGATTTGCGTCAGCACCTGCCATTCATCCTGCTGTGCCTTCACTTCCTGAAGTTGGCGGTATCCGGAGGGAGTGAAGACGGGCACACCCAGGGGATCCTCGGCAATGGACTGGATATCGTCAGCGGCATTGACGTTGCGCAAGCTCTCCAGAATCCAGTCATTGATCCGTTCGCGCGATGGGGCGCATTCCTCGACAAAAGACGGGAGCCGGGTCTGTTCAAATTCGTAATTAACGCTCGGTTCGGTCCAGATTTGGGCGAAGAGCCGGTGGCCGTAAAGATCGGTCAAGGTCTTGGCCGTTTGCGCGGGCAAGACGCCTTGCTGGCTGAGATTGAGCAGAAAGGGCGAGAGAGTCTGCCGCTGGAGATCCTCGCATTTTCTCCAGATCAGGCTTTTCCGTCCCCGCGTCAAGTACGGCGTGCCTTCAAGGTAAGATTCCACATTGCGCGTGCTGACCACGCGAATGATGCCCTTCTGGCAAAAGGCGTGAAGGATATCCTTTCTCACGGTGACGCGCAGAATGCCGGTCATTTCCTGCCGCGCGATGAACCGGAGAGTGCTGCACATGGGTGATGCGTCCGTACTGCCACGCATGACGATGGATCCCGAGCTTTCGACCGCCTCCTCCACGTTCTTGCGCTGTTCCCAATGGCTGAGCACATAGGAGATCGTTGCCACCAGCAACTCGTGGCTGAACGGTTTGACCAGCAGCCGGACAATATTGCTCTGGTTCAGCGCCAGGGCGCCGATTTCACGTCCGCTACTGCTCATGAGGATGATGGGAATATGCGCGGTCTCGTGATCCTCCGCGAAAAGCTTGCAAAGATCGTCTCCCTGCATGTCGGGCAGCGTGTAATCGCATAGGATCAGGTCGGGATTTCCAGCCTTTGCCAATTCGATGCCGGTTTTGGCGTCGGGAGCCAATAGAAGCCGGTTGACGCAATCTTCGTGGGCCAGTGATTTCTCGATGAATTTGCGGAGAGTCAGGCTATCATCAATCGCCAGGACATTTTTCGGGAGAAGTTTCATGGCGCGTTCTCAATCTCATGCCGCCTGCATTGAATGACACTCATCGGAAAGCCGCACCGCTTCCATGAGCACCGCTTCCCATCTTCCCCTGACGTTGACCTCGACCCCACCGTGAAATTCCTCCTCGTAAAAGACGCCGCCTTTCCAGCAAAGAATTTGGTTGAAAGCCTCATTGCCGGATAGCGTGTCTGTCTCGGAATGGAGAATGGCTCCGCGGTCGAGCACGATTACGCCGCGCGTTCCACTTGGTCCCGTAATGTGGAGTTTGCAACTGTCTAGGCTAAGGCATTTGACCTGGATGAGATCGACCAGGCGCAATTGACGCAAAGAACCCTGGAAAGTTGGCTTTTCTTCAGCTTCCGGAAGGAGACGGTGTAACTCCCGTTCGAGCGCAAGGATCTCAAACGGCTTTTGCAGGAATTGTGCCGAGCCAATTTGCTGGACTTGCGGTTCCAGTTCGGCATAGGGAATCTCCGACATGATTAGGATGCGGGCTTCCGGTAGAACGGTTTGCAAATCGACGATAAATTCCAGGCCGTTGCCATCGGGCAGGCTGGTATCGATCAGGAAGGCGAAAAACTCGTATTGATAGATGAAGACGTGCGCTTCCGCCACCGAACGGGCGACCATCGGGCTGGCTTGCGGCAGCGTCTGTTGCAGATGCGTTTTGATCGGCTCGCTGAGCCGGAACTCATCCTCCACAATCAAAATGGGAAAACTCTTGCTCATATCGCTCTTACCAACCTCTCAGCCATTTCCCGTAATCGCCAGATGGACTGAATGGTGGCAACGATCTGTTCTGTTTTGACCTGATTGAACCGAGGGGAATGGGTTTCACGCAAAAGTGAATGAATTGTGCTGCTGACGAAGATGCACGTTTTGATGATGGGGAGACGCAACGGAACGGCATTCTTCATATTCATGTTATCAAGCAGATCTTTCATGCCTCCGGCCAGAGCGCCAATCCGGACATGGCCGATGCTGTTGGCCGCTCCTTTCAAGGTATGGAACTCCCGGCAAAGATCCTTGAGTGGGCTCGTGGCGGAACCCGAGTCCCAGTCGCGAAGGATCGATTCAACGGTTTTTAAGCCGGTCTCCGCTTCCTGCTCGAAAAAAGGAAACAGTTCCATATCGACTTCGTCTCGGACGGCGGCGGCTTCTTCCGCCCGTTCCAGGGAAAGTGGGATAACCTTATCGAGCGTTATTCCATGCGGATTCATTCACGTAAGTCGATAATCTTGAGTTCCTTGTAAAAAAATTGTTTGGCAGTGAGTCAGTGCCGCGATTGGAGAATAGGCCACCCGGCGAGATTCCTCGCTTCGCCACTTAGATAGAGATTTCCTCTGGCCGGTCATCACAACCATCCCAAGCACTGGGTATGCCAAGATAAAGTCAATAATGTGTCTAATGTGTCATAAGTGACGGTCCGGCCCCCAGATCAAGTTGACGTAGCTGGTAGAAAGCTTTTCAACATGCGATTGAGCGATTGATAAGCCGCTTCACTCGGTCCCCGGTCTCCGACTCCGCGCAAAACAATGCAGTCCTTGATTTGCCCGGCCATGGTATCGATCTCCAGTTTGGAGGGAAAAAGGGCCAGACCCGAAACACGGGCAAGGAACGAAGCCAGAAAGCCAATCTGGTCCGGTCCTTCGAGCCTGACTTCCAAAAGCTGGTCCGGACGCCGGGAAAGCTCGAAACTGTTCAATTTCGGCGTTAAGTGACGTTCATCCGAAGGAGATTGCTCGGCAAAGGCGGAATAGTTGAGCTGATGCGGATCGGCGGAACTCCCGGAGAAATCGAGGAAAAAACTCGATTTCCATTCGCCCCCTTTTTCCTGCGTGGCTTCTCCCGAAATAACTGAAATTTGCAACCGCGCCAAAGCTGAAAAAAGCTGGGCCACCCAGTGAGGACGGTGGAGACGGCCATAAAGCTTAAGTTGATACAGCCCGTCGGCGGTGCTGGAGATGGTCGATTCAAGCGGCATTGGGCGTAATCGTCGCTAAAAATTTGGTAATGGGCCAAAGTAAGCAGAGTCCGAGCCAATTTTAATGTGTGCCATTCCCGTTTCGTTAACGGAAAACCTGACGTTTACACCGGCGATAATTACTGTTTTCTGGATTTGGACCACGCATGGCCTCACCCGTTGTATCGCGGTGCTCCAAGAGCGAAATGCCCTCCCAGCAGATTGAAGAGAAGGGCAGGTATAATTTCGGCGCCGTCCTTGGCTTTTCCAAAACGATTTCCTGGGCAATGGCGTTGACCCCGGCGTAGGTCAATGCCCGGCGTATCTTATTACCGGATACCATGAGTCGACCAATCAAAAAAATCTAAAATGTAGCCGCAATGAGTAGACGATGACAAATGCAACGAATTGCGGCTTTTGTAGGATTATTCAGTTATACCACGCTCTTGCCGGATTACCGCTGGCCTCGGAATCATCGGAATAAGGGGGTACGCCGGAGTTGGGAGGCGCATCCATATGACTGGAAAAGCTCGGGCTGTTGTGGGGCGCGCCCAGCCCCAGAGGAGACCCGCTATAAGGACCGGACACCGTGAGCGATGTACTTGATGAAGTTCCCTCGGTTCCGCTATGGGTATAGAAGTTGGCCGCCGCCTTGAAAAAGGTTCCATGTCAAAGTGGAATTTGAACCCGGCTTCTTCAGCATACATGAAGGTGTTGGAGAAGTTGGAGCCACTGATACCGTTGGCGATGCCGTTGCCGGCGCCAGTACAAATCGAGCTTCCCGCTTACAGCGCCGAACTTGATGCTTACGGCGACCTCAGCCGGTACAAAATCAGTACAGTCTCCATCTATTCAGTGCCCCGGATCACCCCTTGCGGGTGCTCTCGAAGAGAAACCAAGCCCGGCGCTCCGCCTCGTCGATCCAGTTTTCGATCAGGCTGGCTGTGGCGACATCATTGTATTCATCGCAAACGTCGTGGGTTTCGCGCATGCGCGCAATCAGTGATTTATTGTCCTCGCGCAGCTCGGCCAGCATGTCGAATGGAGTGACGTAATCGGCGTCATTATCGGAAATGCGCTGGAGTTTTGCAATCTGGCCGATGGAACGGATGGTGATGCCTCCGATTTTGCGCACACGTTCGGCCAGCGGATCGGTCATCTCGAAAATCTGTTCGGACTGTTCGTCAAGCAACAAATGGTAATCGCGAAAATGGGGCCCACTCATGTGCCAATGGAAATTCTTGGTCTTGACGTAAAGCGCAAAGACATCGGCCAGCAGGGCATTGAGTGCGCCGGAGATGTCCCGGATGGCCTTGGAACCAAGGTCGGTGGAAGTGGCAAGCGGAGCTTCGCGACGGCGGAGAAGGGTTTTGTTATGGGTATTCGTGCTCATAAGGTTGTGATTGTGAGTTGTATATCCAGGCAAGATGGCTCCTAACCAGTCTCTGCGCAACCGAAAGTCACCGGCGTTTTGCCTAGTGAAATCCTCCTATTGATTTACTGGGCGATTCGTGCTCGTCTGCTCTGAAAAAGGGCGTTAGGATGTCGCGAAATTGAGAGTGGCAGTTGCCGATTCCGACCCTCGCCTCGAGGTAAAAAATTTCTTTGATATGACCCATGCCTGCTCTTCGGATAACCTCTGTAGCACCATGACCTTATTCTTCGCACCGTTCTATCGCTTCGTTCTCTTTTTTGCTTTGCTTGCGCCGTCGACCCTGATTTGGGCGAAGGAAACCGCTCCGGTCCATTATGTGGGTCCGTCGGAGATTAATTTTGTCAAAACCCTTCCTCCCGTCGTGCCTGTGGGCGAACTCCAGGCCAAGTTTGAAAGGGATTTTGAACTTTCGCTGGTCATCGAGGTGCAGGAGAAAGCTTCCTCCGCCGATGTTCAGCGCGCGCGCGACGAAGCCAACACGCCCGATCATCTGCCTTCACCCTACTCATTTTCCGACGTGATCGGCCCTTGGTTCAAGGCGGACAACGCGAAGATCAGTCGCGTGGCCGTGCTGATGAAAAATGTGATCGATGACGCCGAAGTGATTGTGCAGCAAGCCAAGAAGCATTGGAACCGCACGCGTCCTTTTCGCCAGGACCCCGCCGACGTGAAGCTTCAGACGGACAATCCTAGTGAAGTGCCATCTCCAACCAGCGCCTCTTATCCCAGCGGCCACGGAACGGATGGCATGCTTTTCGCCCTTATCCTTTCGGATCTCGCGCCCCAACTTCACGATAAGCTGATGGCGCGGGGGATTGAGTACGGCAATGACCGGGTTATTCTCGGGGTTCATTTTCCCAGCGACGTGGCAGCCGGACGCGCGTTAGGAGGCGCCATCTATGCCGCGCTCCAGGGCAAGAAGGCTTACCGGGACGATTTGGCCGCCGCGAAGGCGCAGTTTCAGAAGGAACTGGCGACCCATGGCGGGCTATAGAAGTTATCCGAACCGGACTTTGTCTTATCCCGGTCTCAGGATGGTGTCGGACGGCGGCATGCTGGTATCGAGATCCGGATAATCGAGGGTGAAGTGGAGGCCGCGGCTTTCGTGGCGGCTCAGCGCGCTATCGACAATGAGCGAGGCGACGAGGACCAGGTTACGCAATTCAATCAGGTCGCAGGTCATCTTGTAATTCCAATAATATTCCTGAACTTCTTCGCTCAGGCTTTGCAGGCGGCTGGCCGCGCGCCGCAGGCGTTTGGTGGTGCGGACGATGCCGACGTAATCCCACATGAGTTGCCGGATTTCCCGCCAGTTGTGATGGATGACCACCAGTTCGTCCGGATCCTGCGCCGGGCCGCTTTCCCACGGCGGGATATTTTTTTGTTTGGGCGGCGCTGGTTCCTGTTTGACTGCTTCCGCGGCGCGATGAGCCACGACGAGCGCCTCGAGCAGCGAATTGCTGGCGAGCCGGTTGGCCCCGTGCAAGCCGGTGCAGCCGACTTCACCCACGGCCCAGAGTCCCGGTAATTCCGTTCGTCCCTGGGGCGTCGTCACCACTCCGCCGCACTGATAATGAGCCGCCGGCACAACCGGAATCGGTTCCAGGGCCATGTCGATGCCGCATTCGAGACACTTGGCGTAAATCGCGGGAAACCGGTTCTGCAGGAATTCGCGGCTCTGGTGGGTGATATCGAGATAGACGCACTCGGCGCCGGTTTTCTTAAGTTCGGCGTCGATCACGCGGGCGACGATGTCACGCGGCGCCAATGATTTTCTGGGATGGACGCCGTCCATGAACGCTTTGCCCGCTCCGTTGCGCAGGACGCCTCCTTCGCCCCGTACCGCCTCGCTGATGAGGAAGGATTGCGCTTGCGGATGGAAAAGGCAGGTGGGATGAAACTGGATGAATTCCATATTGGCCACGGGGACTCCCGCTCGGTAGGCCATGGCCACGCCATCGCCGGTGGCGATGCTGGGATTGGTGGTGTAGAGGTAGACTTTCCCGCAGCCGCCCGTGGCCAAAAGCACATGCTGCGCCGCGATGGTTTTCACTTTGCCGGTCGCCACGTCGAGCACATAAACTCCCAGGCAGCGGTTGCCGGTGGCGAAACCGAGTTTGCGCCGCGTGATCAAGTCGATGGCGGCATGGTTTTCGAGGATTTCGACGTTGGGATGCAGGGCCAGGGCGGTGAGCAGGGCTTTTTCGATTTCGCGACCTGTGATGTCTTTGGCGTGGAGAATGCGCCGCTTGGAGTGGCCGCCTTCCCGGCCCAGGTCCAATTCATGCGCGGCGCCGTTTTCGCGTTCAGTGAAGGACATGCCGAGTTCGATCAGTTCCTTGATCCGGGCCGGGCCTTCTTCGACGATGCCCCGCACGACATCTTCATGGCAAAGCCCCGCGCCCGCCTCGAGGGTGTCGCGAACGTGGAAGTCAAAGGTGTCTTCGCTGGAGGTGACGCAGGCGATGCCGCCTTGGGCGTAATTGGTGTTCGACTCCGCGCGGTTTTTTTTGGTGATCACCGCCGCGGAACCTTTTTCGGCGACGCTGAGCGCGAAAGTCAGTCCGGCAATGCCCGAACCGAGCACGGCATAATCATAGGAATGACCGGCGGCCATCCAGTAAACTGCTCTTACTCTTCGCTCCGCGCCAAGACAAAATTGGCCAGCTTGGGGCGCCCGGTTGTGAAATTCACAGGGCGGTTTAGACTATTTCATGCGGTCGCATCTTACCCTTGAACCCGATCACGATGAATATTTCGCGCATGGTCCGGCCGGGTATCTTGCCATCGTCGATCTCGAGTCCTATGAAACCTTTGCGGGCGAGAATACCGACCGCCTCGATATGATGGCGCATCTGCAAGGGCAGATGAGGGCGCTGACCGCTGTGGCGTGGGGCGCGCCGCTGCGCGAGGTGAAGCTGCGCGTTCGCGTTACGGAGGACGACCGGGTGGTCGCGCATTCCGGTTATACTCCGCATACGACGACCGCGTCGGGCTGGGTGCGGACGAATGGGCAACTCGTCCTGACCAGCCATGACCGCCTCTTCGACTGTGCGCATCATCGCGCCCAGGATTTGTTTCACGGCCGGCGTCTGCCCAAGCTTTCGCGGCCCCGGCTTCTCCGCGTGCCGCCCGGTATCTACGCGGTGCTGGTTTACTATCATTTTCCTTTTCCCGAATGGGATGGGCAACCGAGCGAAGCATGGCGGGAACGGAAGATAGATTACACCGTCTTATTGCGCCGGTATCCGTTTCCGTCTCCGCGGGTGGCGCCGGTCCGGCTCAGCGCGGGGCTTATTCCGTGGGCGGGTGAGGAAAACGCCGCCCTGCCGTGGGATGGACGCGCGGAGAGCAGGGGCGCGTAAGGGATTTGGGCGGTTCTTGTAATTGGATATTACCTGGCTCTTTCTCTCTTAGAATTCACTTATTCTATAATAATCCTTATATACCAATTATCTCCCAAGGGCCGGTAAATTACGCTGTGGTAGTAGTCAATATTCTTACCTTGATTGTCGATTGTCGGGACAAGATTCGGTGGCTTGTCTAATTTATATACATAGGACAATCGCCAGCCTTCTCCTGCAAGACCGAAACCGGCAATATAAAGCAAGTTTCGTAATGGATCGCCGCGATCAGCCGGTACTTATTGCCGCCGATGTTAAACACCGTTTTGTTGCCAACTGGTCAGCGCCTGGGAACGTCTCGCGCAACTGCACAAAGTTGGCGAATCGGCGCATCTTCATCACCCGATGCCAATGTTCCAGGGCGCTCTGCGCATCGGGATGCTCCCGCGCGAATTCGTTGAATCGCCTGCGGGTGATGACGTGCATGGGCAACGTCTACACCAAACCAGCCTGGGAACAAGCTGGAGGCATCCGGGTGCGGCTCTTTTGAGTTGCGCCAAAGGCCGAGGGCGGCAGAATCCCGCAAATGCTTAAAGATGTCAGGCTGGGGAAAGACGTGGTGATTCACCACGAGCAGTTGGTTAATATTTATAAGTGCGAGATCGGAGACGCGACGCGGGTGGGGCCGTTTGTGGAGATCCAGGCCGGGGTGAAGATCGGGAAGCGTTGCAATATCGGCAGCCACTCGTTTCTTTGCGGGGGCGTTACGCTGGAGGATGATGTTTTTGTCGGGCACGGGGTGATGTTTATCAACGACCTGATGCCGCGGGCGGTGACTCCCGAAGGGAAGCTGCTGACGCATAGGGATTTTGAGATGGTGCGCACCCGGATTTGCGTGGGGGCGTCGCTGGGCAGCAACGCGACGATTCTGGGCGGCGTGCGGGTCGGGCCCGGGGCGATGGTCGGCGCGGGATCGGTGGTGACGCGGGATGTGCCGGCGCAGACGGTGGTGGCGGGCAATCCGGCGCGGATGTTGCGCCATTTGGACAAGGCAGCGAAGGCTGGCGCCAACCGGCGGAAAAAGGGCGCGAAACGGAAAAGAGTCAAAGCATGAATATCGGGATCATCGGCATCGGGCGCTGGGGCAGGAATTATCTTCGTGTTTTTTCCAACCTGCCCGGGGTGAAGTTGACAGCGGTTTGCGATGCTGACGCGACGCGGGCCGCCGATGCGGCGCAATCGTGTCCGCAGGTGAAGGTTTTTAGTGATGTGGGGGAGATGCTGGCTTCGGGCTGCTGCGAGGCGGTGGTGGTGGCGACGGAGGCGTCGGCGCATTACGCGATTTGCAAACAGTGCCTGGAAAAGAAAATGGCCGTGTTGATTGAGAAGCCGCTGACGACGCGCGAAGAGGAGGGGAGGGAACTGACCGAACTGGCGGAGCGGCAGGGGGTGATTCTCATGGTGGCGCATACATTTTTGTTTAATCCGGCGGTGCGGCGGTTGAAGCAATTGCTGAACGAGAAGGCGCCGGGCGATATCTATTTTATCAAAGCGCGCCGGACCCATTTGGGGCCGATTCGCGGGGATGTGAATGTGGTCTGGGATCTGGCTCCACATGACCTCTCGATGATGTTTTATTTGCTGGACGAGCGCCCGGCGGAGATTCAGGCGATGGGAGCGAGTTTTCTCAAGCCTTCGGTGGAGGACGTAGCGTTTGTGAATCTGCGTTTTCCCTCCGGCGTGGTGGGAAACATTATTTTGAGCTGGGCCGATTCGAACAAGGAACGTTATTTGGACGTGGTGGGAAGCAGGGCCCGGATCGCCTTCAACGACCTGAGCAATCTCGAGCCGATCCGCATTTTCTACAAGGGCGTGGCCTTGAAGGAGGAACGGGCGCGAAATTTTGGGGAGTTCCAGTTTGTGCTGAGAGACGGCGACATCGTGAGCCCCCAGATTGACATGGCGGAACCGCTGCGCGTTTTGTGCGAAGAGTTTGTCCAAGCCGTGCAGACAGGAACCAAGCCCTATTCGGATGGGCGCTTCGGCACCGATATCGTGGCCGCCTGCCGGAAAATCGAGGAGTTGCTGAAACGGAAATGAAAGTTCCCTTTGTTGATCTCAAGGCGGCCTACTATTCTCAAAAGGAAGAGATTGATCAGGCGGTGGCCGGGGTTTTGGAACGAACCGATTTCATCCTGGGCGAATCGGTCGCCGCTTTTGAAAAAGAATTCGCCGCTTTTTGCGAAGCACCGCGGGCGGTGGGAGTCGGCTCGGGATTGGAGGCGATCAAGCTGGGCTTGCGCGCGTGCGGGATCGGCCCCGGAGACGAAGTGATTTGCCCGGCCCATACGTTTATTGCGACGCTTTTCGGCATTAGCGGCGTGGGCGCGCGTCCCCGGCTGGTAGATGCCGATGATGAGTCCTGTAACATCAATCCGGAGCTGATTGAAGCCGCAATTACGCCACGCACGAAAGCGATTCTTCCGGTTCATCTCTACGGACGCCCGGCGGAGATGGAAAAGATCATGGAAATTGCCCGGCGCCATGGTCTTTTGGTGGGCGAAGACGCCGCCCAGGCTCATGGCGCGCGATATCGCGGGCGGCGCGTGGGCGGCTTTGGCCGGTTTGCGGCTTTCAGTTTGTATCCGGCCAAGAACCTTGGCGCTTACGGGGATGGTGGTTTGTTGGTGACGGGTGACGCGGCCCTGGCGGACAAAGTCTCCGCCTTGCGCAATTACGGCAGCGCGGCCAAATATCACCATATCGAGATGGGGGAAAACTCCCGGCTGGACACGCTTCAGGCGGTGATTTGCCGGGTGAAACTGAAACGGCTCGACGAAACCAACCGGCTTCGCCAATTGGCGGCGGATCTCTATCGCGAAAAATTGTCCGATATTGAGGGGCTGTGCCTGCCCGCGCAGCCGAAGAATTCGGACCACGTGTACCATCTTTTTGTGGTGCGGACCGCCCGCCGGGACAAGTTGGTCGCCCACTTGCAAAAAAATGACATTGGCTGTGTCGTCCACTATCCCATCCCGTGCCATCTGCAGCCATGCTACAAGGATTTGGGATACGCCGAGGGCGATTTTCCGGTGACGGAGCGCATTTGTCGGGAAGTTTTGTCGTTGCCGCTCTATCCCGAAATTTCCAAGCCGCAAGTCGAGGCTGTCGCTGGCGTTGTCCGGGATTTTTTTCTCAAAACCAGTTGAACGGATTTTAGCGTTTTCCAGGCAGAAATTTCCGCAGAAACATGGTAACTTTGACCAGAAGGTAAGGCAGGCGGGCGAGGGCGGCGGCGAGGGGTCTTGTGTCGCTGGAAGATATTCCGGGCGGCGCGGGTGAACCGGGAGCGGAAGCGCCGGAGGTGTTTGTCCATTCGGTCGCGAGAACATGGTTCGTGATGTTTTTATAAATCCGCGGGGCCTGTTCTTGGCCACGATTTTTTTCCCAGACGTGGAGTGCCTTGCCCAATTCGTAACTGACAAAAGCGCAGTAGAGAGGGATCCAGTTTTCGCCATCCTGCAGAACTTTTTGCGAAATCCGCTCGACGTTTTTGAAGGATTGGCGGATCGATTTATCCGGTGGCACATCTTTCCGGGTTTCGGCTTCAAAATATTGAAGCGAGGCTTGCCAGAATGAACGGGCGGTGGGGTAGGTCATATGATGCACGCAACAATCCGGCGCATAAGGAATGCGCCAGGTGCGCGCCCTATCGGGAGCGTGGAAGTTGTTGTGCACATCGTCGGTGATGCGCGCCCGGCGCCGATGGAAAAGGAAGGGATAATGGCAGACGCCGAAATCGGGATTGGAGCAATGCAGCCCGAAGGCATACATGCGGCGCGGCACATAAACGAGGTCGAGTTCCGCTTCGCGCTGTTCCAGAATTTGGCGGCAGGCGGCAATCAGTTTTTTGGTGGGAACTTCAGAGCAGGTTCCAACAAAAACCCAGTCATATTGGACCAAGCTGGGGATTTCCGAGAGCTTTTCGTGTCCTTGCTCGCTGAAGGGGACCGGCCGGATGACAACTTTGTCACCGGCGTTGCGGCAGATATCGAGAGTGCCATCGTTGGAGCCTTTATCCATGATGACTACCTCGTCGGCCCAACGGGTGGCATGTTCCAGAACTGAGCCGATGCGCACGGCTTCATTGTAAACTGGAACGATAAAACTGATTTTCACTGAGGGCATCGGCATCCCGCTGGATGAGTGTGCTAAAGAGAATGCTTTTTCGTGAAGGCGAGGATCTGACTCCGCGCGGAGTCGAAATCGAGGCCATGTTCGCGCATCAAGTAGGAGTAACTTCCGCAAAAACGCGAAAAGCGGTCCGGTATGCCGAGGCGGCAGACCGGCATCGGGTGTTCCTGGGATAAAATTTCCGCGACTGCTCCGCCCAGGCCGCCCAGGACATTATGTTCTTCAAGGGTGACGACGAGACGATGCCGGGAGCACGCGGCCACGACCGAGTCTGTATGGAGCGGTTTCAGAGAAGGTGCGCTCCACACTGCGCCGCCCGGCCAATCTTTGGCCAGTTTGACCGCCAGAGTGACCAGCGATCCCGTGGCGATGAAAACGAGGGCGCCGTTTCCTGGGGAAACAGGAATGAGACGGCCCCATTCCAATGGGGGCGTCGCGGAATGAATGGGCCCGAGATCGCTTTTGCCCATCCGCAAATAGACCGGTGCCCGGGTGGAGAAGGCGAGTTCCATCACGGCTTTCATTTCGTGCGGATCGGCTGGAGATAAAATCCGCATGTGGGGCAGCGCGCGCAAGGTGGCGATGTCCTCCGTGCTTTGATGGCTTACGCCGAGGGTGCTGTAAACCACGCCGGCCCCGTCTCCGATAAAGATAACGGGCAGTTCGTCGCAACAGACATCGAGTTTGATTTGCTCCAAAACTCGTATGGGGCTGAAGGAGCTCAGGGCATAGACGACGGGACGAAAACCGCTTTTCGCCAGACCCGCGGCCACGCCAACCATGTTTTGTTCGGCGACGCCGGCATTGAGGTACTGCCGGGGACAAACACGGCGAAATTCATCGAAGAGGGCGTAGCCATGATCGCCCGTCATCAGGATAATCCGTTCATCCGCCTGGGCCGCGGCGAGGAGGGCGTTGGAAAAAGCGTTTCTCACGAGCGCGGTCCAGAGGCGGCGTTGTCCGGTTCGGTTGGCGTCCGGCGCGGATCAGCGGAAACGGGAGGAAGCAACGCGACGGACATACAAATTTTCAGAATATCATGAGGGTCAAGTTTTGTGCGACGATGGCAGCAACTCTGTTTCCACATGCACCGAAGTATGCGGCACGTGGTTCAGGCGCGAGAGGTCGGCCCGGACTCCCTCGAGAAAGAGACGGCAGAGTGAATCGGCCTGGTAGCGTTCCTTGCCGCCAAAACGGTTTCCGGTGAAATCTTTTTGCACGATGTTCAACGGAACGGAAACAGCGCGCGGTTCCTGAAAGGTCAGCAGCAGGGGATGCCTCCACTTGTAGCGCCCCGTCATATTGGCCAGCGCCAATTCGAGTGTATTGGGGCTGTGCCATGGCTTGCGCAAAAGTCTCGGCAAAAGGAAACGCGGCTTGAGCAGGCTGCTGCTGATCTCGAGCGGATAGGCAAAGTCGCCGTCCGCCTCCGGCCATCGGAATTGATAGACCAGGGAATCTTTGTCCACCGGCAGCAGCGGGGGAATTTTCTGATCACGGTTGCCCATGTAGAAGTGGGTCAAACCCTGGCCGAGACGCAGAGAAAAAGCGATAGCGTCATCCTTGGCCCAAAGTTGCCGCGAACATTGGGCAAAGTGGAATGGACGCAGGAAGAGAGTGTCATCGACCACGAAGAGCGCGGCAGGCGAGGGATTCAGGAGAAGATTTGTTTTCCATGCGTCAATGTGATTCCCGGGAGCGCTTCCCTTCTGCCAGCGACGAATCATTCTCGCCCGCCAAGATCCCGCAGCGATATTGCCTAGGATCGAAATGAGATCGGCGCGAAAGGATGATTCTTCGATAAATTGGAGGCAAGCGAGACGACGAAAGACTTCGTGCAAGATGGCATAAGACTGTCGGTGTTCCGAGCTTGAGGCGGTCCACAAGATACAAATGGGTAAAGTTGCCACATCGGCACATTGGACCAGCAGCGTTCTCAAGCACGCTTCCAATTGAAAGGCCCGGTTTTTGGAGAAAATGATGATCATATCCAGAATGGAACCGGCGGTGATGCGTCTTTCTGGCGCAACCTACGCCTATTTTTCGGACAACCTCTAATTACGATGCCATGAGTTCCTTTACTTTTTGAACAATCTCATCCATCAGACTGTCTTCGACAATAAGGTCCTGGGCGAGATCGCCAGCTCCGATCTGCACGCCCTGGGCTCTATATTCGAATGTGCGCATGCCCACGAGCCGGCCAAGATCCTGATAACAGGGGGCCTGAATGCGTGGCGGAAAAATTTCGACCAGTGAGCATTCCGGGCGGCAAAAAACCAGATTGGTCAGACTAGCGCCGTGAGCCGTGACCAAGCAGGAGGCGTCGGCGAAGGCGAGCATCTGGTCGATGGTTGGCATCTCGGCCATCACCACAAACTCGAATCCCAATGGTTTGAGCCGACCATAGAGCGCCTCTTCGTTCAAGACGCGGCGACTGGTCGAATCGCGGCGGGAGATGTAGAGCCGCCGGGGAAAACGCTCGCCGGGTTTGCGTTCACGGGCGCGGGCGAGAAGTTCCGTGCGGATGAAATGACGCACGCGGGGAGGGAATTCTCCCTGATTGCCATCATAGGAGGGAACGTAGAGTTCTTCTGCCTGGAGAATCGGATGGGCGAAAGAGGCGATCCGTTTTTCTTCCGGATAGCCCATCAGGTCCAAGATTTCCCGCTGATAGGGTTCGCTCAACGGCGCGTAAAGGGGTAGATCTCCAAAGCCGGCATCGCGCAAAATCGGAATGCGGGGAATGCAGTCGTAAAAAAAATGGCAGTAATTGGTGTTATGTTCGATGGCGATGCTGGCGGCTTTGGCCACGCGGTGAATTTTCGGCATCAGAATGGGCTTTTTGAGTTTGGAATGGCCTTCGGAGGGCGGGTTCCATTCGCGGGATAATTCACGGATGAGGCAGCCGTCGGCCATGAGGGTGGCGCCGTTGTGATTGGCGAAGCCGTTTGGGATGCGAAAGACGATCCGGTCGCGGACGATATCGAGGGTATCGTTTCCCAACGATGAAACGGGCGGCTCGGAGGCTTGACGGTAAATGGCGAGGTCGAGGTCCCGAATCCGGCGCACGCCGTTAGGAAGGCGGAAAAAAGACCAACGCTTCGACGCGGGAACGGCCCGCGAGGCGGTGAGCATAAGGCGTCGTCCCACAGAAAGTCTGGCCATGGAAGTGGTTTTAGCCGGAGAGAGGATTAAATCTAGAATTCTTATTTAGATGAGCGTAGAGGCTGCCCAAAAGACGCGGGCCGCGCGCTCAACGGAGATGCGATTGAATCGCGGCGAGACACGATTGATCCAGAATCATATCAGCTTTTACTGGATCGGGGTTGGAGCCGGGGGCGAGGGGCACATCCAAAAGCTGGGGATCCAAACCAATGGTCCGGGCCATGTCGCGATAAAGAAAATCGGCGCAGCCTTGAGGCATCAGGATGAGTAGATGCGTTCCAGGCCGGCATAAATGGAGATGGGCCAGTGCGGCGCCGGTGGGCGAGAGGATGGCTTCGGCGTCCCGGAAAAGGGCCAGTTGTTCCGCCAGCGGGAGCGTTTCCAGGAGTACGGACTTAAAGCCGAGCGGCTCGATGACACGAAGAAGTTCCTGTTCGTTGAGAATTTTGCGGCTGGTGGCGCGGGCTCGCGAGATATAAAGCCGCACGGGAGTTTTTGCCGGTGGGACGGACTGGGTCACCCGCAAATAAATTTCCCGCGCGCAGGCGAGATTGGCGGGGGTGACTCCTTTCACCACGCTGGCCGCCAGCAGTTCTTCCGTCCGGTAAAGCGTCCTCGATTCAGCCGGAATGATCGAGGCGGGCAGAAATCCCGCCGCTTCCAGCGATGCCCGGTGAAAGGGGTGCCGCAACCGGGCCAGGACACGAACCTGTCTGCGCCGGGCCGGATCGAGCAACCGCAGGCGCGGCATCACATCGAAGGTCCAATGGTAAAGATTGTCCGCGTCATCGCCGCTCATGGAGAAGACGGTTCCCGGGCAATCAACGATTTGCGGAAGGAATTTCTGACGCCGCACGAACCACCACGCAGGCGGGCGGTTCACACCGGGGGAAATCTCGCCGACGATGCGGGCGTGTTCATCAAGCTGGGCGCCCCGCGACCAAATCCATCCGCGCGGCACGCGGTAAAGACCTTCTTCACCCCTGATTTCCAGTGCTTCGACGGCATTTCCGGCGTCCGCCACCGAAACGACTCCGGCGGGTAATCCGCAGAATCGCAAGCGGGCGGTTTCCGGCAGGCACCGGCTCAGTTGGGCGACCAGGCGTTTGGTGAAACTGATTTCCCTCCATTGATCGGGTGGCAAGCCATACATGACCGGTAGCGGTTGAGATAGACCAGCCTTGCTTTCAGGACAAGTGGATTTGAGTGACCTATATTCGGCCCAGCGATGACAAGATCGCCCATTCGCCAAAATTCCGCAAAAAATCTCTTGCACGCTTCTCCTGCTATGGCATGATCACTGTCCCCCACAAAACGGGGGGAGCCTCGTTGGGACGCTTAGGCGACTGACCGGGTTACGAGTGATAAGGAAGCGTGTGACGGTCTTCCGGGAATCAGGGGTAAGAGGGAAGTGGCCGTCCTCCATGCGAGCTTAAAAGCTTAGCACGCCACCGGAAATGGCGTGTTTTTGTTTCTAAGCCCGGTGGAGAGATCGCTTCTGCGCCACCCGAAACGACAGATTTAAACCAAAGATAGACGCATGCCCACGATTAACCAGTTGGTCCGCAAAGGACGCCGCAAGGTTGTCTTCAAAACGAAGTCGCCCGCGCTGAAAGGCGCGCCGCAACGCCGCGGCGTCTGCGTGCAGGTTATGACCCGCACGCCCAAGAAGCCCAATTCCGCCTTGCGGAAGGTGGCCAAAGTGCGCTTGACCAATGGGCAGGAAGTCATCGCCTACATCCCGGGTGAGGGGCATAACCTGCAGGAGCACTCGATTGTCCTGGTGCGCGGCGGACGCGTTAAGGATTTACCCGGCGTCCGCTATCATATTGTGCGCGGCACTCTCGACGCCCTCGGCGCCGCCGGTCCGAGCAATACCAACAAACTCACCCGCAACGTCTCCCGTTCCAAGTACGGCGTAAAGAAACCCAAGGCCGGCGGAGCCGCCGCGGCGCCCGCCAAGAAATAACCGATTTAACTTCAACCCCACCCACTTATGGCCAGACGCCGCCGCGCCGAAAAGCGCCAAATCCTTCCCGACAGCCGCTACGAGTCCGTTATCGTGGGGCGCCTCATCTCCTCGATCATGGAGCGAGGCAAGAAGTCTCTCGCGCAACGGATCGTTTACGGCGCTATCGACGCCGTCAATGAGCAGAACAAGGACGGCGATCCGCTCGATATCTTGAACAAGGCTTTGGAAAACGTGAAACCGCGCCTGGAAGTGAAGTCCCGCCGCGTGGGCGGCGCCACCTACCAGGTTCCTATGGAAGTCCCGCCGGATCGCCAGATGGCGCTCGCCATGCGCTGGATGGTGGCCAATGCGGCCAAGCGCAAGGGCGTGCCGATGCAGAAGGCGCTGGCATCGGAAATCAAGGAAGCCTCCAACGGCCAGGGCAATTCAGTCAAAAAACGCGATGATGTGCACAAAATGGCGCAGGCCAACCGCGCATTCGCGCATTTCCGGTTTTAATATAAATTTAAGAATAAATTCTAACCTCTAACTTTTATGGCCACCGCCGCACCTTCTCCCTCTACCACGGCCAAGAATCCCAATTCTCCGAAACGCCCCTATCCAATGGAGCGCACCCGCAATATTGGCATTTGCGCCCATATCGACGCGGGCAAGACGACTCTGACCGAGCGCATCCTTTTTTACACCGGCGCCGTCCACAAGATGGGCGAGGTGCACGAAGGCACGACCGTCACCGACTGGATGGAGCAGGAACGCGAGCGCGGCATCACCATCACCTCCGCGGCGACGACCTGCTTCTGGCCCGCCCGCAAAGAAGCGGGGGTAGTGAAGATTTTCGAGGGGCAGAAATTCCGCATTAACATTATCGACACCCCCGGCCACGTCGATTTCACCGCCGAGGTCGAACGTTCCCTGCGTGTGCTCGACGGCGCCATCGCCGTGTTCTGCGGCGTGGCCGGCGTGCAACCCCAATCGGAGACCGTTTGGCGTCAGGCCAACAAGTACCATGTTCCCCGCATCGCGTTCGTCAACAAGATGGATCGCGTCGGCGCGAATTTCCAAAACGCGATCAAGGAAATGCGCGACAAGCTCGGCGCCAACGCCTGGCCGGTTCTCATCCCGCTGGGTGCGGAAGACCAGCTCAAGGGCCAGATCGACGTTATCAATCAAAAGGCGATTCTCTATTCCGACAGCGACCAGTTCGGCTCGACTTACGAACTGGCCGACATCCCCGCCGACCAGAAGGAATTCGCGGCTCAGGCGCTCAAGGATCTCGTCGAAGCGGTAGCGGACAAGGATGAGGAAATCGGCAATCTCTTTCTCGAAGAGAAGACGCCGGCTCCAATGCAACTCAAGCAGGCTATCCGCCGGCTGACTATTGCCAACCTCTTCGTGCCGGTGGTCGGTGGTTCCGCGTTCAAGAATAAGGGTGTCCAGTATCTGATCGACGCCGTCATCGATTATCTTCCGGGTCCGCTCGACATTCCCCCGGCCCTCGGAATCAATCCCCACAATCCGGAGGAGAAAGTTCCGACGCCCGCCGATGACAATGCCCGGTTCTGTTCGCTTG
>Ga0335072_10003766_pt1 | contig 22712 bp, 20 predicted proteins | sample Lox_Sample_21_FD_206725 | JGI IMG/M metagenome (GOLD analysis project Ga0335072, IMG submission 206725) | Soil microbial communities from Loxahatchee National Wildlife Refuge, Florida, United States - Lox_Sample_2.1 | ecosystem: Environmental > Terrestrial > Soil > Wetlands | place: USA...
CTGACGAGATGATGGACAGCTTCGATGTCCTGTTGGTCGATCTGCAGGACGTGGGCTGCCGCATCTATACCTTTGCCGCGACGCTGCGCTACGTCCTCGAGGCGGCGGCCCGGCGGCACAAGACCGTGTGGGTGCTCGACCGCCCCAACCCTATCGGCCGGCCGGTGGAGGGGCTGTCGCTGCGCCCGGGCTGCGAGAGCTTCGTCGGTCCGGGGGCCATGCCGATGCGGCATGGGCTGACGCTGGGGGAAATGGCGCGCTGGTTCGTCTCGACGCTGAAGCTCGACGTCGACTGTGGGGTCGTCGCGCTCGACGGTTGGGAGCCTCAGGCAGCGCCGGGATACGGCTGGCCCCTCGGGCGGCGCACCTGGGTCAACCCGAGTCCCAATGCACCGACACTCTGGATGGCGCGCGCCTATGCAGGCACCGTGATGGTGGAGGGAACGACGCTGTCGGAAGGGCGCGGCACCACGCGTCCGCTCGAGCTTTTCGGAGCGCCTGATATCGACGTGCAGGCGCTCCTGACGACCATGCGCGAGCTGGCGCCCGCCTGGATGCGGGGCTGCCGCCTGCGGCCCTGTTGGTTCGAGCCGACCTTCTACAAGCACGTGGGCAAGCTCTGCGCCGGCCTGCAGATCCACGTCGAGGACGACATCTACTACGAGCACGAGGCGTTTCGCCCGTGGCGCCTCATGGCGCTCGCCTTCAAGGCGCTGCGCCGTCTGGTCCCCGACTATCCGCTGTGGCGGGATTTCGTCTACGAGTACGAGCGCGAGCGTCTCGCGATCGACGTGATCAACGGCAGCGATCTGCTGCGGCAATGGGTCGATGACCCGGCGGCCGCGGCCGCGGATCTCGATGCGCTCGCGGTGAAGGACGAGTCGCTGTGGCTCGCGGAGCGTCAGGCGTATCTCCTGTACTGAGCCCGCATGCAGACCGCCCGCGACATCACAGGCTATCGCAAACACTGGGCCGAGCGCTTCGGCACGGCGCCGTTCCTGCCCATGTCCCGCGCGGAGATGGACGAGCTGGGCTGGGACAGCTGCGACGTCATCATCGTGACCGGCGATGCCTACGTCGATCATCCGAGCTTCGGCATGGCCATCGTCGGCCGGGTGCTCGAGGCGCAGGGATTCAGGGTCGGCATGATCGCCCAGCCTGACTGGCACACCGCCGAACCGTTCGCCGCGCTCGGCCGCCCCAACCTCTTCTTCGGCATCACCGCCGGCAACATGGACTCGATGGTCAACCGCTACACCGCCGATCGCCGCGTGCGCAGCGATGATGCCTACACGCCGGACGGCGTGGGCGGCAAGCGGCCCGACCGGTCGGTGATCGTCTATGCGCAGCGGGCACGGGAGGCGTTCAAGGACGTGCCGATCGTCATCGGCGGCATCGAAGCCTCGCTGCGCCGCATCGCGCACTTCGATTACTGGTCGGAAAAAGTGCGCCGCTCCGTCCTGCTCGATGCGAAGGCGGACCTGGCTGTCTACGGCAACGGCGAGCGGCAGATCTGCGAGATCGCCCATCGGCTGGCCGCCGGCGAATCGATCCGGGAGATGACGGACGTGCGCGGCACCGCATTTGCGCGCAAGTCGGTGCCCGAAGGCTGGATCGAGATCGACTCGACGCACCTCGATACGCCGGGCCCGGTTACGCCGCATGCCGATCCCTACGCCATGGAGCCGGAGCGGGCGGCCGCGGGCGGGACCACTCGGGAGCGATCCGCAGGCGCGCAGCTGCAGCCCGCCGCCGCCGGAGGTACGGAAAACGTCGTGCGCTTCGTGCGGCGCGTGAAGAACGCCGATCGCGGGCGCAGCGTCATCCGCATGCCTGCTTACGAGCAGGTCGCCTCGGACCCCGTGCTGTATGCGCATGCCAACCGCATCCTGCATCTCGAGGCGAACCCCGGTAATGCCCGCGCGCTGGTGCAGCGTCACGGCGATACCGAGGTGTGGCTGAATCCGCCGCCGGTCCCGCTGACCACCGCGGAGATGGATTGGGTGTACGAGCGGCCCTACCGCCGCCGGCCGCATCCGGCGTACGGCAATGCCAACATTCCGGCCTACAAGATGATCCGCTTCTCGGTCGCGATCCAACGCGGCTGTTTCGGCGGCTGCACCTTCTGCTCCATCACCGAGCACGAGGGGCGCATCATCCAGAGCCGCTCGCAGCCCTCCATCCTGCGCGAGGTGGAGACGATCCGGGACGAAGTGCCCGGCTTCACGGGCGTCATCTCCGACCTCGGCGGACCCACGGCCAACATGTACCGGCTCGCCTGCCGCAGCCGCGAGATCGAGAGCGCCTGCCGCCGCCCGTCGTGCGTGTATCCCGGCATCTGTCCCAATCTCGACACCGATCATGCGCCGCTGATCGACCTCTACCGCAAGGTGCGCGCGCTCCCCGGCATCCGCAAGGTGCTGATCGCCTCCGGCGTGAGATACGACCTGGCCGTCGAGTCGCCGGAGTACGTGAAGGAGCTGGCGCAGCATCATACCGGCGGCTACCTCAAGATCGCACCGGAGGCGATCGCCGAGGGGCCGCTGTCGATGATGATGAAGCCCGGCATCGGCGCCTACGACCGCTTCAAGACGCTGTTCGACCGCTACTCCCGCGAGGCCGGCAAGGAGCAGTACCTCATCCCGTACTTCATCGCGGCCCATCCGGGCACGAGCGATGAGGACATGCTCGAGCTCGCCCTGTGGCTGAAGAAGAACGGCTTCCGCGCCGACCAGGTGCAGGCCTTCCTGCCATCGCCCATGGCGACGGCGACCGCCATGTATCACTCGGGCAGGAATCCGCTCAAGCGCCTGAGCCGCACGGGCGGCGAGGTGCGGATCCCCAAGGGCCTCAAGGTGCGCCGGCTGCACAAGGCGTTCCTCCGCTATCACGATCCCAACAACTGGCCGGTGCTGCGCGAGGCGCTGCGCCGCATGGGCCGCGCCGATCTCATCGGCAACGGCAAACACCAGCTCGTTCCCGCCTATCAGCCGGCGGGCACCGGAGAGAAGGCTGATGCGCGGGGCACCTTCAGGACCCAACACACCGGCCTGCCACGCACAAAATCGTCGGGAACGATTTTGGACGACGCGCAGCGTCGGCCCCGAAGGGGCGAGGCGCAGGAAGCGCCGAGCAACCCGCGGAGCGCGCGCAGGAAATAACCGGAGAGCCGCCATGACGAGGGCGACATCGATTCGTGCCCCGAACTCAACCGCCGCGCTGCTGGCGCTCTCGTCGGTTACGACATTCGTCCTCATAGCGCTTGCCGCGTTCCGCGGTATCGCCGGCCTGGCGGGCCTGTCGCCGGCGCAGGCCGGCACCCTGCCGACGGCTTCCTCGACATCGACATCGACGCCCACGCCGGCTCTCGGGCTCGAGATTCGCGACGCGATCGGACCCGCGACGGCGCTCTACGTCCAGCATGGGCTCGAGATCGCGCAGCAGCGCCGCAGCCCCTTCGTCATCCTGGAGATGGACACGCCCGGCGGCCTCTCGACCTCCATGCGCGAGATCATCAGCGCCATTCTGGCGTCGCCGATGCCGGTCGTGGGCTACGTGGCTCCGCCGGGCGCGCGGGCGGCGAGTGCCGGCACCTACATCCTGTATGCGTGTCACGTCGCGGCGATGGCGCCCGCCACCAACCTCGGAGCGGCCACGCCGGTGTCGATCGGCGGCTCGGAGCCGGCGCCGCCGGCCGAGAGCCCTTCCCAGGCCGGCAAGCGCAGCGCGTCCGGCAATGCCGGCAAGTCCGGCAATGCCGGCAATGCCGGCAAGGCCGGCAAGCACGGCAAGTCGGCCCCGTCCGATGAATCGAACAAGTCCGATGAATCGGGCCAGTCGGATGAATCGGGCCAGTCGGATGAATCGGGCCAGTCCGACGAGCAGGCTCCGGTCTCCGAGCCGGCACCGCAGATGAGCGCGGAGCAGCAGAAGGTGCTCAATGACTCCATCGCCTACATCCGCGGCCTCGCGCAGCTTCGCGGCCGCAATGCGGACTGGGCCGAGCAGGCGGTGCGCGGCGCCGCCAGCCTGCCCGCGACGCAGGCGCTGCAGCAGCATGTCATCGACCTCGTTGCGCCCGACCTGCCGGGCCTGCTCGCGCAGTTGAATGGCCGTGAGGTCAGGATCGGCAACGGCACGGTCCGTCTCGACACCCGGGGGGTGCAGGTGGCCTGGATGCGGCCCGACTGGCGCACGAACCTGCTCGGCATCATCACCAACCCCGAGATCGCCTACGGACTCCTGCTGATCGGCATCTGGGGCCTGATCTTCGAGGGCTATCATCCGGGCGGGGTGTTGCCCGGCGTGGTCGGCGTCGTCTCGCTCCTCATCGCGCTCTTCGCGTTCCAACTGCTGCCGACCAATTTCGCCGGCCTGGCGCTGCTCTTCATCGGCGCCGGCATGATTGCCGCGGAGTTCTTCTTCCCGGCCTATGGGTCCCTCGGCATCGGCGGCCTCATCGCCTTCGTCGTCGGCTCGCTCATCCTCTTCTCCGGGGCTTCGGGCATCCAGGTGGCGCTGCCGCTCATCGGCGGCCTGGCGACCGTGGGCGGGCTCGTCATTCTCGGGATCGTGTATCTTGCCTCCCACGCCAGGCGCACCCCGGTCGTGACCGGTACGCAGGCGATGCTCGGCGCCGTCGTGGAGGCAGCAGAGGACTTCGCGGCGCGCGGGCGCGTCCGCTACGGCGGCGAGCTCTGGAACGCGTCCAGCCCCGCGCCGCTGAAGGCCGGACAGGCCGCGCGTGTCGTGAAGGTGGAAGGTCTAACATTGTGGGTTGAGCCGGTGCGGTAAAACGGCCGGTTTCGACCGGAGATTCCCATGCCCTACGCTGCCGTCGTCGTCATCGTCATCTGTGCCCTGCTGGTGTTCAGCGCGATCAAGGTGCTGAACGAATACGAGCGGGCGGTCATGTTCACCCTCGGGCGCTTCACCGGTATCCGCGGCCCGGGAGTCATCCTGCTCTGGCCCGTCATCCAGAGGATGAGCAAGGTGGACCTGCGGGTCATCGTGCTCAACGTGCCGAAGCAGGACGTGATCACCCGCGACAACGTGTCGGTGAAGGTGAATGCGGTGGTCTACTTCCGCGTCGTCGATCCCGGCAAGGCCATCATCCAGGTGGCCAATGCCTGGGAGGCCACGAGCCAGGTGGCGCAGACGACCTTGCGGTCGGTGCTGGGCCAGCACGAGCTCGATGACCTTCTGGCGCAGCGCGACAAGCTGAACGCCGACATCCAGCGCATCCTCGACCAGAGCACCGAGGCCTGGGGAATCAAGGTCGCGAACGTGGAGCTCAAGGACGTCGATCTCGACGAGAGCATGGTTCGCGCAATGGCCAGGCAGGCGGAGGCCGAGCGCTCGCGGCGCGCCAAGGTCATCAACGCGGAAGGCGAGAAGCAGGCGGCGCAGACCCTGGTGGAGGCGGCCCAGGCCCTGTCGCAACAGTCGAGCTCGCTGCAGCTGAGATACCTGCAGACGCTGGCGGACATCTCGCACGACAAGTCGCAGCTGATCGTGTTTCCGCTGCCGCTCGATCTGTTCCGGCCGCTGATGGGCGCGCTGGGGCCGGACCGCGGCGGGCAGTCGGGCTCCTAGGAGGGCGGCCTGCTGCATGCCGGCACCATGACGGGCTCAAAGGGCCGATGGGTGCTCCCGGCCGCGGGCGTGCTGCTGGCGCTGGCGACGATCGCCGGCGCGTTGGGGGCGCATGCGCTGAAAGATCGCTGGGGGGCCGAGCTGCTGGATGTCTATGACACGGCGGTGCGGTATCAGTTCTATCACTCGTTGGGGCTGCTCGGCATCGGGCTCGCGCTGCGGTCGTTCGACGTCGCTGCGCTGCGCCTGGCGGCGCTGCTGATCGGGTTGGGGATCGTTCTCTTTTCCGGCAGCCTGTATGCATTGACGCTCGGTGCGCCGCGGATGATCGGCGTCGTGACGCCGGTGGGAGGCTTGGCGCTGATCGCGGGTTGGATCCTGTTCGCTTACGGCACTTGGCGGGCGTGAATTCGGGGCTGCCGATCGACGAGGCGCTGCCGGAGTTGCGGCGGGCGCTTCGGGAGCACTTGTCGGCCGTACTGACGGCGCCGCCGGGCGCCGGCAAGAGTACCGTCGTGCCGCTCGTGCTTCTGCAGGAGCCGTGGGCGGCGGGCAAGCGCATCCTGATGCTGGAGCCGCGTCGGTTGGCCGCGCGGGCGGTAGCCGTCCGTATGTCGCAGACCCTGGAGGAGGAGGTCGGACGCACCGTGGGCTATCGGATGCGGCTCGATACCCGGGTGTCGCGCGAGACACGCATCGAAGTCGTGACGGAAGGCGTTCTGACACGGATGCTGCAGTCGGACCCTGCGCTCGAGGGCGTTGCGGCGATCCTCTTCGACGAGTACCACGAGAGGAGTCTGCAGGCCGATCTCGGTCTGGCGCTGACGCTGGATGCGCGCGAGAGCGTGGCACCGGAGCTCAGGCTCCTGGTCATGTCGGCGACTCTGGAGGGGGCCGCGGTGTCGCGCCTGCTCGGCGATGCGCCCGTCGTCACGGCGCACGGCAGGACCTATCCGGTGACGACGCGATATGCGGGCAAGGGATCGCCGCCGCTGCCTGACATCGGTGCGGCTCGTGGGACGCAGGAGTCGCTCGAGGCGATCACGGCGAGGATCGTCCGGCTCGCGTTGGAAGAGGAGCCGGGGGACGTGCTCGTGTTCCTGCCCGGTGCGCGGGAGATTCATCGCGTGCGCGCACTGCTCGAGGGGTCCACGGCGGCGTCGGGTCGGGCGGGCGATGTGCGATTGCTGCCGCTCTATGGGGAGCTCTCCGGCGAGGAACAGGAAGCGGCGCTGACGCCCGGGCGCCCCGGATCCCGCCGTGTCGTGCTGGCGACCAACATCGCCGAGACCAGCCTCACCATCCCGGGGGTCCGGGTGGTCGTGGATTCGGGGCTCGTGCGCCGGCAGCGGTTCGATCCGGCGACGGGCATGAGCCGGCTCGAGACCGAGCGCATCTCGCGCGCATCGGCGGAGCAGAGACAGGGGCGCGCGGGGCGAGTGGAGACGGGCGTCTGCTATCGCGCCTGGAGCGAGGGCGCGCAGCGGAGCCTGGCGCCTTTCAGCCCGGCGGAAATCGTCGAGGCCGACCTGACTCCGCTGGCGCTGGAGCTTGCGGGCTGGGGGGTGCGCGATGCCGGGGCGCTGAGGTGGCTCGATCCGCCGCCCGCCGCGATGCTGGCGAGCGCACGTGATCTGCTCGCGCGTCTGGACGCTCTCGATGCCAGTGGGCGCATTACACCGCACGGGCGCGAGATGACGCGGCTCGGCGTGCATCCGCGGCTTGCCCACATGCTGCTGCGGGCACGACACAAGGGCTCGCAGGCGCTGGCCGCCGATCTCGCGGCGTTGCTGTCGGAGCGGGACCTGCTGCGCGGGACGGCGGGCGCCCGGGACGCGGATATTCGCGGGCGCATCGAGGCCCTGCGGGGCGAGGGCGAATCCGGCGGGATCGACCGCGCGGCATTGCAGAGAGCCCGGCGCAGCGCGCGCGAGCTGCTGCGCCAGCTCGGCGCGGATCCGAAGGCGCCCCATGCCAGCGGCGGCGATGCCGTCGGCGGCCTGCTCGCGCTGGCTTTCCCGGATCGCATCGGGCGGCGGCGCGCCGGCGGCGAAGGGCGTTTCACGCTGACCAACGGGCGGGGCGCGCATTTCCCCGAGCCGCAGCCGCTCGCACGCCAGGAGCTGATCGTCGCGGTGGATCTCGATGACCGTGAGCGGGACGCGCGCATCCGGCTGGCGGCGCCGGTCAGCCGGGAGGAGATCGATGAGCACCTGGCCGCGCACCTGGTCCGCAGCGACTCCGTGGAATGGAACGCACGCGAGCAGGCTGTGCTCGCCCGGCGGGTCCTGCGGCTGGACAGCCTCGTGCTGGAGGAGAACGCTCTACCCGAGGTGCCGCGCGAGCAAGCGCGTACGGCCATGCTGGAGGGAATCCGCCAGCTCGGGATCGGGTCGCTGCCCTGGGGCCGCGAGGCCCGCAGCCTGCAGGCGCGCGTCGGCTTCGTGCGGCGCCTGGGCGCCGGGGCCGGCTGGCCCGATCTCGCCGATGAGGCCCTGGCCGCCTCGATCGACGAGTGGCTGGCGCCGTGGCTCGACGGAATCACCCGCCGCGACCCCCTCGCCCGCCTCCCGCTGCTCGATGCGCTGCTGGCGCGGCTGAGTTGGGACGAGCGGCGGGAGCTCGATGGCCTGGCCCCGACCCATCTGGCCGTCCCGAGCGGCTCGCGTGTACACATCGATTACACCGACGAGAGCGCGCCCGCGGTCGCCGTCCGCCTGCAGGAGGTCTTCGGCCTCGAGGCGACGCCGCGGATCGGGGGCGGCAGGGTGCCGGTCACCTTCAAGCTGCTCTCGCCGGCGCAGCGGCCCGTGCAGGTGACCCGCGACCTGGCCAGCTTCTGGCGCGGCTCGTACGCCGAGGTCCGCAAGGACATGCGCGGCCGCTACCCGAAGCACTACTGGCCGGAGAATCCCCTCGAAGCGCAGCCTGTCAGAGGCGTGCGGCGAAGAAATTAAGCCGGTACACTGCGCGTCATCCTGCATTGCTCTCCGGCGCGCTGCACGCGTAACGGGCGTGCTATGCCGGATTGCAGACGCAGTACACATCAAGCAAAGCGTTCTGACGGGTCGTCAATAGCGATGATGACGAAGCCTCTGGATGCCGCCGCACCCGCGCCGGCTATCGATCTACGTTTCGGGCAGGTGGGCCTCATGCAGGTTCGCATCCGCTCGACCGACCCGGGCGCCATTCTCGATGAGCTGACCGGCCGCGTGGCCAGCGCGCCGCTTTTCTTCCAGCGCACGGGAGTGTGTCTCGACCTGACCCCGCTCGGCCGCGAGGTGCAGGTCGAGGAGATGCGGGGCGTGATGGACGCGGTGCGCCGCGCGGGCATGTTGCCAGTGGGCCTCGTCGGCGGCGGCTCCGCCGCGATGGAGTCGCTGTCGGCAGCGCTCGAGCTGCCCGTGCTCGCGCCTTTCCGCTCGCAGACGCAGACGGCGGCGCCGATCGTGCAGCCCGCGCCGATCATGCAGCCGGCGGAGCGCGCCGAGCCCGGCATTCCGGCGCTGATCCAACATCAGCCGGTACGCTCGGGCCAGCGCCTGTACGCTCGCAGCCGCGATCTCGTGGTGACATCCACGGTCGGGGCCGGGGCGGAAGCGATCTCGGACGGCTGTGTGCATGTCTACGGCTCGTTGCGCGGACGTGCGGTGGCCGGGGCGCGGGGAGACACCGGCGCCCGGGTGTTCTGTCAGGATTTTCATGCCGAGCTGGTCTCGGTCGCGGGCGTCTTCCGGGTGTTCGAGACGCTGCCGGCGGAGCTCGCCGGCAAACCGGTACAGGCGTGGCTGGATGGCGACGATTTGCGTTTCGCCCCGATTGGCGGTTGAAATGACGTGGGGAGGTAGTAGACGTTGACCGAGATCATTGTGGTGACTTCAGGCAAGGGCGGCGTCGGCAAGACGACCACCTCGGCCAGTGTGGCGTGCGGCCTCGCCCGCCGCGGCAAGCGTGTGGCGGTGATCGACTTCGACATCGGGCTGCGCAATCTCGACCTCATCATGGGCTGCGAACGCCGGGTCGTATACGACTTCGTCAACGTCATCCAGGGCGACTGCACGCTGAAGCAGGCGCTCATCAAGGACAAGCGCCTCGAGACCCTGCATGTACTCGCCGCTTCGCAGACGCGCGACAAGGACGCGCTGACCCCGGAGGGCGTCAAACGCGTACTCGATGAGCTGATCGCCGACGGCTTCGACTACATCCTCTGCGATTCTCCCGCCGGCATCGAGAAGGGCGCGCACCTGGCCATGTACTACGCCGACCGCGCGGTGGTCGTCGTGAATCCCGAAGTGTCCTCGGTCCGCGACTCCGACCGGATCCTGGGACTGCTCGCCAGCAAGACACAGCGGGCCGAGCAAGGTAACGGAGGCGTCAAGGAACATCTTCTGCTGACGCGATACAACCCGAAACGAGTCGCGAGCGGAGAGATGATGAGCGTGGACGACGTGAAGGAGATTCTGGGGCTCGACGTGATTGGCGTGGTGCCGGAGTCGACGGATGTCCTGGCCGCATCCAATGCCGGCGTGCCGGTGATCATGAACGACGAGAGCAACGCTTCGCGCGCCTACGACGATGCAGTCGGACGGCTGCTCGGCGAGGAACTGCCGATGCGCTTCCTGGAGGAGCCCAAGAGGGGCTTCTTCGCTCGGCTGTTCGGGGGCTGACGTGGGTCTGCTTGCTCTGTTTCGCCGCACCCCGTCTTCGGCCAGCGTCGCCAAGGAACGCCTGCGCATCATCGTCGCGCAGGAGCGCAGCGCGCGCGGCAGCCCGGATTACCTGCCGCTGCTGCGCCGCGAGATCCTTCAGGTGATCCACAAGTACGTCAACGTGGATCCGGAAGCGATCCAGATCAACCTCGGGCGCGAGGAAGGGCACGAAGTGCTCGAGCTGAGCGTCGCGCTGCCGGAGAAGACCCGGGCCTAGGGGATTCGGCCATGTTCCCAGCCGCACGAGCCAGCCTCCTCCTCGCGGTCTTCCTGTCAGTCGGCGCTGCCGGCCTCGCAGCGGCTGCCGCCGACACCGGCGCGGCGACGCCCGCGGGCTCTGCTGCCGCCGCTCTGCACAGCCTGATGAAGACCGAGTGGGTGCGGGAGATGCGCGAAGACCCGCTGGAGGCTTCCGCGGACGGCTTCCACCAGTACGATGGCCTCTGGCCGGATGTGAGCCTGGCGGCGCTCGCCCACAGGCACCAGGAAGACATTCAGACGCTGCATGAGCTCACGGCCATCGACCGGAGCCGGCTCACGGGCGAAGACCGGATCAGCTACGACCTCTTCGAGTACCGTTACCGGATGCGGGTGGAGGATTACGGGCTCGAAGACCAGCTGATGCCGGTCAATGAGCTCGACGGGATCCAGACGCTGCGGACTCTGACTCAGTCACTGCGCTTCGAGAACGAGAGCGACTACCGCCGCTTCGTCGAGCGGCTGCAGACATTCAAACCCTACATGGACGCAACGATTGCGCTGCTGAAGCAGGGCGTCGTCGAGGGAATGACGGAGCCGCAGGTGGTGATGAAGCGTGTTCCGCATCAGATCGCCGCCTATGTCGTGGCCGATCCCGCGGCGAGCCCGTTCTATGAGCCGTTCGAGAAGATGCCGGACATCATTCCGCCGGCCGAGCAGGCGCAGCTGCGCGCGGCCGCCAAAGCGGCGATCGCGAGCGAGGTTACGCCGGCGTACCGCGAATTCGAGCAGTACTTCGACCAGGACTATCTGCCGCACTGCCGGACCTCCATCGCGGCGCAGTCGCTGCCCAACGGCAAGGCCTACTATGCCTTCCAGGTGCGGGAGTACACCACCACCGACCTGACGCCGCGGCAGATCCACGCCATGGGGCTGCGCAAGGTCGCGCAGATCCGCGCGCAGATGGAGCAGGTCTTCAGACAGGTCGGCTTCAAGGGCAGCTACCAGGATTTCGTGCACTACCTGCGCACCGACCCGCGCTTCTATTACAAGGATCCTCAGCAGCTCCTCGATGCCTACCGCATCGCCGCCAAGCGCGTGGATCCGCTCCTGGTCAACGAGTTCCCGGTCCGGATCCTGCCGCGGGTCCCCTACGGGATCCGGCCGATTCCCGCATCGTTGGCTCCGGACACCTATCCCGCCTATTCGGATCCGCCGGCCGGCGATGGCAGCGTCGCCGGCTACATGTCGGTCAATCTCTACAGGCCCGAGAGCCGGCCGAAGTACGAGATCCAGGTGCTCACCTGTCACGAGGCCCGTCCCGGCCATCAGCTGCAGATCCCGATCGCGATGGAGCTCACGAATCTGCCGGACTTCCGCCGCTTCGACTATTACAGCTCCTACGGCGAGGGTTGGGCGCTCTACACGGAGACGCTCTGCGACGACATGGGACTCTATGACGATCCCTATTCCAGGTTCGGCTACCTGGACTACCAGATGTGGCGGGCGGTCAGGCTGGTCGTCGACACGGGGATGCATTCCGAAGGGTGGACGCGCGCGCAGGCGGTGCGCTACTTCGAGGACAACAGCGCGCTCGCCGAGCAGAACATCGACACGGAGGTCGACCGCTACATTGCCTGGCCGGGACAGGCGCTGGCCTACATGATCGGGGAGCTGGACATAGAGCGGCTGCGGGACCGAGCCCGGAGCCAGCTGGGAGCGCAGTTCGATATCAAGGAGTTCCACGCCGCGGTGCTGGAGCACGGCGCGCTGCCGCTCACGGTGCTCGATCAGGTGGTGGATCGCTGGATCCAGGATCAGCGCGGCGGCGCGGGGCCGCGCGCGGGCGCGCCAACTAGTGCGGCGAATTAGGGCGCGTCGGAAAGCAGATCTGACAGTTTTGCCAGGTCGACAGTAACGTCGGGCAAGCCTGGAACGGAAGTCTTTCCGGGGTTCGCCACGGACGCTGTGTCCAGGTAGCGCCCCTCGGACGGTAAGCGGTACGTCCGAAGTTGACCGTTCTTCAAATCGACCATCCAAGTCTCCGGGATGCCGTGGCGCGCATATAGCGGAACTTTGACGTTGATGTCAGTGCGGAGCGTCGAGCGGCTGACCTCGATGATGAGGAGAACGTCGACAGCTGTAGGGTGAGCGAGCTTGTAATGGTCCGCACGCGGTCTCACGACGGCAAGGTCCGGGACGGGTTCGGAGAATTCGTCGAGACGAACGGGAAGCTGGCACCGCACCTGGGCTCGATCGGCCAACGCACGATCGAGCCAATGATCCAGGAATTGCACGGTACTTCCGTGTCGGCTTCCCATGGGCGGCATGTGGATCACCTCTCCCTCGATCAACTCGACGCGGGCGTCCGGATCGAGAAGCCCGAGCCGGTCCAGGTCGTAATACTCATCGACCGTGATCCGGCGAGGCGGCTGCGTGTGCTCCACGATGACTCTCGTTCGCTGCTGGCGTCCCACGAGTCTACGCCTTCCCGGAGATTGCGGTCATGGCGACAGGTTGCGCCCGGGAAGAGTGATCCGACAGTCGATTTGCCTCCGCGTTCGTCGAGAAATACGATAGTTGGCAGGCATGAGCGGGCCTAACGCCAACCCGCGGCCGAAAGTGAGCGGTTCATGGGCACGAGAGCGGCACTTGCAGCGCTTCTGATTGTGACGGTGGGCTGGGGCGGGCCGGCATTCAGTGCCGGTGCGCCGACCGCCACGGCGGCGGGGATTCCGCTCGATGCGCCGTGGAAGGTCAGGATCTACGAGCTCGCCCATTCCAAGTTCCTGCACCCGGCATGGGGCTGGCAGCATTCGGAGCGTGACTATCTCATTGCGGTGCAACTCGCGCGGGACGATGGCCTGCACGTTGACAAGGACGTGCTGTTTGCCGCCGCGTTCCTACATGACATGGCGGCCTTCATGCCGTGTCCGGAACCGAAGATCGAGCATGGCGTATGCGCTGCCCACCAGGCGGCGGCGATGCTGCGCGGCACCGGATTCCCGATGCGGAAGCTCGCTTCGGTTCAGGCAGCCGAGAGCGGCCACATGTTCTACAGCGATGCCGGGAACGACCCCAACGCCATCGTGCTGCACGACGCGGACTCGCTGGATTTCCTGGGGGATATCGGCGCGGCGCGGCTCATCGCGCTCACCGGCGAGAAGGCGCCAAGCTTCGCGGCGGCGGTGAAGACCCTGCGCGGATTCCTGAAGGTCATTCCCCCGCGGCTCATTACCCGGACCGCGCGGCGAATGGGCGCCGAGCGGGCAGCGGAGCTCGAGTCGTTCCTCGACCGTCTTCAGGCCGAATCGTTCGCCGGCAACGCGATGTGACGAAGCACCCGGAATTCAGCCGCCAAGGACTTCCGACAAGTCAATCGTGGCGCCGCTGATGCCAGGAATCGCGGTCAGGCGGCAGTCGGGCGTCGAAGTGGCGTGCTCATAGCAACCGTTGGCAGGTGACCGATAGAGATGGAGTCTGCGATTCTGCAGATCTATCACCCACACTTCGGGCACACCGTATCCCGCATATAGCGGCACCTTCGTGTCGAGATCGTAACGCAGTGAGGAGTCGCTGATTTCGACGATCAAGAAGACGTCGGTCGCTGACGGATGCGCGCGGTCGTGGGGACCGGTCCTCCGTCTCATGACTACGATATCCGGCTCCGGCTCGGAATAGTCACCGAGCCGCACGGGCATCTGACAGCGGATCCGCGCACGACCGATCACGGCTTGCTGGAGCCGCTCACAGAGCTCTTCCACGGCACGGCAGTGCCGGTCTCCAATGGGGGCCATGCGGACGACCTCTCCCTCGATCAACTCCACGCGCGCGTCCCGGGCGATAAGGCCGGTCCGGGCCATGTCGTAGTATTCGTCGACGGTGATCCGATGAGGGGGAGAGATCGATTCCACCATGGCTCGGCTTCGCAGCTTGGGTCGCATGAGTCTACCGCTCCCACCGTACTCCGTCACGGCGGCAGGGTGTCAGCGGAAGCGCGGCGACGCAACGCGATTTGCCTCCGCGTTTGTTGAGAAATGCGGGCGTACGCCCTTCAGGGATAGAGCGGTGCCAGGCCGTCGCGCGGGCGCGTTGAATTCGCGGGCGGCGGGGGCAGCTCCGTGAGAGCGGCCGCCAGCGCGTGGCCCTGCCAGGTCCCGCCGGCATAACAGGCGCGGTCGAGATCGCGGAGTAACTCGGCAGCCGCAGGATCGTTGATTCTTGCGGCGATGGCGTTGATGCCTGCCGGGGCCGTGCCCCAGAGCGCCGTGGCCCAGGCGAGCAGATGCGATCGGGCAGCATGAGGATCGTCTGCTTTGCACGCCGTATGAAACGCTGCTCGCTCCTTGGCAGGCTCCAACCGATGTTGGCGCGGATTGGCTGAAGCGCTGGCCGAGGCGGCCGAGCCGGCTGTTGCTGCTGATGCCGCGGCGGCAGCCGGCCGCTGCGCGGCGCGCGACCGGCGTGACCACAGCCATGCGCCCACGGTTGAGAGCCATACGACGGCAAGGGCGATGCTGATCCATTTCCAGTCGGAAGGAGAGTGGACCGAGGCGGCGCTCCGCGCCGCGGCTGCCGCCGACGTGTGTTGAGACGCGATCGGGGACGGCGGTGATTGCGCGGGGGAAGCCGTTGATCCAGGTGGGGGACCTGCGATCGGTGCGCCGCCCGCGGTACCGTTCGAGGTGCTGCCCGCGGTGCCGCCGGCAGCGGCGGTGGCGCTGGGCGCGGTGCCGGAGGGGGAGCTGCCGGCGGGCGCGGGCAGGATGACCAGCGTGCGCGCGGGTAATGTCGTCGTCCGAGCCTGGTTGGCCTGCGTATCCCACCATTTGACCGTGAGCGCGGGGATCGCATAGTGGCCGGGCGAGTCGGCTATCAGGGCGATGGTCTGGTCGCGGCTGCCGACGAGCTTGCCGTCCCGCGTCGAGTCGTCGAGCTTCGCCTGGTCCGGGTACGCCTTCAGGCCGGGAGGGAGAGTCAACAGCGAGGCGAGATCCGGGAGCTGCGCCGCGGCGAGACCGGTCGCCTGCACATCGAGGTCCAGGGTGACCGGATCGCCGGTCTGCGCGCTGAGCCTGGCGGGATTCCAGGCGCCGCTGAGTGTCAGGTCATCGGCAGGCAGCCAGTAGCTGCCGACGGCGCCGGCGGGACGCGGGCGCACGGCAAGTACGATCGGATTGCCGTAGACGCGCACCGGCCGGAGGGTCTGGAACATGCCGCCGAAGGGCTGTGCACCGAAAGGGTTGCCGAACGGATCGTTACCGGATGGCGAAGGTTGCCGAACCACGACTTCCGCATCGAGCACCGGAGTGGGCAGTGTCAGCTTGCCGCTGTGCAGGGGAAAGAGAAGATACTGACGAGTGACGACGTGGTAGGTCTGACCGTTCCGCTCAGCCTCGCTGTCCTCGTCCGTACCGAGGCGCTTCGCGATGACGTCGCTGCTGTCCGGCAGCCCGAGGTCGGCGTGATATAGCGTTTCCGCTGTGTAAAGACGGACGGTGAGTCGGACGGCGGCTTCTACGTAAGGTTGATCCGGTGACGCACTGGTCTCGATGAAGACCTTTACCGCGGCCGGAGCGCTTCCCGCGGAAGGCTGTCCGGCGCTCCCCGGGCCGGTCACGTCCAGTGAGAGCGGCTGGCTCCGCTCGCCGCCCCATGAGAGCGGCGGGATCGTCAGGTGGCCGGTGACCTTCGGCGCCAGCGTCAGGACGACCTCGGTCTTCTCCGAGGCGCTGCCGTTGAAGAGCTCGAAGGTCGTGCTGCTGCTGGTGCCGAGGATGTCGAAATCCTGTCGCAGCGCGGTCAGATCGGGCTGGCCGCTGGTCCGGCCGTCTTGCTCCAAAGTCAGCTGCACCGTATCCCCGGAGGTGACCTGGGAGACGTCGAGTGACGCTCTCACGTCGGCGAGCGCCTGTGCGGCCGCAACGCAGCCCATGAGCAACAGCAGCAGGATGCTGGGCGTGCGCCGACCTTTCACTGCGCGCCTCCCGGCCCCTGCGGGTCGCCGCTGTCCTGCTGCCTCATCATGTGTTCGATGAGGAACTTGCGCTGCAGCAGGCCGGCGGCGTTATCAGGGATCTGCCGCAGCCACTGCTCGAGCGCCAGCTGCCGCTCGGTCTCGGGCTTCTGCTTCGGCGTCCGGGCGCCGCCGCCCAACAGGTTGCCGGTGTCGGGCGCCTGCCCCGTGTTGCCCGCTGCGCCCTGCTGCCGCCGTGCACGTGCGAGGGCCGCGGCTTGTGCCGCGTCGCGTTGCGCCTGACCCGGAGCCTCGCTCGAGGAGCCGGAGCCGTTCGCCGCTTGCTGCGCGCGGGAGGGATTGGCACCTGCAGACTGTTGCGCGCTCGAGTCCCGTGGGTTGCCGCTCTGGCCGGCCTGCGGGCGACCGGCGCGACCTGACGAGTTTGCGCCGGCCTGCGCGCCGTTGGACGCTGTCTGGCCGCTGCCTGACGATTGCGAGCCGCTGCCCGGCCGTTGTGATCCTGACGAGCCCTGCCGCCCGCCGGACTGTCCCGGCTGCTGCCCTTGCGAGCTGCCCGCCTTACCGCCCCGCTGGCCATTGCGTCCGGATGACTGTGACTGATGCTGTTGCTGAAGCGCGTGCTCGACCAGGTCTCGGTTGTGGCGGATGTCTCTGTCGGCCGGGGCCTGCTTCAATGCCGCGTCGTATGCGGTCAGCGCCGCCTGCAGGCGGCCGGATTTGGCGAGCGCATTGCCCAGGTTGTATTCGGACTGTACGTCGGTGAAGCGCGCGAGAAGCTTCGCCGCCTGTCCATAGCGGTTTGCCTCGAGGTCGGCGTAGGCGCGCCGCCGCGGATCCTGGAAGCGGTCCGCGGCCTGCGCCGGTTGGCCGGCATCGAGCAGCGCCTGGCCTTGCTGGTCCGGTGTGCGCCAGAGGTCGGACCAGCCGCCCGGCGCGTTGGCGGCGTGTGCCGCCGCGCTCAGGAGGGTGCAGGACAGTAGCGTCGCTGCCCACTTCATACCCAGCCTCGCCTTGCGACGAGCGCGGCCAGGAGAAGGAGCAGGGGGAGGAGCCACACGCCGTCGTTGAGCCAGCTCGAGAGCTTCACTTTCGGCGCGGCGACGCCGGAGCTCATCTCGCGCGAGCCGGCCTGCTGCAGCTCCCCGATCAGTTGCGGCAAGGCGCTCAACGGCACGAAGCGGCCGCCGCCAGCCGTCGCTATCCGCTGCAGCAGGTCGCCATCCAGACGTGCCAACACAACCTGACCTTTCGCGTCCCGGACGAAGCCGCCGTTGCCGTCCGGCTCCGGCGCACCGTTTGCCGTGCCGACGCCAACGACATTCACGCCGATTCCCTGGCGGTGCAGCCTCTGCGCCGCGGCGAGCGCCTGCGCCGGATCGGAGAACCCATCGGTCAGCACGATGATCTGCCGATCCCTTCCCAGGGATGCCTGCAACAGGCGTCCCGCCTCGTCGAGGCCGGGTGCCAGGCGGTTGCCCGACTCCGGCATCAGGCCGGGAGCCAGCGGCTGCGCGAGATTGCGAATCGTAGTGACATCGCTGGTGAGAGGGGCCACCGCGTAGGCCTCGCCCGCGAAGGCCACGAGCCCGACGCGCGCGTCGTGCGCCCCCGACAACAGGTCATCGACGGCATAGCGTGCCCGGACCATTCTGCTCGGCGCGAGGTCGGCCGCATCCATGGAGGGCGATACCTCGAGCAACACGATCCAGGCAGCCGGCGCGCGATAGGCGGGCGTGATCTGCCGCTGCCACGTGGGACCCGCGAGCGCGAGGACCGCCAGCGCCCAGGCGAGGCCGATGAGCAGCCAGGGCGAGCGCGAGGGGCCCCCCTCGCTCAGTCGCAGGTGCGACAGCAGCTCGCCATCCAGCAGCCGGTGCCACCCCCCATCGCGTCCGCGCCGCCGCGCCAGCCAGACAGCGAGCGCCACGAGCGGCGGCAGCGCCAGGAGCCAGTAGGGGTAGATGAAGTGGAAGCGGCCGATCACAACTGCTCCGCCATCAGCCAGGCCGCGGGGAGGCTCAGCAGCAGGGCGAGCGCCAGCGGCCAGGTGAACCATTCCGCGGCAGGCCGCAGCCACCGCTTGTTGCCGGCGGCGGGCTCGAGCTCGTCGATCCTGTGATACACCTCGCTCAGCGCCGCGGCGTCCGTGGCGCGGAAGTATTCGCCCCCGGTCATGCTCGCGATCTTCTGCAGGAGATCCACGTCGAGGTCGCTGTTGCCGACCGGGAAGCCGAACAGGGATTGCTGCGTCGCCGCGCCCACTCCGATCGTGAAGATGCGCAGCCCGGTCTGCTTCGCCAGCCGCGCCGCTTCGATCGGCGGCATGACTCCGGCGTCGTTGCCGCCGTCGGTGAGCAGAATCAACACGGATTGCTGCATCGAGCCGCCGCCCGTGCTCTGACGCTGCCGCAGCTCCTTGATGGCGAGACCGATCGCATCGCCGATGGCCGTCTGCGGTCCGGCCACGCCGACCACCGCCTCATCCAGAAACTGATGCACCGTCGGGATGTCGGTGGTGAGCGGCGCCTGCAGATAAGGGCGGCTGCCGAAAAGGATCAGGCCGATCTGATCGCCGCGGCGCTGGTCGATGAAGTGCCCGGCGACTTCCTGCACGACCTGCAGCCGGCTCTCGCCGCCCTCCATGTCCTGCGACGCCATGGAGCCCGAGCAATCGATCGCCAGCATGACCTGGCGCCCCGTGACGGGCACCGGCAGCGGCTGGCCGAGCCATTGCGGCCGCATCGCCGCCAACACCAGCAGCGCCCAGGTGGCGGTCAACAGCGCGAGCGCGCCCCGCGGCAATGTGGCCGTCGCCGAGGGGGCCGCGACGGATGCCGCGAATGGCAGATAGAGGGCAGAGCCGTTCGGCGCCGCCGCGCGGCTCATCCGGTGCAGGATCCACGGCAACGGCAGCAGCACCGCCATCCACGGCCAGGCGAGATGGAACATCAGCGCTGCCCCAAGCGAACCGCGGCAGTGCCCGTATCCAGCGGCAGACCCTGCTGTTCGCGCGTCTGTCTGCGGGCGCTGCGCACGAACGCATCGGCGCCCGCAATCCAACGCTCGCGGTCGTTACTGGCGCCGCCGCCGAAAGCGGTCGCGAGCAACGTCTGCCCCGCCTCGCCAGCCAGCTGGGTGCCGCCGTGGGCCGCGACGAATGCCAGCCACGCATCGCCCGTCAGGCGCGCGACGCGCGCAGCTCCGAAGACCGCGAGGGCGAAGCGCCGCAAGAGGCTTTCGATGGCGCGTGCGCTGGCGGCTACGTCGGAGTCGTCAGCCCGGATGGCACGAAGCTCGCGCAGTGCCGCTCTCCGGCTTCTGCGGTACGGGTCACGCCACCACCATACGCCAACCGCCAAGGCCGCCAGCAGCAGCACGGCCAACAGCCACCAGCCCGGCGCGGGCGGCCACCAGCCGGGCGGGGGCGGCGCGTGTGCCGGAGCGAGTTGTGACAGCCAGCTGGGAGTCATGCCGCCCATAGCCGCGGCCGCAGCAGCGGCCGAAGGACGCTTTCGACCGGTTCGCGGGTATCGAGCCTGACGACCGGGGCCGCGTTGCGCTGCGACAGCGCGGCGATGCGCGTCTCGCGATCCCGCCAGACCTGCCGCCAGCGCTCGCGCATGCGTGAGCCATCGAGGATGCGCAGCCGCCCGGGCAGACCGGCGCGAAAACGGCCGTTCGGCAGGCCTTCCTCTTCCAATGCATCGGTGATCCAGAAGAGCCTCAGGTCCGTGTGAGCGGCGAGCGCCGTCCACAGACTGTCCGCTTCCTGCCGCAGGCCGGCGAAGTCGCTGACGGCGAGAATCTGGCTGCCCGGGCGCACCAGCGGCAGCAGCGCGCGCAACCCCTCCTCCAGGGCGAGCGGCGAGGGTTGCCCCGGCGCGCGCGGTTGCGATTGCAACATCGCCTCCAGCAGGGGCAACACCCCCGACTGGCGGGCGCGGGCCGGCAGGATCCGCGTCTGCGCGGCACCGTGTGCGATCACCGCGCCGACGCGATCGCCGCCGTGCGATGCGACCCATGCGAGCAGCGCCGCCGTGCGCACGACGAGCGCGGACTTCAACTGCCGCCGCGTGCCGAAGAAGAGCCCGGGCTGCAGATCGACCAGCAGCCAGACGGGCCGCTCCCGCTCCTCGCGGAAGAGCTTGGTATGCGGGCGGCCGCGCCGGGCCGTGACGCGCCAATCGATGTTGCGGGGGTCGTCGCCGGCGACGTACGGACGGACTTCCTGGAATTCCAGGCCCCGTCCCCGCTGTGCGCTGGAATGCTCCCCCAACAGCGCGGCGTGCGCCGCTTTGCGGCCGTGCAGCGACATGCCGTGGGCGGCGCCGCGCAGCGCCAACAGCTCCGCGAGATCGGGGACGATCATGGCGCCGGGACCCGGCTCAACAGCTCCTCGATGCAGGCCTGCGCCGACACGCCCCGCGCCTGCGCCGCATAGTCGAGCAGCAGGCGATGCCGCAACGCATCGGGAGCGATCGCCTGCACGTCCTCGGGCGTGACGAACTCCCGCGCGTCGAGCCATGCCAGCGCGCGCGCACCGCGCTCGATCGCGATCGCCGCGCGCGGACTCGCTCCCCAGCGCAGCCATTCGCGCAGCTGCGCGCTGTAGGGCTCCGGCCGGCGCGTGCCATCCACCAGCGCCGCGACGTAGTCGGCGACCGGCTCCGAAAGCGTCAGTCCCAGCACTTCGCGGCGCGCGGCAAACACGCTCTCCTGGGCAACCCGATGCTCGGGCGGCGGCAGCTCCCGCCGCGTCATCGCCTCGCGCCGCGCCAGCTCCATGATCGCGAGCGTGGTCGCCCGATCCGGATAGTCCACGCGGGTGTGCAGCATGAAACGGTCGAGCTGGGCCTCGGGCAGGGGATAGGTGCCCTCCTGCTCGATCGGGTTCTGCGTCGCCATCACCAGAAACAGCTGCGGCAGAGGATAGGTTGCCGCCCCGACGCTGATCTGTCCCTCGGCCATCGCCTCCAGCAGCGCGGATTGCACCTTCGCCGGCGCGCGGTTGACCTCGTCGGCCAGGATCAGGTTGTGAAAGAGGGGCCCGCGCTGGAAACGGAAGACCCCTTCCTCCGGCCGGTAGATGTCCGAGCCCGTCAGGTCCGCCGGCAGCAGGTCCGGGGTGAACTGCAGGCGCTGGAAGTCTGCATCCAGCCCATGCGCGAGCGCCTTCACCGCCCGCGTCTTCGCCAGTCCCGGCGGACCCTCGACCAGCAGATGCCCGTCGGCGAGGAGCGCCACCAGCAGCCGTTCCACCAGAGTCGCCTGGCCGATGATCTGGCTGCTCAGGTACTCCCGCAGCCGCAGGAAGGCGGTATGGGCGGCGCTGCCCGTGCGGGGGATCTTGGCGGCGGGGGAGCTGGAGCCAGCAGTCATCGTCGGGTCCTCTCTTGGGTTTGCGGAGCGGCAGCACGTCCGGGTCCGTTGACCATCGGGCGGCAGCTCGGGTTCCGTGAACATATTACCTGCCCGCGGGGCACCCATTGCGCCGGCCGGAATCGGCAGGCGTACAATTTTCGCAGCGTTCACCGTGAGGAGCAGAGACCATGAGTGCCGTCCTGCTGGCCGTTTTCAGTGACTTCGATACCGCCGAGCGCGCCCGTCTGGCGCTGTTCCGCGACGGCTTCCCGACCGACCGCATCGAGCTCACCGCCCGCGGCGAGCCGGGGCGCGCCGGCAGGGGGGCTGGCCCGATGCTCCACGATCGGCTGGAGCAGTACTTCCGCACGCTGTTTGCCGACGCCGACGGGGCGCAGCACTCTCATCGGCTCGCCGAGCGAATCGAGGGCGGTGCCGCCGCGATCACCGTGCTGCCGCGCGGTGACATCGAGGTGAGGCGGGCGGCGGAGCTGCTCGGGATCGCGAGCCCCGAGGAGCTGCTGGACCGCGGCCTCGGCGATCCGTCGTGGGAGTTTGCGGCCGCTCCGCGCAGCCTGCCGTGGGTCCGTACGCTCTGGCTGGAGTCAGGGCCCGAGGCGCCCCACTGCGTATACTGCCGGCTGTTTCCCGCAAGCGCCCACGACACCCATTGAGCCGCCGCGGTTCAGGCGGGTAGACGCCGCTCCGCCAGGCTTGCCAACAGCGCAGCCCCCGCGGGCAGTGCCTCGTCGTTGAAATCGAACGACGGGTGATGCAGGGACGGGCTGCTCTCGCCCTTGCGGCTGCCGACCCAGATGTAGGCGCCCGGCACCTCCTGCAGCATGAAGGCGAAGTCCTCCGCCGTCGCC
>Ga0335072_10003767_pt1 | contig 22708 bp, 21 predicted proteins | sample Lox_Sample_21_FD_206725 | JGI IMG/M metagenome (GOLD analysis project Ga0335072, IMG submission 206725) | Soil microbial communities from Loxahatchee National Wildlife Refuge, Florida, United States - Lox_Sample_2.1 | ecosystem: Environmental > Terrestrial > Soil > Wetlands | place: USA...
GGTCCGACCTCGACCTGATCTGACCGGCTCCAGCGGCCACGCGTGTATAACGTCGCTCTGTTCCTCCACCTGTTGGGCGCGCTGCTGTTCGCCGCCGGGGTCGTGCTGGCCGGCGCCGCGTTCGAGTCGGCGCGTACGCGCTCGGAGCCCGCCGAGATAGCCCTGCTGTTGGGTTTGACTCGGCTGGGTGTCGTGTCGGTCGCGATCGGCGGGCTGCTCGTCGGCGTGTGTGGCCTGTGGCTCGTCCACCTTGGTCATTGGGGATACGGCACCGGGTGGGTCAGTGCGGCGATTGCCCTGTTCGTCATTGCGCGTGCGCTCGGTGGACTTGGCGGTCAGCGCCCCAAGCAGGCGCGGCGGCTTGCCGTTCGCCTGGCCGCGGAGCGCGGACCCGTCGACGACGAGTTGCGTGCGCTGTTGGATGATCCGCTGTCGCGTGCGGCGAACTACGTATCGGCGCTGATCGTCCTCGCGATCCTCGCGCTGATGGTGTTCAAGCCGTAACTTCGCTTGTATCGTGTCACGATATCGCGCTACGATATACGGGAGTCGATACAACGTCGGAGGTATGTAAATGAGATCGACCGCATTGGACCTCACGGCTGGAAAACGGGCGCGAGAGATTCGCGAGTCACCCGAGGTCGCCCAGCAGATCCTCGACCCCACCGATTCACGCTGGGGCGGGATGCTCGACGATGGAGACGGTTACGGCCGCGCGCGGCCGATCTTCGATCCCACCGACCCGCAATCGGGACGGCCATCCGTCTGAGCTGCGGCTATTTGGCGACCGCGGACTCAGGGGTATACCCGTCGACCTTGTCGAGCGCCCGCCACAGAGCTCGCATGGTCGGAGCGAGGTGGGCAAGCTCCTCGAGGTGAGCTTCAGATAGCTCGTCGAGCTTTGCTCTGCCCGTCCGCGTGAGCGTGATGCGCACGACGCTCTTGCTGTCCGCATCTCGGTTGCGCTTCACGAGTCCGTCCGCGACGGCGCGGTCGATCAGGCCGACTGCGCTGTGATGGCGCAGGATCAGGTGTTCGGCGATCTCGCCGACGGTCGGTCCGGAAGGATTCGGATGGCCCCTGATCGCGAGCAGCAGCTGATGCTTGGCGGGGGTCAGCCCCGCTGCCTTGGCCTGTTGCTCGCTCCAGCGCAGAAAGCGGCGCAAGCCTGTGCGCAGCTGCAACAGCCGGGCGAAGTCCCTCTGGTCGAGCGTCATGTCGCTCTACGATATCCGGTGCCAGGCGCAATCGGGAAAGACTTGACGCGAGACCGTTGGTGCCTCGAGCGGGGGTTCAGCGGACTGAAAGACGGTGGTGACTCACTGTGAGTGACCGGCCACGCGGGCGCTTTCGGCTCGTCTCCGTGTCTCCATCCCCTCGCTGAAGCGACGGCGGATGTGCTTCTCGCGATCCTCCTCGCCTAGTAACTCCTGACCCTGGCTGAAGCGGCCGCGGTGCAGCTGGCCCTTGGGTGGGGACGTCTGCTGGCCGTCGCTGAACCGGCCCACGCGTAGCTCCTCCATGTTGCGCGGATAGCGGGCCATTCCGAGAGCAAATCGAGACCGCGGGATCTCCGGCTGGAAGGGACGCTCCGCCTCGGTTTCTGGATGATCGCTCATCGCACGTGCTCCTCTCGCCGGCCGGCCACAAACTGCACGCTCGAGCGCCGGCGCGGCAACTAGATATCGTCTCACGATATCGTAACACGATTACAAGCGATTTCGCCGTCGACACCAGTGACGGCGACCGCGGAAGGGTTGAAAACCAACAACCCGCCTGGCACGATATCGCGAGGCGATATAAGTTGCCGGCTGCAGCCAGTTCCGGGGATGGCTGCACGAATCCCCGCGTTCAAAAGGAGGAGCACCTGTGGCGGCCGTGACCGATGCAAGAGCGACGCGGGCCTTGCCGCTCGCTTGGCGTAAGGGTCTCGTCGGGGAGCTGTGGGCTGAGTTCTTCGGCTGTTTCATCCTGATCTCGTTCGGCGACGGGGTGGTCGCGATGCCGGGGGACTACGGCAACGTCAACACCTACTTCTGGATCCCGATCGTCGGGCCACTGATCGGGGCGGCGCTCGCGTCCTTCCTCTATGACTTCGCCATCCGCGACATCCTCAAGGCGCGCAGGCCCCCGGAGCCCGGGATCGAAGCCGAAGGAAGGACGGTGCAGTCGGAGCCCGGGGCCGACCTGTAGCGCCACCTCGGGCTTGCGTATCCGCGCAGAATCGGAACGCCAGCCCCGGTCAGGCTACGGGGCCGGATCACTCAGCCAGGAGTCGCTCCCAGAGCGCCATGAGCGCGGCCGTGGCGTTGGCGCGTCGCTCCGGGGAGTCGTGGCCCCCGCCGAATGTGTCGAGCAGGTATGCGCGGTGGGTGGCCATCAGTAGCAGCGCGAACTCGCGTGGGTTGGCCGGTGGGTGCGGGGCGTTCGCGACGAGCTGCTCGAGTAGTCGGCGCGGACCGACGAGAGCCCGGTCCAGCTCGGTCGCGACTGCCGGATCGGCCGCGGCCGCGGCGTCGAGCGCGCGCAGCCACCGACCGTTGTCGGCATAGAGCGCCACCAGGCCGGCGACCATCGCTGTGATCAGGTCTTCCGCAGGACCGCGTAGGACCTGATCGAGGAGCGGGTCCTCGGAGTCCGGGAGCAGTTCCGGCGCCATCTGCGCGAGCCTGTCGAAGTGGCGGTAGAAGACGGTGCGCGTCAAGCCAGCCCGCGTCATGACATCACCGACGGTGAGGGCTGCGAACGGCCGGTCGAGCAGTAGTTCCCGGGTCGCGTCGAGGATCCGTCGCCGGGCGTCGTCGGACGGAACGCGTGGAGACCGTTGCGACATCGTGTCGCAGAGTATGCAATCCTGTTGCGACACTATGTCGCAATCTGAGCCGGACACACACATCACACTGCCCGATGGGCGCACGCTCTCGTACCTGCTCGCGGGTGCCGACAGCGGGCCGGTCGTGACCGTGCTTGACGGTCCATGTAGCCGCGGGCTCGGGCGGGCGCTCGCGGCAACCGCGCGCGAACTTGGAATCCGGCTCGTGATCCCGGACCGTCCGGGTTGTCACGGAAGCGCGCCGAAACCAGGTCGCACGGTCGCCGATTGGCCCGCCGATCATCTCGCCCTGATGGACGCGTTGGGCGTTGACCGGTTCGGGATCGTGACGCAATCCGGCGGGACGCCCTACGGGATCGCCGTTGCCGGTGCGGTCCCAGAGCGGGTCACCGCTCACTCGCTGCTCGGAGCGATTGCGCCGCTCGCGGAGAAGGCCCAGTGGCGCGCGGCCGGGAAGGACATGAAGATGACGGCGATGCTGTCCCGGCACGCGCCGTTTCTGCTGCGGGCGGGCTTCAAGCAGCAGTACAAGAAGCTGCCGGACTCGGCGCTCGGGCTCTTCAAGGGGCCAGACGCAGAGGTCGTCCAGATCCCGTGGGTCAAAGAACTGTTCGTACCCACGACCGCGGAGCTGTTCGCGAACCCGGACGGGTTCATCGAGGAGGCCCGGATCCTCTGCAAGCCGTGGGGCATCACGCCCGGGGCGGTCCGCGCCTCCCTCTGGACTGGTGAGTTCGACCGGATGCACCCGCCGTCGCACGCCCGTCGCGTCGCCGAACTGCTCGGCGGAGACCCGCCGGTAATGGTGGTACCAGGCGTCGAGCAGATCGGCCTGCTCGTGATCTTCGAGGAAGCGCTGCGATTCGCAACATTCAGCGGTCCTTGAAACACCCGCTATTCGCCCATTGCCAGGCCATCGGCAGCGTTCCGTCGCGGCGGGCATGTCGACGGGCCAGCCCACCACTGACAACGGCGGGCCTCGGGCCCCTGTGCCGGCGTAGCGCCGGCGCCGGGAATGGCCCGACGCTCGGAGCCATCGCGAAGCGCGTCCCGAGCTGGCGACTGACATGATCGGGGCGTCGCCATCGCGCTCATGTGATTCGGAGCCGTTTGTTTAGCCGAAGCGATCGCCGTCGGGGTCGTATTCGCTTCGGCGCGAGCCCATGGGGTTGCCTCTTTAGGCCGAAGGACGCATGACGGGCCGTCTGGGAGGACGTGCAAACCGGCGGCGCGGGTCAGGCGCGCGGCGTTGTGGCGCAACGTCGCGGTCGCGGGGCGGTCGTCGTCGGCGCGGGTGACGAGTGACCAGCACCATAGTGGTGTGGGGTCGCGGACCGGCCGGGTTCGCAGGCCTGCGGGTAGCGGAGTTGGGTGTCGTTTAAGGGACTGCAGAACGGGCGCGTTCAGTTTGCGGCAACGGTCGTGAAAGCCGGGGCCGGTGATTCCGCCGTCGTCGATCTCTACGATCCGTGCGAGGCTAGCCTGGGCGAAGTCGCGGGCGAACTGATTCCAGGCGGTCCACGAGGTCAGATCAGCATCGACGAGCACGCTCAGATCGCCTGCTGAGATTGTCTTTTCGCGGATTCGCGCTGGGATCACTGCGTCGATTGGTTCGGGCCACAGCAGTTGGTGATTGAGCCGCTCATCTGCACGCCAACAGAGCTCGCGTGGCGACGCGCTGACCGCCGCCGGGACGAGCGGACGCCTCCTAAGTCGCCCGCGCAGCGGTGCGCTCGGGCCCGCGCGTGGACGAGTGGGTGATGCCCAGCCACATCCACACCGCCCGCGTCCTCGATGGCGGATAGGACGCGGCGGTCGCGTGGGCAGCCACCTGCAGATGTCAACTCTTGAGCGTCGTCGCACTGCGAAGCGTGCGGCAGTGACGACGGCGAGGCCAGCAGGGCTGGCCAGCTGGCCGTGGTTCGCGGTGGGCGTGGATGGGACGATTGCGCGGAATGACACGGTGGGGCGGTCCTGTTTTTTGTCCGTTTCTGAGAGGATCTCGGGGGATGGCGCCGGGCGGTCCGCTGATTGGCCGGGAAGCTGAGCTGATCGAGCTTGAGCGGGCGCTCGATTCGTGCCGGGTTGTGACGGTGACGGGTGCGGGGGGCTGTGGGAAGAGTCGCGTTGCGTTGGAGTTGGTTCGGCGTATTGGCTTGAGGCCGGTGCCGCCACGGGTGTGGGTGGTCGAGCTCGGGAGCGCCCGCACCGCGGAGGACGCTGTCGCGGCGTTTTTGCAAGAGGTCGGGGCGCGTGAGCGGAGTGGACGGACGCCGGTCGAACTGTTGCTCGAAAGTGTCGGTGGTGATGCCGGGATGCTGGTGGTGGATAACTGCGAGCATCTGGCGGGCGAGGTGAGGCGGCTCGTCGGAGAGCTTCGCGATGGAGCGGGTGAGCTTGGGCTCCTGCTGACGAGTCGTATGCCGTTGGGCATCGAGGGCGAGCTGGCGTTCCAGCTGCTGCCCTTGGGCCTACCTGAAGCGGGGGGCGACGTGGCGGCCGTGGTCCGCTCGGACGCTGGGCGGCTGTTCGTCGAGCGCGCCGCGAGTCGGGATCCTGCGTTCGCGCTGACTCCGACCAGCGCGCCGGCGGTGGTGCGGATCTGTCGCGAGCTTGACGGTCTTCCGCTCGGGGTGGTTCTGGCTGCCGCGCGGGTTGACACCGTTTCAGTGGGCGATATCGCTGATGGACTGTCGCGGCAGGGGCGGTTGCGCGGGCCTTCGGTGGGTGAGGCGCCGCCCCGGCATCGTTCGCTCGAGGCGTCCCTTGACTGGAGTTATGGCTTGCTGGGCGAGGTCGAGCAGACCATGCTTCGGCGGCTGTCGGTGTTCGTTGGCGGGTGGTCGACGGAGGCGGCTCGTGCGGTTGGGTTGCCCGAGGCGAGCGAGAGCTTTGTGCGTGGCGTGCTCGAGGGGCTGGAGGCGCACGGGTTGATCACCCGGGTCGGTGCGGGCAGACCTGAGCGGTGGACGTTGCTGCAGACCATTGGCGAGTACGCCGGCGCGCGTTTGAGTTTCGAGGCTGAGTGCGAGGAGGTGGTGGACCGACATATGCGGTGGTTCGCCGCGTTCGCGGCCGAGGCCGATGGGCATTTGCTCGAGCCGGACGGACATCGGCTGGTCGATCAGGAGAGCCCGAATGTGCGTCTTGCGCTGGATCACGCGAGCGAACGCGATCCTGGTTGCGCGCTCGGGATCGTCGCTTCGCTGATGCGCCATTGGATGCTGACCGAGCGTTTCGAAGCGGCGCGCGGTGCGAGCGCGGCCGCGCTCGCGGCTGCCGGCGAAGAGGTGGATCGGGGGACGCGGGCCATCGTGCACTGCGGCGCGGGCCTGGTTGCGCTGCTGAGCGAGGACTATGCAGGCGCGGTGGCACACACTCGAGCCGGGTTGGATCTGTTGGACGCGACGGCGGATCTCGAGACAGAGGCGCGTTGCCTGCTGATGTCCACGTTGGCACTGGTTCAGGTCGGCCCCGACCTGGAAGCCGGGGTGCGAAGCGCCGAGCGGGCCGTCGAGCTGCTGCGCTCAAGCGGCGATGCGCTGGGTCTCGCGTGGGCGCTCGTGTCGCTCGCGATGGCCGACGCCATCTCGGATCGTTTCGACGCGGCCAGGACGGCGTACGAGGAATTCAGGGCGATTCCGGGCGCGTCCGAACATGTCCGGCTTCGGATCTGGGCAGAGCATGCAGCGGCGTGGACGGAGGCGCTGGTCGGTTCGCCCCAGCACGCGTTGGTACACGCGGATCTGGCCCTTGCCCTGGAGGGGGACTCACCGACGATGACCTACTTCCAGATCGTGTGTCAGCGGCTCCACGCGCTCGCGCGCCTGGGGCGTTGGCCCGAGGCGCTGGAGCAGGGGATGCGGGCCATGGAATGGGCGCAGGAGTCCGGGGCGCTGATGGCGACTGCGACCATCGAGCTGGCACTCCTGATCGCCGAGCTGATGGGTGCCGACTATGACGCGGCCGAGGCCCGCGCCCGTCGGCTACTCGAGGTGCCGCAGCTACACACCCTGGCCTTCACGCGAGAGGTGCTCGCGCACACCGCCCTGGCCCGGGGCGAAACGCGCGAGGCCGAGACCCAGAGTGGGGAGCTCGAGGCGCTCGCGAGGAGAGCCGACAGCGCCCGCCTACGTGCCCTCGCTGAGTACCTCGCGGGGAGTGCTGCCGCCGTCGACGGTCGCGCCGAGCAAGCACGCGACAAGCTCCAGGCCGCCCTGGCCACATACGCTGAACTGGGATTGGAACGGGGGGCAGCCGACGTGCTCGACGAGCTCGCACTGCTTGCCGCGGCGGCGGGTGAGCCAAAGCGCGCGGCTCGGCTGGCGGCGTCGGCGGCCGCGACTAGAGCCTCGCTGGGCTGCGCGCCACTGCCGTTTATCGCGGTGCGCCTAGAGGCCGCCCGCGCCGAGGTGATGGAGCGCGATGGCGCTGCGGCGTGGGAAGTGCCGTGGGCCGAGGGGGCGGCGCTGCCGCTCGCCGACGCGATCGCCTACGCCCGACGCGCCCGAGGGCCGCGCAACCGGCCGGCCGAGGGCTGGGAAAGCCTGACTCCGGCTGAGCGACAGGTGTCACACCTCGCGGCGAGCGGGATGTCCAACCCAGAGATCGCCGGCCAGCTGTTCATGTCGCGAAGCACGGTCAAGATGCATCTCTCCAGCGTGTATCTGAAGCTTCGCATCGCCAACCGCACCGAGCTGGCCACCGCGATGTCCACACGCGAAGCCGAGCCGCTACCGGCGCTCGGCTCTCCACCGAGCGGCAGCCGCACCTGAGCCCGCCGAGCCGAGGCGTGCGCACCGCCCCGGACAAGATTGGCCAGATGGCCGTGGTTCCGGCTGGACGCGTTCTGGATCGTCTCGACCGAGCTTGGCGCGCCGGAAACCCGAAGAAAGGGCCCATGTCCACGTCACCACAGTCGCATCTGGCGGTCCAACCAGGGATCGTCCGGAGTCAGGCCCGCGACACACGCAAGCCCGGATGCGGGCGCAACCTGACGGCCGGGTGAGCTCGTTGGACGCGAGCGAGAGAGCCGCTGCACCGTGATGAGAGCCGACGCTTTACTCCTTCCGGACGCGGAATCCCGCCAACGCATGGCCTGGGGATTTCGCCGATGAACTCTGGGAGCGCGATCACCCAGCGATCGCGGACCTTGGGTCGTTGGAGGAGGGCGTCCGGACGGCCGGGGGCGCTGTGCTTCGTGTGCGCTGCCGTCCTTCTGCTCACCGGCTGCGGAGGTAGCAGTCACGAAGCTTCGACGCCCAGCGGGGGATCTGCCCCACCGACCGCGCCACCCGCCAGTGCCCCGACCGGCGGCGTCAAAACCCGAGTGCTGACAAGCAACGAGCTAGCCGGTTTTACGTCCGGCGGGGCGTCGGTCTACACGACCGCAAGCGAATGGCTGTCGAGCCCGAACGATCAGCAGCCGCGAGACGAGGCGGCCGCGGAGAAGGCGATGCTGACTCGCCAAGGGTTCCGGGCCGCCGCGGTCGAGAACCTCACGGGGCCCCCACCGGACGAGGGGCTATCGGTAGTCGAGCAGTTTCGCTCCGCCGCGGCCGCTCGAGACGCGCTCGCCTTCTACATCTCGCAGCAGAAGGCGGCCAAAGTCCAACAGACCGAGGGCAGTTACGCGTCGTTCGAGGTCTCCGGGATCCCGGGTGCTGTCGGTTACACGCTGGGAGGTGCCGGTGGGGGGGCCAACATATCGTTCACGCAGGGCGACTATTACCTCCTCGTCGGTCGTCAAGGGGGCAGCCCAACCGACCTCACCGGACTAAGCGAAGCCGCTCGGCACCTATACGACCGAGTGGCGGGATAACCACTTGCACACCTCCGCTGACAAAGAGATCGTGCGCTCAGAACGCGGCTTGACGGCTCATTCGATCGTCTACGGCATCCGCTTTCCGCGATGGCTGTCCGGACGACCCAGGCGGCTTCGTTGCGTGCGGCTCGCGCCCGCTCTGCGCGGGCTGTTCGGTGTCGGGGTGACCGCGACCGTGGTGCTTGCGGTAGGCGGGTGCGGCGGTGGGTCATCGAGTTTGGCCGGCGGCCTCGACCCGTACCTGATCCAGCGCAACGAGGAGACCGGCTATACCGTCCAGCGTCCGCTGGAGCACTACAAGACCGCCGCTGGCTACGCCGCCAGCGAACAGAACCCGCTAGACGCACAGCGGCTAACGCGCGCGGGCTTCGAGCAGGCGCTCGTCGAGAACACTGGTGGCGGAAATGGCGTCTCCTACGTGTTGCAGTTCGCCACGGCGTCAGACGCCGCACGCGAACAGTCCTTCGAGTTCCAAACCGACTCAGCCGCTCAGGCCGCACAGGGATTCCGCTTCTCCGTATCTGGAGTTCGCGACGCCGAAGGCTTTGGCGCGCGTCCACTCGAGGGGCAGGGCGACGCCAATGCTCTCTTTAGAGAAGGCCGGTGCCTACTTCTCGTCGGCGACATGTCCGCCCCGCACCCCAAGTCCTACGAGGCAGCGGTGATCGCCGGCGTCCAGGCGATCTATGCGCGGACGGCCGCAAATCACGGGGCGTGCTCAAACTGAGCGCACCGGAACCCAGCCAACGGAGGCGGGCGGGAGTTGCGCTCGCCGCCAATGGTCTACCGGCCGTCGGTTGGGGTCGTTCTGGCGAGTGCTGTCGCCGCCTGGCCGGGGGTCTCGTCGCGCCTATCGATCCCGCTGGTGATCGCGCCGCGCATGATGCGGAGGAGGTGATGCGGGCGCGATATCCGGACCCGGCGCAGCGCGAGCCCAGCCCGGCAGGCAGTAGCCTGTTCGTCGGCCTCAGAGCTCAACGGCCCGGGGTCTCGGAGCCGGAAGCGGGCTCAACGAGGCGACGAGAACGGGTTCGAGGTCGCGGAGCTTGGAGCGCGTGATGCCCAGCGAATCCGATAACGATGAGGTCCGGGACGCCGGCGGGCCCGGGGTACACGTATCGGCGCTTGAGCATCCGATGGTCGTCGCGGCTTTGGCGCGGATGGCTGCGAGTGGTGCTTGGCAGCGCGTCATCGACGAGCGGCCCCTGTCCGAAGCTATTGACATCGCCGACGCGGAGCTTCTAGTCGCCGCGGGCGCCTTAACGCGGGTTAGCGACGAGACGTTCCGGCTGTCTCTCAAGGAGGCGACGTATAGACACCCCCAGGCCGTGGCGCACTCGGGGCTGTACGTGCTGCGGCGGGCGCTTGCGCACGCTTCGGGCCGGACGCTGGGGTGGGGCACCGAAGATCCCGAAACGGTGCTCGCGTTCGGACGGGTGACCGGCCAGGGAGGTGATGTCATCGCTGACCAGTTGCTGCCGCAACTACCGGCGGTCGAGAGCGCGTTTCGGGCAGGAAGTGCGGCTTTCCTCGACGTCGGCGTTGGCGTCGCCGCGATCTCGATCAGGCTGGTTGCGCGATATCCGGGGACACGTGCGGTTGGACTCGATGTGCTGCCGGACGTGCTCGAGCTTGCGGAATCCGAAGTCGCTGGGAGTGGACTGTCGGACAGCATCGAGTTGCGACTCCAGTCGGTCGCCGACCTTCGCGATCAAGACCGCTTCGACTTGGCGTGGGTGCCCCAGGGGTTCATTCCTAAAGAGGCGTTCCTCGTCGGCATACCCCACGTCTTCAACGCATTGAAACCAGGCGGAGCGCTGCTCGTGCCGGTCGCACTTCATCCCGAAACGCCCGAGTTCGCGCGCGCCCGCCTGATTCACTCCGCTTTCCTGGCGGGAGGTAGCACGATCACCCCAAGCCAATTGGTCGAGCTTCTCCAAGCAACTGGTTTCAACGATCTGGCCGAGCATCCTGTGGGCGCACAGGTGCTCATGACCGCAACTAAGCGGGTTCATCGTCGTGGGTGAGGACCGGGACGTCGCCAATGCCCCGTCGCACCACGGCGTGGACATTCGGCACACGCACTTCTACCGGACGACCGGACCCGAGCCCGAGAGGCTCAAGGCATTCCGCACAATCGGGCCAGCGAAGTACGTTGGCTCAACTCGTCAAAGGAGGAATTCATGCCTGCGCAGACAAGCTCAATGGAGCAGGAGGTACGGGCTTTGCTCGAGCGCCTCGATGCGATGGACATCGAGAGCCTCGGCTCGATGCTCACCGAAGATGCGCAAAGCGTCGATGAGATCACGCGCGGTTGGACCCGAGGCCGCGCGGCGATCGAGGCCTACCTCTCTCAGCTCAAGGACACCGTCTCTGACGTGCACTCGGAGATGAAGGATCCGCAGGAGAGTGACTGGGGAACGGTAGGACTGATCACCTTCGTTCTCGATCAGACGTACACGATGGATGGCCAGCAGCAAACCATCTCGGCACCAACCTCCATCCTGTTCCGCCGCGAGAAAGATGACTGGAAGATCGCGCTGATTCACACGGTCCCGATCCCCGAGGAGCGATAACCCTCCAAACATTGCGGAGAGAAAATTGCTCCGGGGCCGAGGAGCGAGGTCCGGAAAATCGATCACCGGTTGTCCTGGAGGCCCGACGACTCTGCTCACACACTGCCTCTGCTGAATCTCGCCTGCCTTGCCGGCACCGCCTCTGCACCACCGCCTTCGTCCTACCGGCTGCTAGCCGCCCGCTTCTGTTTCTGCTTCTGCTTCTGCTTCGGCGAGAAGCTGTTGCACAAACGAGTGCCATTGTGGGCAGCACACAGTTACTCGAACGGTCGAGGCCGAACTTTGGCGATTCACCTGACATATATGCAGGGTGAGCGCCAAAGTTGGCCAGGCCCGCGGCCTCGGCCCGGAGGCGGTTGTTACCGGCTCACAATTAATTTCCGGTGTGCGGGCTCTGCGCGACAACGTCGCGACGTTTCGTGCGTTGGCTGACCCCGGTCCGTAGTAGCGCTTTTGCCACGCAGGAAGTCGCCACGGCCGAGCGTCTTGGGCGAGCGCAACCGGAGCGAGGCAGCCACGCCTCGACGAGGCGGCCGCGTGGCCGGGAGCTGTCCGGGAGCAGAAGCCTGGCGGACGCAGGAAAGAGCCTCGCAAATGACTCCTATTTCGTGTAGGCGGCAGTGATCCCGCACTCCTGGTCCTCGTTCGTTGCGATCACTTCGCTGGGTCGCGAGCGGGTGGATGCTTTGCCGCGGGGATGCGGACGGTTCGTCGCGTTTGGGACGGCGGCGGGCTTCCGCGTTTAGATCGGTGAGGCCGGAGCAGCGGTCTGCCGGATGGCCGGTGGTTGCCGCGAGCGGCGTTTGTAGACTGATGCCGGGGTATCGGTCAGTTCTCGGCCGGCCGGGGGCGTCCGGCTGCCGGCCACGCGCGTCGGCTCGCCCATCGAAAGTCAAGCCCCGGTCGATCGAGTCGGCCGGGGCTTCCGGTGTGTCGGGATGGAGGTGGTTCTAGGGGAGCGGCGGGATCGTGTTGAACACGCCCGACGGGGTGAGCGCACCGGCTCCGTAGATGCCCTGCGTCCCCACTGGGCTGGCCCCCCCGACATAGGCGTCCTTGTTGAACAGGTACAGCGGCCGCCCGTGGTAGGTGACCTGCTGGCTGCCATCGGGCCTGAAGATGATCCCGAGGGCACGCTGGTCAACGCCCGGCCCGGCTTGGGCCCGCCCCGAGGTGAGGACAGGTGGCCAGAAAACGGCGCAAGTCCCCTGACAGGCGCTCTCGCGGTCCCACCAGCTGCCATGGTCCCGGCTCAGGGTGTAGACCGGGAAGCTCGCGTTGGGGAACGGGGTGTAGTCGTTGTTCATCCTGGCGGCGAGTACGGTCTGATCGGGCCCGGTGCCATCGAGGGGGGCGGTCTCGAGCTCCAGTTCAGCCTGGCCGGTTGCCGGGATGCCGCCACGCGGGTTGAGCAGGTACCAGATGCCCGCGGGAGTGGTCACGGGATCGTTCAGGTTGGCGCCTACGGTGTCCCCGGGGTTTGTGTCCCGGAAGAACCGGTACAACGGCCAACCGGCGTAGGTCACCTGCTGCACCGCACCCAAGTCGGGCAAATCGGTGCGGGTGACCGTCCCGAGCAGCCTGGGGTTGACGCCCGGCCCGGCGATCGGAGCGCCGTCGGTGAGGAGCGCCGGCCACAGCACGGTGTCGCAAGGCTTGTTCTTGACGTTCGGGTTGTCGCTACACGCGTACGGAGCGCCGGTCAGCGCATGCAGCTGGTCTGAGGTGAGCAGGTACAGAGAACAACCCTGGTAGGCCCCCGAACCGATGACCAGCACCCTGCCATATCCCGGCGTCCATGCCGCCGACACGGTCGCAGGACCGGTCGGCGCGGTCGTCACAGAGTCAGAACAAGGACTGGTCGCGGCGCTAGCGGGCGAGCTGAACAGAAGCGCCACGCCCAGGTAGGCGCCAGTACCGACCAGGGCGATCAGGACAGCGCGTGCGATCTTGAACCTCATCGAGTCTAAGCGCGTTGTTTGATCAGCCATTCGGGCCTCGCGAGATGGTTGTGGGTACGGGTTTGTGTTGGATGCATCGAGCCGCGTCTCGATTCCGGGCGGCGACGTGCTGTCAGTCGAGCGCCGGTTCGGGTGGCTGAACGAGGACGGATGTGGCGATCTGATCGGCCTTCAGCCGGCGATCGTCGCCCGCTGTGCCGTGTCCTTACGCGACCGGCGACGGCCCGTCGCGACCGCGCCGACTCCAATCACCGCGAGCGCGACGACGCTTGAGCCGATTGCGACGTAGCCCCAGTCGATGCTGCTCCCGCCGGACGCCGGATTGGCCGCTGCAGGCGTGCTCGGGGCTGGCGTGCTCGGGGGTGGCTGCTGAACGAGCGAGCCATTTGAGTTGAAGTCGAAGGTTCTGGCCGAGGCCGGGCCGGCGATCGCGCCGAGGGCGAGCGCCACAGCCACGATCCCGACGATTCGACGGAAGACGATGGTGCGAGTCATTCAAAGGCCTCCTGTTGGGTGGATCGCCGTCTGCGATCCGGTCGCAGGCAGCGTCTGGGAGGGCGGTGACGCGGGGGTGACGTCCGCGTTACGGGTCTTGTCACGCGGTTGCGCGGCGGTCTCCCGGCGCGGATAATCGCGTGCCATGGGGGACGAACCCCGGGGGCTGCTGCAGTTTCGGATGCTTGGTCCGCTTGAGGCGTGGCGCGGCGGGACGCTGTTGCGACTGGGAGGCGAGCGCCAGCGGGCGCTGTTGGCCCTGTTGCTGATGCACGCGAACGAGCTGGTCCGAACCGAGCAACTGGTCGACCAGCTGCTCGGCGAGGAGTTGTCCGACCAGGCGCTGAACACGACGCGCGTCGCGGTCTCGCGGCTGCGGCGCCTGCTGGAGGATGGCGATGCGGCCGGGGTTTTGGTGACGCGGGCGGGTGGTTATGTGCTGAACGCCGGGCCTGAGCAGCTGGACGCCGCCTGCTTTGAGCGCCTGCTGGCCGAGGGCCGCGAGCTGCTCGCCGGGGGCGATGCCGCGTCGGCGGTCGCGCGGCTGCGAGAGGCGCTGGCGCTGTGGCGCGGGCCGCCGCTGGCGGATCTGGCGCAGCTCGAGTTCGCTCAGCCCGAGATCCGGCGTTTGGAGGAATTGCGCTTGCTGGCGTTGATGGAGCGGATCGATGCCGATCTCGTGCTCGGCGCCGACGCGGAGCTGATCGGAGAGCTCGAGGGGTTGGTCGCATCCAACCCGTTGCAGGAGCGGTTGCGTGCGCAGCTGATGCTGGCGCTGTATCGGGCCGGCCGTCAGGCCGAGGCGCTTGAGGTCTACCGGCAGACGAGTGAACTGCTGCGCGGGGAGCTTGGTCTCGAGCCGAGCCGCGGGCTCCAGGAGCTCGAGCGTCAGATGCTGCGCCAAGATCCGACGCTCGAGCTGACGCCCGGAGCGGTCACGACTGCGACGAGAGCGACCGAGGAGCGGGCGGTCTGTCCGTATAAGGGGCTGGCTTCGTTTGACCGCTCCGACGCTGAGTATTTCTGCGGGCGCGAGCGCATGGTGTCCGATCTGGTCGCCCGGCTCGCGGAATCGATGCTGGTCGGGATCGTGGGTCCCTCGGGGATCGGGAAGTCTTCACTGCTGCGTGCGGGGCTTCTGTCGGCGTTGGGAGCGGGCGCGCTGCCGGGCAGCGCGAGCTGGCGGCAGCTGTTGGTCCGCCCCGGCGAGCGGCCGTGCGCGGAGCTGGCGCGAGCGCTTGGGGGTGAGGAGCTGGACGTGGCGCTGTCGGGGGTGACGCCGGGCGATCGGATGGTGCTTGCGGTGGATCAGCTCGAGGAGCTGTTCACGGTCTGTGAGCGCGAGGGCGAGCGCGTGGCGTTCCTGGATCAGCTCGCGGCGGCGGCGTGTGACACCGAGCGGCGGGTGTTGATTGTGGTGGCGCTGCGCGCGGACTTCTATGGCCGCTGCGCGACCTACCCCCGTTTTGCGGAGCTGCTCAGCTCGAACCATATGCTCGTCGGGCCGATGGGGCGTGAGGAGCTGGCGCGGGCGATCGAGTTGCCGGCTGCTCGTGCCGGGTTGCAGGTCGAACGAGCGCTTGTCGAGGATCTGGTTGGCGATGTGGCCTGTGAGCCCGGTGGGCTGCCGCTGCTCTCGACGATGCTGCTCGAGTTGTGGCGGGTGCGCGACGGGCGCGTGCTGAGGGCCGAGCGGTACGCGGCGAGCGGCGGCGTGCGGGGGGCAGTCGCTCGGCTCGCGGAGGACGCCTATGTGCGGCTCGACGAGCCCGGGCGGCGGGTTGCGCGCGGACTGCTGTTACGGCTCGCACACGGTGAAGACGGCGCGCTGGTCCGTCGACGCCTGCCGGTTGCAGAACTCGAGCGGATTGACGGGGCCGTCCCGGTGCTGGCGGCGCTCACCGACGCCCGGCTGCTTACCGCCAGCGACGGTGAGGTCGAGGTCTCGCACGAGGCTTTGATAAAGGAATGGCCGCGCTACCGCGGGTGGCTCGAGGAGGATCGGGTCGGTCGGCGACTGCACGCGCATCTCGCGGTCGCCTCGCGAGAGTGGGATAGCGGCGGTCGGGACCCGGGCGACCTTTACCGCGGGGTGAGGCTCACCGCTGCGTTGGACTGGTCGGCCCAGCATCGGGATGAGCTGAACCCGGTCGAGCGGGAGTTTCTCCGTGCAGGCCAGAGCGCGGCCGGGCGCGCTGCGCGCAGGCTACGCGCTGTGCTCGCGGGGGTCGCTGCGCTGCTGGTCGTCTCGCTGATCGCCGGGGTCCTGGCGCTCGCGCAAAAGCAGCACGCGACCAGCGAGGCTCGCGTCGCGCTCGCGCGACAGCTCGGTGCCGAGGCCGTGATCGAGCCGCGGATCGACCTGGCGATGCTGCTCGCACGCGAGGCCGTCAATCTGGACCGCAGCCAGCAGACGGAGAGCACGCTGTTGGCGACCCTGCTGCGGAGCCCCGCAGCGATCGCCAGCTTCGAGCTGCCGATCGGGGTGCGGCCCGTGAACCTCACGCTCAGCCCCGACGGGCGGACGCTGCTCGTCTTCGCGAACGACGGCACGCTGTACTTCTATGACCCCGCAACCCTGCGCCAGCAGCGCCCCGCGATACCCGACTTCAACGGCGACCTCAACCCGGTCTACTCGCCGGACGGTTCGCTGCTGCTGCTCACAAACGGCGACATCACCGCGATCGACGTCCTGAACGCTCACACCCTACGGCGCGTCGCGCGCCTGCCGTATGACCAGCGCTACGAGAGCACGACGGCCGCTGACAACTCCGCCGAGAGCCTGTTCGTGTCCCCCGATCGCAAGACCGTCTACTACGCATACGCGGTGATCAACAACTCCGGCCAACCCGGACCGGGATATCTTGATCGCTGGGCGCTACCGAGCGGGCGGCTCCTCTCCAGCAGCCGCGTGAGCGCGCGCGGTCTGGTGGCGATCCGCCTGGTCGACAACGGGACCCGCTTGATCGTGCTCGGCGACACCGCCGCTGAGACGCTCGACGCGCGGACGCTCGCGCCGGAGCGCACGGTCCCCGTCAACCTGCCGGGGCAGCTCGGCGTCATTGGCGACGCCACCTGCTGCTTTGAAGCCGTGGCCGCCATCAGTCCCGACGGCACGAGCGCCGCTGTCGGCGGCTTCCCCGACGGAACGATCCGGTTCGTCGACCTATCAACCGGCGCGATCCACACCGCGGCTGGCGGGCACACCGCAACCGTCCAGAGCGTGCGGTACTCACCGAACGGGCGGCTGCTCGTGAGCACCGCCGACGACGACAAGGTCATCGTCTGGGACGCAAAGACCGCACAGCCGTTGCAGACCCTCCTCGGTCATGCCGGGCGCCCCACACAAAGCGCATTCAGCCCCGACGGCGGCACGCTGTACACGAGCTCGCTCGACGGGACCGTAATCGAATGGGACCTCGGAACCCAACGCCGCTTCGGACACCCGTTACCGACTGAAGCGCCCGCACCCAACCTGGCGCTGACCGGCCCGAACACACCACCTCTGGCCATCTCGCCCGACGGGTCCCAGTTCGCCGAGCGGACGGCAGCCAACACTGTCGGGATCTTCTCCCTCGACACACTGCAACCGCGGACCTCGTTGACAATCCCACAGGGAGCAACGATCACAGCGCTGGCGTGGTCGCACGCCGGTTCCGAGCTGGCCGTCGGAGCCGACCGCGGCCTGGTGCAACTCTGGGAGGTGAGCGGCACCCCGCACCTGGTGCGGGCACTCAGCACGCTCAGGCCAACGAACCATCTTCCCGAGGCGATCCAGTCCGTCGCCTTCTCAGCCGACGATCGATTGATCGCTGCCAGCGACACCACCGTTTCGGTCCCAAACGTGGACATCGGGAGCATCGCGATCTGGCGCACCCGCACCGGGGCACCTGTCACCGCAGCGCTCAAACTTGGGACCCCTACCGACGACGTGGCGTTCTCCCCCGACGGCCGCCGACTCGCGGTCGCAACCGGGAACATACTCGGCGGAGATGGCCGGGTGCTGATCCTCGACTCCTCAAACGGAAGGCAGATCCGCACAATTCACCCCGTCGGGGGCTACAACGGGACCTACAGCCTCGCGTTCGCTCCAAACGGAACGCTCGGGACCGGAACCGACGCCGGAGTCGTCCAACTCTGGAACCCGTCAACCGGCGATCCGATCGGCCATCCCGTGCTAGCGGCCGCAGCACCAGTCGCCAGCATCGCGTTCGATCGATCCGGGCAACGCTTCGCGACGGCTGGCGGACCCGAAGGCGGCCTGAAGCTGTGGTTCACCTCAAGCCTTCAACAAGACGGTGCAACGCTCGACCCCGAACAAGGAACATGGGGTAACGCCCAGTTCACCCCAAACGGACAACTCCTCCTCGCCGTCAACGCCAACGGCCAAGGATCCCTGTGGCCCATCAGCCTGGCCGCGCTGGAGAACCACGCGTGCACGGTCGCCGGCCGCAACCTCACACACAACGAATGGTCCCAGTTCATCAGCGGCTACGAGTACAGCCAAGTCTGCCCCTGAGACACGGCCGCGTGCCCGCAAATCAGCACCAGTTGAACGCCACCTTCGACGGTCGATAGCTCGCCAGCCCAACCTGGAAAAGCTGAGCCCTGGTCGCCGCCCGGAGTCAGCGGGGACGCCGCGACCCGGTCGCGAAAGAGCCGCTTCCGCGTGCCCGCTGAACTTCCACCCGAGCCCCTTCGCGCGCAAAACAAGCCTGGCACCGGCTCGCCCGGAGAGTGCCCCTTTGTCGCCGACAGGGCGGTGCGCGAGAGGCTGCCGCATCGGCTGCCGGCTGATCAAGAGCAGAAGCCCGGTAGCACGCGGGCGAGCCGATGACACCGCTCGGGCTTCGTGGGAGGGGAGCGTTGGCGGGAGGCAGGCCCAGGTTGGAGGGGCGACTCCTGGGCCCAATCCGAAGCGGTCGCCCGCCCGCCGGCGGTGTGGCCGACGCCCACGCGCCTACATGTAGGCGCGGGTTGGCCATCCACGGGTCACGCGTCGCTTCTCCATCGCGTCCCAGCGTCAGACGAGTTCGCTAGTTCACAGATCGCAGGAACTCGAGCAGCGGTTCGTTCACCTGCTCGGGATGCGTCAGGTTTGACGCGTGCCCTGCGCCCTCCACGCGGACCACTCCCGTGCATCCCGACAGGGCCCGGCATAGGGCCTCCGCCTTGTCGATCTCGATCGACACATCCGCAGTTCCGTGGAACACGATCGAAGGGCACGTGATCTCGCCGAGGCGGTCCGTGACGTCGTCTCGATCAAAAAGGCAATCGCCGGGCGCTCGCAGGTTCTCCCGCGGCAGCGTTCGCCACTTCGCGATCCATTGGGGGTAGAGCACGGGATCCCCGATGATCAGGTTGGCGACGGTTTGCGTGAGCTCGTCCACCGGGCCGACCTCGAGCCACGTCTGCTGCATCTGGCGGTAGGCGGGCAGGCGGTCGGGATCCTCAGGGCCTGAGTCGGTGTCGATCAGGACCAGCGCCCGGACGCGCTCGGGCGCCAGCAGGGCGGCACGCAGCGACAGGAAGCCCCCCTGCGACATCCCGCCAAGCACCGCCCGATCGATGTCCAGGTAGTCGAGCAGGCCCAGGCAATCGCGAGCGGAATCCCAGTAGGTGAATGGCTGACCGTCGAACTGGGTCTCACCGAATCCGCGCTCGTCCCACGTGATCACCCGAAACTCGGGCGCGAGCGCCTCGAGTTGCGGCGCGAACATCTCGTGATCCATCAGGAAGCCGTGCGAGAGCATCACAGCCTGTCCGCTGCCTCCACTGTCCTCGAACCGAATCTGCTGACCGTTGATATCCGCATACGACATAACAACCTCCCGCCGTCGAGACCGAGCGGCGACTCTATCCACACGGCCGCGACGACGAGGCCTCCACGCGTCGCGAGCGACGCGACGCGGCTCCTGCTCGGTCGCCCAAGCAGCCACGGGCTCGAGACTGCTACTACAGGCGTGATGCAGGCGCCCGACTGCGCCGGGCTGACTACTGCATTGATCGTCCGACGGTCCGGCGGCCGACGAGCGCAATCGCGACCTCGAAGCCGCCGCCGGATGCTGATGTTGGAGTTGTGCTTTGCCACGCTGGCGGTAGCCGCGGCGGTCGGTGATTCGTGCCCGCCCGGGCGAGGCTTGGGTGGCGCCCGACGGTAGGGTTCTGATTGTGGGCGCCTCCGTCACACCAAGTGCTGCGTGGGTGTTGCTTGCTGAGCCCTCCGCGGTTACCGTGTTGCGGCGCCGGGCTGCGGAGTTCGTGTCCACGGCAGGCGCTTCGAACGAGGTGACCCAAGCCGTCGCGCTCGCCGTGTCCGAGACGGTCACGAACGCGGTGGTTCACGCCTACGATGCCAACGAACCCGGACGCGTCCGCGTCAGCTGTCACGCCGACGGCGAAAGCTTCATCGTCGAAGTGGCCGACGAGGGGGCCGGCATCTGGCTACGTCAGGACTCTCCTGGGCTTGGGCACGGTCTGGCCATGGTGGGCGCGGTGGCGCACACGCTCAATATCGGCCCCGGCCCCGACGGGCGCGGCACAGTCGTGGCGATGTCGTTCGCTGCGGTTCCGCCGCCCGACGCACCGCCGGGATTGGAGATGCTTTGCCCACTGGCTCTCGAGACCGTCGCCGACGTCTCGAATGTGGACCTTGTTCACGAGGGCGTGCTGCGCCGTGTCGCCGCGGAGGTCGCGAACGACCCGGCGCTGACAGCTTGGTTGCGCGCAGCGGTGCCCCCGGCGAAGCCCGGGACGGCGACATGGTCGGCGCTACGAGACGGCGGCGCGCACCTCGTCGTCCACGACCCGACCGTCCCCCGTTCGCCGGGCGGTACCGGCGAGCATCTCGGCCTCATGTGGTGGGCCGCGGTCGCACTCGAGAAGTCCGACGTGACGCCAGCGGCGCTCTGGGGCTTCGGAGGTCGCAAAGGAGGACATCCGGTACCGAGCGAGGACGTCATCGGCATCTTCGCCGACTCCGCGCACCGCAACCTCGCGCAGCCCGCGGAGCGCGCTCTGCTGCGCGGTCGGCTGATGGCTTGCCGGTAGGCCCCTCCTCGGATCACCCTTGGCTGCCTGTCAGCACACGCCCCGGGGGCGCGCCGGCACTCCACCCTCAATGTGCTCACCCCAGCCAGGTACGAACAGCAACGACACTCTCTCCGCTAGGCGGTTCAGAGCAAATGACTCGAACAAGACCAAATCAACATCAACAACCAACCCCCAAGGTGTCACGCAACTGGGGCAGGTCCAACATCCGGGCGTGTTACGAGCAGTGGGGCGCCAAGGGCGCCGAGTTCATGACCCCGCCGATCGATCGCGGTGCCGAGATCCGCTGCTACATGCGAGACCCCGACGGCTACATGATCGAAGTCGGCCAGGCCACCGGAGCACTCCGCGGAGAGCTCGCCAAGAAGCGACCTGAAGACTTGCCCGGCTAAGAGCGACGGGATGACGAGGCGTGCTGGAGCCAACTGCAACGTTGGAGGACCACTTGGAGAGCAATCACCTTGAGCCGCATTCGCCGCGGCCACCGATGATCGCGATGATCGCGCGGTTGTCTGGCAGCGTGGTGCCATCGGTAGGCTTGTTCAGATGATCCCACCGCGGCTCTATTACATGCCGCGGACTCGGTCGAGCCGTGTGCTGTGGCTGCTGGAGGAGATCGGCGCACCGTATGACTTGACGGAGATCCGAGGTGCGGAGCGCCGGTCTGAGGAGCACCGGCTGCGCCACCCGCTGGGGCGTGTCCCAGCGCTCGAGCTGGGCGACGGCGCGACGATGTTCGAGTCGGCGGCGATTTGTCTGCAGCTGGCCGATCTGAACCCGGGCGCTGGATTGATCGGTCCGGTTGGCTCGACCGGGCGAGGACTCGTGTATCAGTGGGTCGTGTTCGCGGTCTCGGAGCTCGAGGGGCCGCTGTTTCGCTGGATTCGCGAGCTCGGTGAAGGGGTCGTCGACTCCCCGGCGCACGACCGCTTCGCTGATTCGGCCGCCGCGATGCAGTCGGTGCTCGCCGAGCGTGACTGGCTCGTCGACGGCCGCTTCAGCGTTGCCGATGTCATGTGCGCGAGTGTGCTTCAGGGAGCCAACGCCCGAGGGCTGCTGGAACCGTGGCCGGCGCTCGAGGCCTACGTGCAGCGCGCCGAAGCACGTCCGGCGTACGCACGGGCGGCCGTGATCTCGGATCGCCCCCGCAGCTGACGACAGTCAGTCCTACCGAGGCGACGCCACCGCCTGCACCGCAAACGGGCCATGATGGCGATGTCCTGCCTGCTGCTCATCGCGACCGCGGTCGCACGAGACCGGGCACGCGGCGTGGTACCTCCTGGCCGGCGGGATAGGGGCGTCAACCCCTTCCAGCTGCAGCGAACTGCAGACGTTGTCCGTTGATGCTGGGGCCCGGAGCGCTATGAGCTCGCGTTGTCGACCATCTCGGGTATGTCCACGAAGTCGATGGTCGGCGCGACGCCGTAAAGGCCGGTCACTCGCTTCTTCAGTTCAGGGGAGAAGAAGTCCTCGGCAGCGTCCTTGGAGTCCCAGACGTAGAAGTTCCTCGCTACGTGATGTTTCTCGTCGAACGTGAAGAACTTGAACCGCAAGCCCGCCATCCCCTCGAACATACCCCTCGCATTCTCGGCGACCTCGATCACACGTGCCCGATCAAACGGGTCCTCACCGTAGTCGAACGTGACGTTCACACCGATCATTCTCCCTTCCTTTCCATTGAGCACGCCCGGGGCGCCTGTGGGCAGCCCGAGGTCTTGCTGTTCAGCGTGACCCTAACGCCGCGGCGCGCCACGGTCCAGTGACGGCGCTTCCACTTCACGGCATTGCAGGACCGCGGTTCGAGCGGGTCCGGCAAGCGGTCGTGCCGGTTTCCGGCCAGACGCACGCTTGGATGTCGGCGATCGCGACGGCGCCGCGCGTTCGCTGCATCGCGAGTTCCGTAACGAAGGCCGCTGCGACCTCGATCACGGGACTGTCGCTTCGCCAGGCGGAGCCGCCATCTCAGAGA
>Ga0335072_10003768_pt1 | contig 22703 bp, 21 predicted proteins | sample Lox_Sample_21_FD_206725 | JGI IMG/M metagenome (GOLD analysis project Ga0335072, IMG submission 206725) | Soil microbial communities from Loxahatchee National Wildlife Refuge, Florida, United States - Lox_Sample_2.1 | ecosystem: Environmental > Terrestrial > Soil > Wetlands | place: USA...
ACCACCGTCAACAATCTCGGGATTCTGTATGCGGACCAAGGCAAGCTGGGCGAGGCGGAGCGGATGTACCAGCGAGCGCTGGCCGGGAAGGAGCAGGCCCTGGGCCCGGACCACCCGTCGACCCTCATCATCGTCAACAACCTCGGGAATCTGTATGCGGACCAAGGCAAGCTGGGCGAGGCGGAGCGGATGTACCAGCGAGCGCTGGCCGGGAAGGAGCAGGCCCTAGGCCCGGACCACCCGTCGACCCTCAAGACCGTCAACAATCTCGGGAATCTATACAAGAATCAAGGCAAGCTGGGCGAGGCGGAGCGGATGTACTAGCGAGCGCTCGTCGGGATGCTGGCCATGGACAAACTAGCTATATGACTTATCCTTCCTCTATTTTTACTAACTTTGATAGAAAGAGGTCTGGAGAGCTACTTTCTTATATAGTGAAGCATCTATGATCCTGGAAGGTTCTGGAATCACCGAGTGCTTTTGGGGACGGAATTTGTCACGGAAATCAGCTACCATATTTGGTAGGGGGACCATACCAGAACCTTCTACGTCCCACATAGGTAAGGGGGTGGCGCTGGTTGCCCAGACAGCAGCTTTCGTGTACATATATGCCAGAATCTCTCAGACAGCAGAAATGACACTCAGCTTCCACGTAACAGAATTCAATGTGTCAATATTGAAAGTGCTTGGGTTATTGGTTGAAGTTAGTCCATCTCTTTGTGAACACAGGAGTGACTGCTGGCGGCCAGGGACTTTGGAACACGTGCTGCCCCTTCAAGTCGGCGGTCTCGGTCATGTACGTCGCTTGCGACCCACAGGAAATGGTGGACTTTGGAATCGATGCAAGTTCTTTCATGACATTCTCCGCGCTACTAAATTTAGGGGGTAACATTACCACAGGTTACGGAGCTGTTTTCAAGCCTGTATGAGACCGCGTCAGCTAACCTAAGAAGGTACCTACCAAGTTCTGCGAAGGCCAGGTTATAGCATCACGAATGGTAGAATGGTCCAGTTACTTGGCTCGATCGCATCCATATGAGCCTTAGTGCCAAGTTCCTTGGCTCCCGCCAGCTGCCAACATGAAAAGCGGGGCGGTGGTTGATGTAGTTGAACCCTCCAACTGAGTAACTATGGCCCCGTTCTAACATGCTCCAGGGAAATGACCATAGAGCATTTCTACACTCTTAAAACTCCAATTAAGCTTTGTGGATGATGAGAATAACTCGTCTGAAGTGAAAGTACCTTGTCCATTTTCGTAACATGGGGCTTTTCGGCGTGCAGGGATGCACGGTACTTCCTTGTATCCTTCGCAACCTTTTGGGGGCAGAAAGCCCCTCCCTTCCTCTATCCATGCTTGCTCGTTCGAGAGGGGGACCCATCTGAGAAGGGAGAAAATGAGTAAGAGGGGGCCTAAATATCTCCCCATGTCGACACTCTGTTGCCGGTCAGGCCAGGATAGAGGCTGTCGCGCCGTAGGAGAGCTGAGACTCTCTCAGAGAAGAAAGGACCAATGTGGGACCCCATCAGTCGGTCAGGGACTTCGCCACCGTCGGCGTCATGGCGGGCCGATAGTTCACGTAGTTCAGCTCACCCTTGCCGGCTGCTGCCTGACCAGCCGCATGAAAGTGCACTGTTCAGGCTCCGCTCACTAGGACGGCTCGTACGGTAACACCTCACGAGGGAGCCTATCACTGGTCCCAGTGTGGACGCGTCATGCGTCTCGAGGGAGCGGCAAGGCAGAACTCGCACCAAGTCATCGCGAGGGATCTTTGCCATTAGCCTGACGATGTTAGAAGCAGGGACGATGCCCGGTTCTACGTCACACTCCCCTGACGTCGTGTGGGATGGCAGTGCAAACGGGGATCCGACGATCCAACAGTGGCGAATCTGGCCGGGAGGGTTGGGAGCGAAAAGGTGGGAGCAACGGCAGCTGGGAGAGGGCGGAGGGAAAGGGAAAGAGACGTGAAGCAATCTGGATAGAGAGCGACGGCGCTAGAAGCAATGTAACAGATTAGCTATCCAACCCCCCGACCGGACGTAGACAGAACAGAGGGAGAAGAGTAACCTGAGAAAAATCGTGATCATTGGCCATGTGGTAGCAGCTGCCTGTCAGTCATGGGCCAGGCTGTAATTCTGGTTCTGCAGAAGGATTAACCGATTGGGGTGGCCATCGGCGAGGAGACAGGAGTAGTAAAGCGATGCGCGCATCGGTTGGCCCGGCGGTCGTGCAGAGGGGAGGGGTTGCGATCGGCGATCCTGGTAAGAAAAATTGAGGGAGGTTGGAGGGGAAGTTAGGAAGGGAGAATGGCAACGGGCGAAGGGGGGGCGGGTCTATATAGTCGTTCAGGCGGCGAGGGGCGTAATTCACAGGTCCTCGGGTTTGCTTTGAGAATCTGAGTACCTGTGGTTGCAAGAAAATGGAAGGCCTTTGCCGCCTGTTTTCCGTGGCTTTCCCACACTCAAGCCGAAAGCAGCGACTCGCCGCCCTAACGGCCTATGATATTTACATGGCTTGCTTCGGGTCCACTTTCGGTCCCTCGAGAGGCCTCTTTTCTGGCTCCTCCATGATGTACCCTCAACTCTCCAACCCCTACTACCGTGGGCTCCTCCTACTACAGTCGCTCGTCCCTGTTACCTCCAGAGGGAATCACATTTGCTCCGCAGCATGGAGACATTAAATGCAAGGGGAAGGTCTTTTAAGGGTCCCTTTCCCCTCCCCTTCCTCATCGCTTCTCGTCCTCTCCCACTTCTTCCTCCTCCTTCTAAAGCGACCACGATCACCTCGGTCGCCGCTTCTTTCGTCTCTATTACCTATGACCAGGAAGTCCTCTTCTCACCGGCTATCATCGCCAGACATAACCGTACTATTTTACCATGGTTGGTAACCGAGCCTCACCAGCAACTGACCCCAGCGAACGTTAGCACTGGACAGACTCTATCCTCTGCGAGGAAACCGGTGCGAGACTAGAGTACTTTAGACAGCTTAGATGGCTTCTGCTAAATTATAGGCCGAAGGCTCTCGAGGGAAATTGCAGCAGTGGAGAGATACTAACGTAGGCAGGTCAGCTTCTGTTGTAGAAATGATCTCTGCATTGCTTGCTCTCTTTCTACCTGAGGGATTCACTCGCATCCAGATCAGGGCCGCAGCTCTTCGTCACCAAAGTGACGGCCCTTGTGTAGTTTCGTCATTGAACACCCAGCTCATTGGCTCCGTGCTGCCGAAATGGAACTGGGCATCTGACATCTAATATAAATTGTGAGGGATGGGCAAGTTCGTGATGGTGGTTCTTGACTTACCATAAAGTCCCAGTCTTCCATTAGCTCAGGCGGCGTGTTCAAAGACGTTTGGCCAAGCCCATCTACGCTTCCCTCGGCCTGGCCCTGGGCCGCCTTTTCTTCAAGTATCGGCAAGCATCTTTCTTCAGCTTCTTCTGCAGCCTTGACTAACAATTCTGGGAACTCGTCCTTCCCAAGGCCTCGCATGAGCCCTTCGATCTGTGCAGCAACTAAACACATGAACAAGTAGCCCTTGATGTTGGTCTCTCCGGCCTCGATGCACCGCAAGGACCAAGTTTTCGCATCATCTAATACGGAAAGCAGGTCTGGTCGTAAAGGTACGGGGCCCAGACTTTCCTCCTCTTGTAGTTGAGTCTTAAGTTCCACTGCTATGAAGAAGCTAGCCTGCATGGCAACGGTGCGAAAGAATCCAGAGCCGCAGGCCGTGAGTCGCGCCAAGTCGTCTCGATCTGACGAAGCCGTATCACTGCGGGACTGAGCAGCCATGATGGACGAGGACGGGTACGCTGCACACCAAATTTTGAGCGAAGTCTCGACCACTACCTTCCTGGAAAATGCATAGGCTGTCTCGTGCAATGCCGGCCCGAAAAACGGAATGTGAAGGGACGAGAGGTAGCGACGCATGAGGAAATCCACTACGCGTATTTCAAATTGAGAGGGCGAGCGTCCAGTGCTCGAATTACATCCTTGAAGGGTTCGACATAGGGCTTTGTATGACGCCCTTAGCTCTGCATCAAGTCGAAGCGCTTCCTCGTATGTACTATGGGAGCCGAGATCATTCAAGAACTTGGCGATTGCAAGGCGGAGTGGAAACGTCTTACGGAGAGCTATTGCAATGGACACTTGAGTGAAGTCGTCTTCTGGCTTCGGCACGGGATCCTCGGCCACAAGCTGGTCGTCATCGAAATTGCCGGGAGGCTCGGCATTAAAGTCGCTAAGAGAAACGAGTGGAGGTCCCCCCGAGTCCATACTCGATTGCAGAGTTATCTCCAGAATGGTGTTCCATAGCCTTCGGCGCATCTCAGCAGCGAAAGTTGTCCTCTTTGGCAGACACGCGGGATCTCTATGCAGCCCCATATATACTGCCGTTCTGAGCAGCGCGCCGGCTGAAATCCAGATCAAGTCTCCGCCCACACCTGCTGTTTCTCGAGCGAGCAAAAGTAGGAGATTGGTCTGCAGAGCTTGGATATTTAGTCGTGACTTGAATTCAGGCTCTGAAAACCAGGTTTGAGCCTCATACACCCATTGAATGGCCGAGGCACGCAAGGAGAATTGCTCATCGTACGTGGTAGCTCCAATGGCGAGCACCAGCTTAAGTTGGACCAGGAACGCCGTAGCGGGCTCGGTATCCGACACCCAGAGTGCCTCATAGTCCCTTCTGAATGTAGGAACATGCATGATTCGATAGACAGTCTCAGTCGTCCGAAGGTAACAGTCGATGAGCTTGTCAGCAACATCTTTGGGGGGTAAACCGGCCCTTGGTGGCGAGGGCCACCGAGGTACCCGCCGCGATTTGATGACCTTTGCCAAAGATTTACACCTTTGTATGCCAGAGGAAGCCTTCGATGTCTTTTCTCGTACATGCGGCTCAATTATCTCAAAAAGGTCTCGAAACTAATGGGTTGTTCAGCCACTGGCTTGTCCGATGGATGGCACAAGAACTTACCAGTGCAACTCCATTAATCCAATGGCTTTGGCCAAACAGGCGGGTCTTATGCGTAACGCTGCGGCTAATGACCTGAGCTTGGCCGAGCAAGCGGCTTTCATGATGGACGTAGAAAGTCCCAGCTATAGATGACGTTGTTGTCTGTATGTTAGAATTCGAAGTCAGAACAGAAGACTGGGTAGACTTCTGAGTCGCTTTAGACAGCTGCTCTTCAGGTTGTCTAATTCTGCTCTTCACGGACTCGACATCCCGAGCAGACGGTTGACTGGCAGGAGTTGATGCACTTGTTGAACTAGCCACTAATGACCTTGACGGATGGCTTGGGACTGTCGACCCTCCGCTTGTGCTGGAAGCTCGGTCAATAGGTATTAAGTAGTGAGACTCTCGGGACTCTTGGGCCAGGCCAAGATGTTGCCGCGGAGGTTGAGTAGGGTGATTCTCATAGACACAAGTCTCGTTTCTGGACCGCACGCAGTTGCTGCAGGGAGTTTCTCGATTGCATCGGATCTTACGTCTCCTGCAGAGAGAGCATGAACTGTATTCCTCCTGTTGTCAGCGCAAAACACTGACAGGGGATTCCAACCCACACAGCCGGCCTTCTGCGCCGACGTCCGGGCTCGCTCATGGCTATCGCTTATGACCACCGTTGATTCGTACTTGGGCTGTTCAAAACTGTCAAGTACAAGTGGTCGGACAACACTTTAGACTATGTCGTATCTCCGACGGACTTTTCTCTTGTCTGACCTGAGAGAAATAAGAAAATCGATAAGTTGCGGGAAGTCAGACAATGTTGTTTAGTCGAAGTCGGGCATCTGCGCTTTTAGTCCGTCTCGCCCGCCATTTGCCGACCGTTCTCAACATGCGACTGGCAGAATACACCGAGTCCGTGCTCGCAGCCATAGTACCACCCTCGAGAGATCCCACCCCCGAGAGTACGGCGGAAACAGTCCAGAAGTGACCCCCCCAGTAACCCTACCATATAAAGAGTTTCGACATCCCGCCTGTTCTCACTCACAATGTACTACGTTCCACCACATCACAGTACAACCTGGCAGGGTTCCGCAGTCCACGCCACCTCCTCTATCATTTCAAGAATAAGCTACTGCATAACTCTTTTTGCAACATGGCGTCTGCAGGAACAGAGTATGAAATTTCGCGCAAAGGCGAGGGACAGAAGTCAATCATCGCCGCCGAACTCGGTGAAGAGAGTACAACTCCCAATTTTGGGGAAGTGCCGGATGGCGGCCCTCGAGCGTGGCTTGTTGCGACTGGGTCGGCTTTCATCTTCTTCTCAGCTCTAGGCTACACGAACTCATTCGGCGTTTTTCAAGAGTACTATATGACACACCAGCTCCGCGAGGAATCGCCAGATAACATCGCCTGGATTGGATCCCTGTCGGCTTTCCTCCAGTTCGCAGCAGGCGCCATCGGAGGACCATTGTTTGATCGTTTTGGCGCATGGGCATGTCTTCTGGGCCCCCCCGTTGGCGTTTGAGCCAGTCCACTAACATAGCAGTAGGTTATCCGGCCGGCTGCGGTCCTCTACGTCCTTTCCGTGATGATGACGAGCCTATGCTACGAGTATTGGCAATTCATGCTCGCGCAAGGTGTTCTGATGGGCATAGCTATCGGCCTTCTAATGTTCCCAGCAATGGCAGCAGTGTCGCAATACTTCGACAAGAAACGAGCAACTGCCTTGGGCTTGGCCGTATCCGGATCATCCATCGGCGGCATCGTCCTTCCTATTGCATTGTCAAAGATGCTGAACAGCTCTTCTCTGGGGTTTGGATGGACAGTGCGAGTCATTGGATTTGTCATGTTGCCCCTCTTGGCTTTCTCATGTGTGGCCATCAAGTCTCGCCTGCCGCCAAGAACAACCACCTTCTTCATCGGAGCAGCCTTCAAAGAAGCAAATTTCGTCCTCCTAATAGTCTCGGTGTTCTTTATGTTCCTCGGCATGTTCACTCCACTGTTCTTCATCCCAACATATGCGGTCACAAGAGGCATGGACGCAACACGTGCCTCGTATTTGCTTGCGATTCTCAACGCGGCCTCCATGTTTGGCCGTACCATCCCGGGTGTGCTAGCGGACAAATTTGGGCGATTGAACATACTCGCAATTGGGGGTATAACCACCAGCATCGTCATCTTCTGTTTGACCAAGGCGGAAACCACTGTAGCATTGGTGCTATATTCGGTTGCCTTTGGGTTTTCTTCGGGGACGATAATCTCTGGAGGTTCCGCAGCCTTTACCGTCTGTCCTAAAGACCCCCGAGACATCGGAACCTACTTGGGAATGGGATTGGCCGTAAGCTCTCTTGCAGCTCTGATAGGCCCTCCGGTTAATGGGGTGCTTATGGACAGATATGGAGGATTTTTTGAAGTATCCATATTCAGCGGCGTCATGTGTTTGGCCGGTGGTTGCACTGCGCTTGTGAGCAAGGCCGCAACCCCTCAAGGTATTCTGGGGAAGATATAATCTGCTGCCTGGCCAGCCGCATGAAAGTGCACTGTTTAGGCTCCGCTCACTAGGACGGCTCGTACGGTAACACCTCGCGAGGGAGCCCATCACGGCCCCTTTCAACCCCTTCCGGTCCCTCCAGCCCCAAGCGCTCGTCTTGATCCTGGTGTGGACGCGTCATGTGTCTCAAGGGTGCAGCAAGGCAGAACTCGCACCCGGTCATCGCGAGGGATTTTGTCAGACGGTCGGTGTTCTGTAATCGCAGGTCGAAGACGCTGAATTGCTTGTCCATCTATTTAGGTAGAAAACGACGTCTAAATATGCGTGCTCGTCCTTGTTTGCCACCTTACCACCCAGGGCCTGCCCAGCTGAGTCTCTCAGTCATGGGCTGCGCTGTAATTCTGATTTTGCAGACGGATCGACCGATTGGGTGACCATCGGCGAGAAGACAGGAGTAGTGAAATGATGGCGCGCACCGGTTGACATGACGGTCGTGCAGGGTGGAGGGGCAACGGGCGAGGGGGCGCCATACCCGAAAGATAGGCGCTAAACAACAAGGCGTAATTCACAGCTTCTCGGGATTACATACGAAATTTTGCTGGGCAGAAGAGGGTGGTATGATAATGTCAAACTGTTCTGATTGTGAACTTAGTATGGTTCAGTCTTCTCGTCGAACCTCTCGAATGTCCAGAAGTCTATCTGAAGAATGGGTATGAGAAATGCTGAATCGCTTGATATCAGCTCATTAAAACTCCATGCACGCAGTCATTTCGCCGACTTGAAACCCAGGTTGAAACCTTGCCTATCTCGCAACGCCTGAAAAAAAAGGAAAGCTCGTAGGGAAGTTTGCTAATTAAAGCTCGCCATCTAGAAATGCTCTTATTTATTCGTCCTCGTCCGAGAATACTTCTTCTCCTAAGCAAAGATGTTAGTCTGGGGACCATGAGTCAGAAGTCAACACGTTTACGAACCTCTCTTTCGGCGAGCCTGAGGAATCGAGTCAGCTTGGATCATAATCAAGGGGGGAGTGGTGAATGTTGCTTACCATACGCTCCTTCTTCTTCTTCCTCAATTCGTTCGAGCTGAGCTTGGCCTTTTTCTTTGTGTTCTCGATCTTATTTCCCTAATCGATAATTAGTATGGATGGTCCTTTGGTGGAATTGGAGATAGCATACCATTGCATCGAATTTGTCCTCGTCATCATCATCGCCGGCCTTGAGGCGGGGACCAGAGCCTTGACCTTGCACCCAGTTGTGACCCGAGGGAGTCATCTTACCGTCAAGGACAGCCCAGACTTCGGAAGTGATTGACTCAGTGAACTCTGCGTTGTGGGAGATTACTACCACACCACCCTCGAATGACTTCAAAGCATTCGACAAAGCACCAAGGGAATCACGATCGAGATAGTTGGTTGGCTCGTCAAGGACGATCAAATGAGGACGTTGCCATGAGCAAGCAGCAAGAACGGTCTTGACACGCTGGCCACCGGACAGACCACGCATACGAGAGTGGGAAACGAGCTCAGTGTCCAGGCCGAAGAATGCACAGTGTGCTTCGATCTCCTTACGGACAAGAGGACGGAATTGACCAGACGCAAGAGCTTCCTTCTGATCGACTTCGGCAACCATTTTCTGATGCGAGGCCATTATTTCGTTGCGGGGGATCCAGGCGTTATCAGCGCTCATCATGGGAGTCCACTTCTCGTTCTTTTGGCCAACATTTTCGCCGAGTACGAAGCTACACTCGTACTCGTAGCTGTTCTTGAACTTTCTGCGAGAATGAATGCCTATGACCCGACGTTGGGAGCCCTCGATGCTAACAGTGAATTAGTCACACGTAAAAATATCCCGCTACGACCAAAAGCTTACCGATAAATCTTGTTCATTGCGTTCTCGTCTTCTGAAGTGACAACCTTGTTGGCTCGGTCCATTGTCTCACGATCTTCACCAGTCTGGAAACGCCACTGGATGTATTCAGATGGAGTCTTGTCCAAGTGGTTGTCGATATGTGCGAATGCGTGTTGTTTGATATAGGCAATACGGATGTTTTCGTGCTGGTAAACTTCTCCCTATTCACTTTGTTAGCACAACTCGGGAAGATATGAAGACCGGGGCGTAATTTACAGAGGTCGGTATGAGCTCCCTATTGGCCGATTAGCAAGGTGCAAAAGCGTGAAAGGAGTTGGAATGATCGCTTACCCGCACAATACGTTGACGAGAGTCGATTTGCCAGCACCGTTAGGACCGATGACAGCAATACGAGATCCAAGCGAGACCTGGAAGGTGATATCGCTGATCTGAGGCTTCGACGTGCCAGGATATTGGAAAGCCATCTTGTTGACGCGGACAATAGCCTTGGCCTTGGTCTTGACACCTTCGAGGAAACCTGGTTCGGGGAACTTGAACTCGACCTCAGAAGCGCTGAGCTGGTAGTAGGATTTGGCAGACGGAACTCTCTTGACGAACTGTGAAAGGTTACCCTTGTACCTGTGAAGCTTGAATCTCTCGTAGTGGATGACGTGCTGGATGACGTGGTCGAGGAATTTGCTGTCGTGAGAGACGATGATACTTGTGCAGGGCGAGTTGATGAGGTACTGCTCAAGCCAAGCTACGTTCTTGACGTCAAGATGGTTGGTTGGTTCATCGAGAAGAAGGATATCTGGATTTTCGAAGACGGCACGGCAAAGTGCAAGCTTCATCTTCCAGCCACCAGAAAGAGATGTAATAGGGCCTTCGAACTGCGACTGAAGGAAACCAAATTCAAGAAGCTTAGCCTCAATTTCTGCGCGTGGGATGTTGATGTTGACCTGCGCAAGCTTCATCTCGGTCCAGCCGATGACGGTGTGTTCAGTGTCTGCGGCATCAAGGTCGTGCTCAACGAAGACGGTCTTGACTTCGCTCTGCTTTGGAAATCCCTCGACTTGCTCGTTGTTGATAGCACGCATGAGAGTGGACTTGCCAGAGCCGTTGGGACCCAAGAGACCGTATCGCTGGCCTCGCTTCAGGCGGAGATGGGTCTGGTTGAGCAGAATCTTGGCACCGTATGCCAGGTTGAAGGTGCAGTTGCAGAGATCTTCACCAACGTCGTCGTCCTCCTCTTCCTCGATCTCCTCGGAGGCGCCCGGAGAAGCACGCTTGCGGAGAGCTTCAGCAATTGGCCTTGCGTCAGACTCGCCCACAATCGCTGTGATGTATGGAAGAGTATTTTCTATCCAGCTGGCAAGATCTGTAACCTTCTCGTCGATGAGCTGACCACAGATGGCGGAGACGTATTCGATTGATTTCTCAGAGCTGGAAATGACAGCCTTGTGCCTCGACTCGAGGATTGACTTGAGAATGGCTGAGACAGTTGCGATATCACCAGCTTTTGAGACTTCTGGAGCGGTGCCATCTTCCTTCACTGCACCAACACGCTTGAGTGTGTCGAGACCTTGCTTGGTCTTCTCGCGGGCCTCGGGATCAGCCAAGTTGTCATAGTTCTTCTTGAGCGCTGGCATCAGCTTTGGCAAGAAAGCGGCGACGATTTGGGGATCTTCGACAAGCTTGCACATGTTGTCAACAATGACTGCCGATTTTCGCTTGATTGGAGTGTCACGATCCGCAAGACCTCGCTCCAAAAGAGGTACCATGATGGCCAGTGTGGGCTCATGAACATCAGTGACGAAAGTTGTAGCACCAAGCAAGTGAACAGTCTCTGGGACATTTTCTGGCTTCGCGATACACTTGATAAGCTCAGGAATGAACTTTTCAATATCTTTGTTCACGATCAAGCCGCAAACTTTCTCCATTGTGCCGTATGCCTTCTTCTTGACCTCAGGTTTCGTGTCCCACATTCCGTCCGAAACGACTGGAATGAGGGTAGGAACGAGGAAAGCGAGCTGAGCTGGGGCGGTTTCAACCAGAGCCTCGATACACTCCAGGCCGGTCATCTTCTCGGGCCATTTCTGAGCGTTGCGGATGGAGTTGATGATAGGTGGGAGGGCGGCCTTGATGGCGTTGGGGTTGATGGCTCGGACAACTGCGATAGCTGCCGATTGTGCGGCAACTTTCACTGGTGTCATCTTATCACCGACTGCGGCGAGTGTGAGTGGTAGGAGAGAGATGAGGTAGGGTTCGACGGCGGGTGAGACAGAGGAGTGCTGGGCAATGGCACGGATGCCATCGACAGCTCGTTCTCTAGCGAGAGCATCTTTCTTGTTGTTCAGCTGCTTTTTCAGCGATTCGACAACTCTATGAATGGCATGTTAACAAGTTTGCTCTCAAAAATTTGATCAAGGTGATTTTGCATCAGTACTGGTGAAACTGCGTCGGTTGCAATCTCGACAGCACAAACAAATGAAAATGGACCTTTTCAAAAGGATTTTGTAGGAACTTACTTTGCTGGTATTGTTCGCTCCTCGATCGGGCCATTCAAGAGTGTGGCAATGTTGCCAGCGGCTGCGTTAGCCTCATCTTGGCCTTTTGAGACTGAGAGGGTCTTGATGAGCTCCTCAAGCACACCGACTGATTTTGTGGTCTCTTTCTGCGCAGCGGCAGGAGTGGAAGCCATAACGTCGATAGCAGGCATATCGGTAGGAAGTTGCAGGATCTTGGAGGTGATGTGCGTCGTGGTAATGTGGGTGTTCGTTCTCGGAATTTCTCGATTCAACTGAAAACAAATGGTCTAGGCGGGTATCTGTGCAAAGAAGCGCCCACGGACTGCGTCTATCGCAAGTCACGCTCTATCTCGGCGTCTATAACAGAAGAATGGACGGAGAGAATGTCCACAAAGTCTATGAAAAGAGAAAGAAGAGTGAGAGGGGTGGGAGGAGGAGGGAGTCTATGAAAGAAGAGTGAAGAGGCCTCAGCCGGCGAGGCAGCGGGCGACTTTTTATTTTCCCTAACCAGTCCCAAGAAATTTCTGAGTGCGACTAAGCCTATCCAGGGATGCGGTACCCGCTAAACCTGGTTTCGGGAAGTGAGATCTCGTCCGGCTCTCGCTCATTCCTCGGTCCCAGCCAAAGCAGATTGCCCGGGAAAGCAGTTTGCAGCCCGTTTGTTGATGTACTTTAGTGTACTTGGAGAGTTGTAGTTCAACAACTTGGTGCGTTGCAGAGATATTTCATTTTCTCGAGACCGTCGTTATTTTGTCTGTGTATCAGGCCTAATCTAAGCAGCGAGTAAGCGGCCGGGCCGGAGTCCCCTACCCAAGTCTATTTTTGTTCGTCACTCAGCCTTAACGCCGTCGACAGGGGAAGCATGGGCTTTCTGGAAGATCGCAGGAGTTTGGGCTGTGACGCTTTCGCTAATTCGAGTGTGTCATCAATCAAATTATGGGATACAACCACGGCTGATCAATCAACAAGCGAAGAAATTCAGCCCAGGCCATTAATTTCTCTACACAACCCCCCCCCTTTCCTCACCGAGGCCAGCGGCGATAAGCACCACGGATAGCCCCCAATTTTCGGCGCTCCATGAGAAATCAAGTTGCAGCGAACCCGGACAGCCGAGAAGACTCCACACCACAAATGCTTCGGGCAAAATCTCCAGCAATCGTTTATTGCCCCTGGAAATTTACGTGGAGAGACGCCAAGCCGCTGGGGAAGATGCGTCATAAGCCACTCCTGCGTGATGACTACTTCTCTCACCATTGGTCCCCTCCTCTCCTAGTCTCCAACGGAATCTTAGGTTTTTCCACTTCCCCGGGATGAATGTCGAAACATGCGGTCACTGCTGAAACGGTTGACTCCGATGGGAACGAGGCGGTGTACACCAGCTACTTCTCGACAGTTCTCCTAACGTATGCGCAATCCCGAGCTTGAAACAGTTGGCCAATCAATACCAAACTTAGATTGTTGCTTTTTCGCGGCTCCCTGGACTTCGTGTTGTTTCATCGCTCCCCTGGTCGCTTCTTCTGCTCTTTGAGTCACTGTCCTTTTGTCGCTGTCCCGCTTCTGGCCACGAGCTCCTTTTAGCTATCGCCCTTGCCTTCTGCAGGTAAGAAGTTAATCTCTGCCACCAGGTCCGGTGCCCAATTTCGTGCACAAGCCATCTATTGAATCCAAGCCCGGAAACAGCTCAAGAGGATATCAAACTGATGCATTAGCTATTAATCGTCGTCATTCACTAACGAGGTTTTAATTCGATCATTCCCACAAATTCAACCCAAGCAATAAATTTCCACAACGCCCACTTAATGGTGATGATGGTGGTGATGCCTCCTCCTATGACTATCATCCGAATCACTTTCACCATCACTATCACTTCCTTCCCCTCTACTCAGACTCCTCCCATACCCATCTCCGCCATCCGCATACGGGCCCTCCGGATACCCTCTATACCCCCCATCGCTCTCTCTCTTCTTCCTCTCCCTCTCCTCCTTATGTTTTTCATGCCTGCTCTCCAACTTATGCCCTACAACTCCACCCGCCACCGCCCCAATCAGCGTCGCCGCCGCCCCATGTCCAATCTCGTGTCCTGCAAAGCCGCCAACGGCCGCACCGAGCAGCGACGCCCCGATATCTTTTGCCGTGTCATGGTGACCGACGCTAGAGTGATGGTTGAGGCCCTTTTCGCCGCTCACGCTATCGCGGTGCCCATCGCCATGTGAACGTGATCGCACATGCTCGTCGTAATATCCCGCATTGCTAGACCGGTGCTCGTGATGGTGGTGCTCGGGTTCTGAGTAGGCGGTCGAGGAACGGCGATCGTCGTACTGGTCGCGGTAGGGCGCTACTTGCATGTTTGGTGGTGGGGGGGTGCCGCGGTAGGGAGGAGTGCTGCGACTCGCGCGGGAGGCTTCTTGGTAGTCGTCTCGAAGTGGAGCAAGAGTGTTGTATTGCTGGTGCTGGTCAGTTGCGTGGTCTCGTGCCTCGTCTCGACGTTCGCGGGGCAAATCCTTACCTGCGGATCCGGCGGGTAGTAACCAGACGATGCGTATCCAGGTGGGTCTTGCCCTGGGTAGTGGTGTTGCGGTGGCGTAGCGTAGTACTGTCCCTGGGATTGCGGAGGCGCCGAGTATTGGCTTTGGTTATAGTAGTCGGCCATTGTAAGCGGAAGAGTGGTAGATAGACTGACAAAACAGTGTTTTTATCTTCGCCTTTTACAAACAGCGACTTTATGTTCTTTCAGAAAAGACGAAGAACGTGTGCCATGTGCTTACAAAGGGAGCGACACGGCGCTATTTATTACACGAATGATGAGCCGATGGCATGGGAATGCGGCAGCGGTGGGTGGCGGGGCGTGATATCATGTGCAATTTTCGGCTTCTCACGATTAGTCACCAAGGCCCGGCATATTCTCCGTTCGAATGTGTGTAACAATCCATCTTAAATCAAGAACAGCAGGGAAAAAATTGCTAATAGAAGAACCCCTAATTAACAGTGGACTTTAGCCATCTCGCGGCAGGAATCCAGCTGTGTCGTGTGACTATTTCTCAAACGCCCCAAAATACCCCCCTTCTGAACCTTCACTGCGTCCTCTCGCGTGCCATCTTCCATTTCCTTCTTCTCCCCATTCACAACCTTCTCTTGCCCCTCCAAATCCTCGTGCGTAAATTTCGTGTCGTTCAAATACCAAGTCAAGCCCTCCATATCCGCCGTTCTCTCTGCAACCGTCCACCCATCCCCAAACCATGCGAACTCATTCTCCTCCACATATTCCATCTCGAAATCTTCAAACCGCACCTTCTCCAACGCCTTCACCGCATGTAGCGAACTACCTGGCCACAGCGCCGTCACTCTCCCCTTCTTCCGCTCCTCCGCACTCGTTCCCGGCGGACTCGACTTATACCAGCTCCCGCACTCCGCACTAAACACTGTCCGCTTGAAGTACGCTTCACAATAGCTCGTGAAGTTGTCCACGCATTTCTGCTTCGGTTCGAGGGTGCGAATATTGTGTGTCGCCAGTCTCTGCAAACACTGTCCTACATACTTGGCAATTTGCTCAATGATGATGAGCAGATTTCCATTGCCAAGTCCGGCATTGGGGCCAAGCGATTGGAAGAAGTTTGGAAAGCCTGACGTACACAGGGAGAGGTATGTTGCTGGCCGCGATTTGTACAGATCTTGCATGTTCCTGCCGCCTCGGCCATAGATCGGGAAACGGCCCTGAAAACTCGTGTCGAAACCGGTAGCGCAGATGATGGCGTCGACGGGTCTGTGCTTCCCGTCCGTTGTCACGATGCCTGTGGCGTCAATGTGTGACATTGGAGTCGCTACCACATCGACGTTGCTAGCTGTGAGCGCTTCGAGGTACCCCGGACCAGGCGTGAGTCTCTTGCACAAGGGTGGAAAGTCTGGCAGCATGTGCTCTGCCACCTCAGGTTTCTTTGCCAGCTTACGTCTCATGTCCCTTTCAAACTCTACGCGGGCTCCGTTCTGCGCGTCGGAGCCTATTTGAGCCACTGCGTAGCCACCCTGCATGCCTGCTTCTAGCGCTTTGCGGTATTTGACATACGAAGCTCGATCTTTGCGCCAGGCCTCTTTCTCAGCCTCACTGTAGGTGAAGTTGCCGTCAAGGCCATTGTTTCGCGCGCGAACCTCTTGGTGGCCAAAAGTCGAGGCGATCCATGTCTTGCCTCGCACATAATGATCCATCTTCTTGACTTTGGGTTGCAAAGTAGGCACAATCTGGATACCCGAACTGCCAGCGCCAATGACAGCTACTGTCTTGCCCTGAGGAACTCATTAGCCGGGAATAACAAAAGAAAAGGGACAACATACAGTCCCGTCGAACTCCTCGTCCCAGTTGGCGCTGTGCAACAGGGGCCCTTTGAAATCTTTCAGACCCTTGATATCTGGCCACTTCCACTCATTCAGAGCGCCGATGCCTGTCATGAACACGTCTGACGTATCCTCAATAATCTTTCCAGTACCCAATTGCTCGATCTTGACATGCCACTTCGAGGTGCGCTCGTTCCACCTAGCTTCAACGCATTTGTGCCCGAACTTCATATACTTTCGGACGTCATATTTGTCCGCAACCCGCTGCCAGTATTTGAGGATTTCTGGCGCGCCTGCGTAGAATTGCGTCCATGCCAAGCTTGATTCAAACGACAGTTGATAAGAGTGGGCTGGAATGTCTATTGGGGCATGTCAACAACCCGGAAGTTAGCACAAGGCAGTTGCTTACGTACCACAAGCGCATCCTGGGTATCTGTTCTCAAACCTGCAGAGAGTGTTAAACCTATTGCTGTGTTCGCTGTCCGCCAGTGCGATGCATACCATGTACCTCCCACGTCGGCGTTCTTTTCGTAGATCGTCAGTTCTATGTTTGGGACATATTCGGGAAACTTGATTGCGGCGACAATCCCAGACACGCCGGCGCCGAGGTAGATGACTTTGAGTGGCCGCGGTTCATCAACCGACCGTTCTGATATGAGTGGGTGGGCGTACTGAGGGTCAGTATAGCTGAATGAACCCATCGCAGATATACGAGGTCCAGACGGGCCTAGCAACTGCTTGGACAAGGCAAAACAAGAACAATGAAAGACTGTATGACGACTGGAAGGAGAGATTAGAGGAATAAAAGTTGATGCACTTGGTAGGAAGAAGTGACTTGGACGACATTACGATAAGATAGCGAAACGAAACGAGTGATATAGAGCATATGAAATCCACAACGACAGAGGCCCCGGCCCGGTACTACGGTTCGTGGACGCGATGTTGGCTATCGAGGAACCGAGGACTTCGTAACCCTACCCCAGTTCATGCTTGGAGAGGCTTCCCCGCATAGACCAGGGTTGGTAGCCGTACAGGCGGAAAGGCGCCGCTCTGGGGATTTCCCGGTGCGTGACTAAGATTCGTGATTTGAAGATCCTGGAGTATTCTGTCCGGATTATAGGGTCTAAGGCCAGCTCTCCTCCAACCTGCCCTGATATTCCGGCTAGTGAAGGCCATAGGATGCATAATTTGATAGATCTTCGCGAGTGTAGCTCGGTCGACTGTAGCAAAGCCTGTGGGAGTGAATCTGTGGAGCTCTTTCTTGTAGTAATGTGCCAGAGGTGAAAAATGGGCCCACATCTAGTGGTTGAAGGGATGTGGGAAGCGTAAGAAGGAAGGTAGACCAGTGAGATATTATTCCGCATGCAGAGATACTGGATTTTGCCGCTTTCATGTGAACCATGACCGTCCACGTTTTCCGGGCCGGGCAGTCTGTGGGACGAAAATATCGCGTAGCCAGATTAGGGCAAGCTCGGCGTTCGTCCATCCCGACGAGGAACGAATTTCTAATTCTGAGGCAGAGGGAGGAAACCAGTCTTGTTTAGGGTCCTTCCCGATATGAATGACCATTAGTTTTAGGACTCGGCCAACAGCAGAGATACACTCAATAACAGTGACTCAATTTGATGTAACGTCACTGACAGCAACTTTACACGGACGCCAAGTTTACACACACAGGCAACAACCCATTTTTAGTTCACACCTTCGTAATTATTTCTGGTTAGACCTGATCAGACTGGTTTAGTCTGACTATTGGAGTGTGATGTTCTGGTGAGAGCTTTCTTCCAGGAACGGTGAACTAGCCCGCACCTTGAGGGTCACCAGAACCTTCTACCACCCGAGCAAGTTTACGACTACTCGTACTCAAGAGTAATTTTCGTTAGTACGGCGCCACCGACGGAGGGGCCGGCCGGCATGCTTCTCGCAAACACATCTCACGAGTCGAATGTTTTGCACAATATTCAAATACCTAAACGACACGGACGAACGATCACGCAATGTGGCGTACAATATGCGGAAGTCATAACTTCCCAGGATGCACACCTTCCGCTATTCCCTGAACCCAGGCGGTAGATAAATACCAAACGGCTACTTGCTAAAGCAGCAATTATTACTGTCAGATTCTTAGAATGGCCTTCAGAAGGTCTTATCTTCATTCTATAAGTGTAATATGTGTCCTGGCCTTTATTGCGGCTGGCCACATCATTCCAGACTTCCCAGCATCTACAACTGGATTAGAGCCATCACTTGAACTCCAAGCCCCCGACAGCCTCACTGCTGCGGCTCGTTCTCAGGTAACAGAGGCACCATCTATTATCGCGTTTCAAGACCAATTTGAAAAAAGACAACTTGGTGCTACATGCATAGAATGGTCGATAGCCGGCCTGGATGGTAAGTGGTACCAATTTTGGGACAGATGAGCTGTACCTAAAACTAAGTCTCCTGTTAGGTGGTTATATTGGATGTCAAGATCCCTCCCTCACCTGCATCTTCGATATCTACAGCTCCTATTGTTGGGAACAATGTGGAACTCCTGGATTGCAAACTTTTAAGACATCGTGCTATCCTTATCCTTCCAGCTACGATGGACCGGCTTCTGAATTGATTTACAACACTCAGTGGTCTGTGATCTTACCGATCACTTACTGCAGTCCATGCTAACAATCAGCAGCCAGTCAACTTCACCTGCTTGCGGTACTTGGGCATTTGTTTCAAACAACGGCGAGACATACCTCAATCTCGGATGTTATGCAACTAGCTTCCTTTCGTTCGTGGTACAGAGATCACCATCGACGACGTCTAGCATAACCTCATCGACGTCTAGCACAATCTCATCGACGTCTAGCGCAATCTCATCGACGTCTAGCACATTCTCATCGACGTCTAGCGCAATCCTGCCTACTGCAACTCCAACACATAGTTCCGGAGTGAATGTAGCCGGCGCTGTTGGTGGCACTATAGGTGGATTGGCATCCCTTATAGGTGCTGTTGCTGCGGTGTGGGCCCTCCTAAGAAAAAGGAAGAAAAATGCTCCAGAGGTTCACATCGGAAGTATCGATAAGGGAACGAGGCATGTCGCACAAACTAACTCGCCAAATCTTACAGGAGAAGAGGGACATGCAGGAGCGACAAATGTGAATTTAGTATTTCATTAGTTTTCTTGACAGGTATTACGGATGACCGAGTCAGTCAGGTAGAACAATCCTCATTCACTTCAACCCTGCTTGTGCCGGGCTGCATGATTCGTTTGCAGCCCAGCAACTTGGACTCTTGTCATGGATTACCTGGAGTTGAAGGAGGAGATTTCAATATCCTCATCGGTATTTAGTTCAACATTCAGCAGTGACGCTCGAAATTGTTGTGGCGTGGTCACGGGACAGGTGCGAGCTTGGCGCTTGGCACCACATTTAGTCGTCTGTCGGCGACCCAGCTCTTTTTTCTTCTCCATCCTTGGTATCTTCGTTAGAATGGCTGAATCGAATCAATTCTTCACGCTGCCGTAACAATCCATACCCATACGCACCGTGCACCTGTATATAGCTGCCCCTGAGATAGAGCATAATACTACAACAATAAGTCTACCATCATAACAATTATGTCTCCACGCCGTTTATAGGCAGAATTACAATCTAAGCTGTCACTCTAGTATTATAGAACTCTACTTTGCTACTTCGTGACACTTGTTACATTTATCAGGATGCTCTGCTAGCCACTGCATGATGTTGCACTGCTAGAGACGCGTTCTCTGGCATACATAAGAGCCTTGCCTCATGGAGTGTACAACGACGCAGCGCGATAGTATGTATTTTCCATTATCCAGCAACGCTGTCACCGGCAGTATGGAATGGAAAAGAGCTCGCGAGGCCAGTTCCGACCCACCAGATCCTAGGCAGGGAATCTATCGAAGACTGCGCATAATATTGAAGCTTGTCCAGCACGAGCTTCACACATCCTCGCCATAGCCATGATAGGGACTGGAGATAGGCTTTATTCTTCGCACCACGACCGTTCGATGATGTTGCGGTAAGGTCTTGATCGATCCAGGCCTTTGTTCGAGATGCATCAAAGTTGGTGTCAGTGGGGTTTAAAGATGGATGGACGGCGCTAGACCGGGCAGCTCTGGGAAAGCACAAGGAGGTGGTACGGCTGCTACTTGAGCGCGGAGTGGATGTCAACACGAAGGACGAAAATGGAAGGACGGCGTTGTACTGGGTAGCTTCAGAAAGGAACGACGCGGTGGTGCGGCGGCTAGTCGAGCTCGGAGCGGATGTCAACGCGAAAGATAAATATGGATGGACGGCGCTGTACTGGGCAGCTTTGGAAGGGCATGAGGTAGTGGTATGGCTACTGGTCGAGCGGCAGAGCGGATGTCAACGCGAAGGACGAAGATGGAGGGATGGCGCTGGACCGGAGGGCACGAGGCGGTGGTGCGGCTGCTAGTTGAGCTCGGAACTGATGTCGACGCGAAGGATAAAGATGGAGGGACAGCGCTGCACTGGGCAGAAAACTATGTATGTCCTGATCTGGAGCGTAAAAGAGTAGCAGCGTTATCGGCAGACAACTTGCTCCTTCTATCCCTATCCCATCGTCGTCCCCTGCCAGTTGATGCATGCTAAGGGTGGCAGATTGACCGCAGAAAAACGGATTTCACACACCACCAAAAACGCGGGGTCCATCTGCCGTCAACGGCAGGTCGACCCGCCGTTTTGGCGGTTTGCCCTCTTATTAGATAATTGCTCCCCGCTCTCATTGGTCCGCGAGCCCTTCCGATGGTTTTTTGGCTAAAGCCGCCCACGGCAAAGGGTCAGAGCTGCGAAAATTGGTTAGTCTTGGAGCTCTTTTTGCCCCCTTCTGTAGCTGCGAAAGTTGCCGGATTTGGATTAGGTTGAGCTGATGGGTGCTTCCAGGGAGTTCTGGACCACGCCACAGCACCCCATTTGGTATGATTAGACGAGCAGCTTCGCATCTCGTCGCCTTGGCGTCTACCTCGATGCGTGGATTTGACCAGTAAGACCTGCGCGGGTTCGATCAGTGGGATATGCGATCGATGAGACGTACGATCAGTGAAATGGTAAGTGAGGTGGTGTGCGATCAATAAGGCCTACGTGGGTTCAATGAAATCTGCGTGGATTCGATCAAGTGAAACGTGGATTTGATCAAGTAGGATGCGATTTGGTGAACGGAAATGCCTTGCTCCAGCAAATAAAGTGCAGGCCCCAGCGAGATATTTCCGGCTCTATCTCAGCCAACCGATTCGACATGTTCCAAATAAGGCCCCGTTTGGTTCAACGCGTAGATTGCTATCTACATATGGAGGCGTGATGCAAAAGTGTCTGCCGCCAAGAGGATTTTCACCGCCTTATGCCCTGCCCCGAGGCTCAGCAGTCACCCAGACAACCAAGTTTAGAAACCAACCTCGCGGTGCTCCAGGGATGGGCTCTAAGGGGCCTTCAGGCATGACTAACCCACTCGAGGCCCTAAAATAGCGTAGCCCGGAGCCAGGTCACAGATTAGGATTTCTCATGGCGGCAGACACTTTTGCATCATGCCTCCGTAGATAGCATAGATGGCCAATCAACAGTTGATGCCATAGATCGATTGCAGTCTACAAAGCATTTGGATGCTCCGTAGAGCGACACAATGGCTAGGGCAAATGTCTGATGCTACCCTACAGCAGCTCTCTTGAGCGGGTATGACCCGCCCCAAAATCAATCGCTTGCTCAGAGAAGTCTCGGACAGATATATCGCCAATTCTTCCATAACAACCCAAACTAGATGGCGTCACCATCTTCGCCTCGTCGTACCCGTCCTGTAGGGTCCCCGCGGCCCTGTCCGCGAACTCAAGCCGCCGCCGCCGGTGCTCGCCGGCTCCGACTTTATAGAATTGAAGTGCATGTCACTCGTACTGAACACTACTAGTCTAAAATAGCGAGCTCCAAGCATCTTTTGATGCCTTACGGAGCCACCAAGCTCCCGTTCCAGCTCAAATCCGTCACCTGGAACCCTCTGGCAGATATTGCGGTCAAGTCTGACTCTAAGTCGGTCTGGGAGGAATGGATCATTAGCTACATTCTCCGAGAGCTGGCTCAAAGGAAGATGATAGATTGGAGTCGCCCAGGTGATGGGTGCAATTGATGGGCATGCTCTTCCCGCATTTGTGAGTGCGAGCAGCCGACAATTGAGTCCACCAACTTGCCGCATATGAAGGTGGCCAGACTTACTGCTTTCAGATTGACGTCTTTTTCATATCTCCCTCCAAAATATCGCGGCTCAGGGCGCTCACCTCCCAGATTCAGCCGGACGCCTTGAACAGAGTGGCGACTTGGATCTCTATCATGGAAGTTGAACGGTGTGAACATCACGGAAGAGGCGGATGTATGCATCAAAGTGTTCGGAATATCACCGGAGTGTGGCACATGGTGTGAGCCGAGGTTGAAATAGATGACCCTGCAAAGGTCAGTATTAGGAAGAGAGATGAAATGGTGTCGCAATGTCCACCCTGTTCCCGGTACAAGTCTGGGTACGGAGTAGAGCGACGCCGCAAATTATCCCCCCCCCCGTTGCGCAAACAATTTTGA
>Ga0335072_10003769_pt1 | contig 22702 bp, 20 predicted proteins | sample Lox_Sample_21_FD_206725 | JGI IMG/M metagenome (GOLD analysis project Ga0335072, IMG submission 206725) | Soil microbial communities from Loxahatchee National Wildlife Refuge, Florida, United States - Lox_Sample_2.1 | ecosystem: Environmental > Terrestrial > Soil > Wetlands | place: USA...
GGCATAGTCGTCGGCGAGCAGGCTGACGCGAGGGTTCTCGGCTATGTTCCGCAGCCGCCGGAGGTTGCCTGACGACTTGGGCTTGTTGTCGATCCCGATAACCACGCGCCCGGGCTCGTCGACGGCGAACGTGCACGGCACCAGGTGCGGCCGCCCGTCCGCGCCCGCCGTTGCGAGCCGCAGCACCGCAGACCCGGTGAACCGGGCCCGCGCTTCGGCCGGATCCAGGCGCATGAGGGCGAGTCCTTCGCAGCTGTTCTGAGATTTCTGATCATCCCATCGGCGCCTGCACGTCGCTGGCCTGGTCTCGTGGCGCACTTCATCGCGCCCGGACAACAACCACACCCAACTACCGGGAACGTCACCTGCTCGTGCCGGTGTTCACCGACCGATCTCGGGTACGCACCGGGTGAACTGGCGATGACCGACCTCGAGAGGAGACTTGATGGCCACCGAGCGACAAAAGGAAGCCGCCAGGGAGAACATCGCTAAGGCCCGTGCGGCGCAGAGCGCCAGGGCGCATGGCGTCAAGATCCCGAAGCAAAGCAAGGGCCTGAGCACTGCCGAACAGGACCAGCTGCCGGCCAGGGACTTCGCGTTCACGAAGGAGCGCAAGGAGCCGCTGACAGACGCAAAGCACGTCCGTAACGCGATCGCTCGCTTCGACCAGGTCGAAGGCGTCACCGACGCCGAGCGGGACAAGGCCTGGCAGAAAATCCTTAAGGCAGCCAAGCGCTACGACGTCGAGGTCTCCGAGACTGACTGGCGGGACATGATCAAGAGCAGCAAGAAGGCGCCGAAGCGGGCCAAGGCTAAGGCCGCGCGCTGACAGCACCTCGTCTATGCGGGCGAACCGGGCTGAAGGTTTAAAGCGCGCCAGCCGGTAAGCAGTACGGCCATGAGTAACACATCTCATGACCCGAATCTGCTCCCGGCCCGGCGGCCCTGGACGCTCGCGATCGCGGGTCTTGGCGCCGTCGCATTGCTCGCGGCGTGCGGTTCGGGTGCCACCGGCACCACGGCCGGTTCCACGACGAGCCCGCCGGCGGCACCAACCGCAACCGCCTCGATTTCGTGCGCGCAGGTCACGGCGCTGCGTGCGGCCCTGACGAACCTCCGCAGCATCAGAGTGAACGCCAGCACGAGCGGCCAGATCTCGGCTGACCTGACGCAAGTCGAGACAGCTCTCACCGCGATGAAAGGCGGAGTCAGCTCCGCATTCGCCGCTGAGACTCACCTGCTAAGCGCCGATCTGGCCACGATCGGCAAACATGCCAGGGCACTGTCCTCGCATCCGTCACCGGCAAACCTCCGGGCCACGACAACTGCCGTAGCCGAGCTGAAGACCGCGGCCGCGGCCGCGATCGTGATAATGCGGAGCGCCTGCCCGTCGTCCTGAGGTGCGTCCCTGGCAGGTCCGGCAACGTTGGCCGGCCGGTAGCGGCCGGGCTATCTCAGTGGGTTGGTTGTCCAGTGGGCGGGATCGGGTCCGAGGAGCCCCAGGTGCCCGAATACGGCTAGGGCGCTGCCGAACCCGCTGCTCTCCGGCAGGGTCGTGTCGTTAGTGGCGGGAACTCGCAAGTCCAGGTCAATGAAGATCGACAGCCCTTGCACGTCTGACGCGCACAGGGTCTGCTCGTGCTTGCCGGTCTGGTCGATGGTGCGCAGCAGGCCCTGGGCGCCGTCGATGGTCACGTACCGCGACTGGCCGGCAAAGAACTTGCAGCCGCCCGGGGCAGCGGGGCCTACCGAGATGCTGAGCCCGCCGGTGTCGCTACCCGGGCCGAGCTGCCAACCGGTGTTGACCAGCCGACCGTCCATGGGCTGAAAGCCAGTCGGGATCGCCGCCGCACGCCAGCCGGCGGGCACGCCGCTGAGGGTGAACCCGTACACCTGGGGGGTCGAGTCGCCATAGTGGACGGAGGCGGCGACTTTGAGCAGCAGCGCCCTGGCGGCAGCTGACTGCTTGTACGCCGGATGACCACTGCGGACCGCCGATCGCGCCTTGGCGGGCACGTTGAACCAGCCGTCGAAGTGCGGGTCCCGCTGCGGCTCCATGATCATTAGGCTCGGAACCAGTTCGGCCCAGGCGCCACGCCCGTACTCCCAGATCAGGTCGCCGCGCTCGTCCCAGAACGCTGGCCCGCCCTTGACCTGGGGTGCCGCGCCGGCCAGCGGCCAGGCGTCGCCTCCGCCACCTGTACAGCTCAGCCAGAGCGGATGCAGATAAGCGGCCCGGTCGCGGATGTAGCGGAGCGCCTCCGCGGCGGTCAGCCGCAGCGAACCGCTGCCGGCTATGCGGCAACCACCCGCAGCGTTCACTTCGAGCTCGAGATCCTTGCCGTCAGCCTCGTGGCTGGGCGCGCCCACGGTCTCCACCAGCGCACTTTGCGTGCCTGCGACACCCGCGCCGCCAATCTCGGCCGGGACGTATGCCGCCGAGAAGCCGGCGGGCAGCCAGCCGAACGATGCATAGGGAACATTCAGGGTGAACCGGCTGGGCGGGTGCGCGACAAACGCCGGATTGCTGTGCTGCGGGACCGTGTTGTCGTGCCGGGCATGCCCGCCGCTCAGGTCAGACGGCACAACCGTGAGGATCAGTGCCACCGCAGCCGCCGCTACCGGAGCCGCAGCGGTCAGGAACATCCGGCGCCGCCGCAGGCTGCGCCGCCCCTGGCTGCGAGCTAGCGCGACGCTGACCCTTGCCGGCGGCGGGTCCCCGACCGCCCGCTCAAGCAGGTCGCGCAGACGGCTGTCATCCATGGTCTCTCAACTCCTGATAGCTCGGCTCCTCGGCGAGAGCGCGGCGCAGTGCGTCCAGCCCTTTGGCCGTCTGGCTCTTGACTGTGCCCGCTGTGCAGCCGAGCACCTGGGCGGCCTGGTTCACGTTCATGTCGCAGTAAAAGCGGAGGATCACCGTGGCCCGCTGCCGCGGCGGCAGGCTGGCCAGCGCGGCCCGGACATCCAGCGCAGCCGCGAGATCGGGATCTGGCCACGGCGTGTCCGGGAGGGCGGCATCCAGACTGACGCGCCGGGCCCAGCCCGATCGCCGCTCGGCTAGGAACGCGCGGACCAGCATGGTCCGAACGTAAGCGTCGGTGTGCTCGACGGTGCTCGCTCGCGTCCAGCGCAGGTACAGCCGCGTGATCGTGGTCTGGACCAGGTCGTCAGCAAGCTGCCAGTCCTGGCAGAGCAGGAACGCGATACGGCGCAGCGACCCGAGCCGTGCGGCAACGTACAGGGTGAATTCGTCATCCCGGCGGCTGCTCACCGGCGGCGGCCCGCTCTGAGTGGCATAGTCACACCAGGAGAATGGACGCGGCGCCCGTCTCGGTTGCCCGCAGGAACGAGAATTCCGTTCTCAGCCTTGGTCCAGGTGCGGCTGCACGTGCGCGCCCTCCCAGTCAGTCGCGGGGCTGATTCCGGAACCGGTAGTAGTCGTCCTCGATCAGGTCCGGCCGCCACAACAGCGGGTCGTAGTAGCCGTCACGCATCCTGGCCAGTCGCATCAGCAGGCCAGTGATGCGATGCAGGCGGCGAGTCAGCGGTGCCATGGTTTCGGGTGTCGCGGCCGGTGCAACTGGCCGTCGCGGTGCATAGCAATCGGGCTGCGGCTGCGCATCCGCAGTCTGGGTCTGCACTGGGTGGTCAGCGAATGCTGCGCGCATCGTGGTCTCCTCGGTGGCGTGGCCAGCCGTCCGGAGCGCACCGATGAACGCGGTCAGCACGCCGCCGCCAGCAGGACCAGTTCTCCGATCTGGGGGAAGAGCTTGGCGGCGGTGGGGTGGTTGCCGTGGCCGAGCATGACGTTGATGTAGCCGATGGCGGCGGCCGACTCCGGGCAAGTCATGGTGTCGTGGCTCCGCCGCAGGTAACGCAGTCGGCGGGCAGACAGACCGCATACACGACGGGTTCCTCCCGTGACTCGGGGACACGTGCCGCTCGCGGCGGCGTCGGTCACTAGAGTTGCGGGCCGCGCAGAACGTGACCTCTGCTCTGAAATCTCCTCGGGGATGTCCGGGTACCCGGGAGGGAACTCCTAGATGCCGGGTAGTCCAGCTCTGGAGCTGACGGTCTGCCCGGCGCGGCGAGCCGATAGGCGGTCCGCTCAAGCAGCCAGCCTTCCCGGCTCGAGGTTCCTGGACGGCAAAGATGATCAACTGCCTGCGCCGGTAGCTGGCAGGCGACGCCGGCTGGGCAGACCTCGGGGCACCTTCACGATTCGCCGGGAGTTTTCACGGCAGAGGTCACGTTCTGCGCGGCCCGCAACTCTACTAAGCGACACGCCGCGGGCGGCGCGTGTCCCCGAGTCATCGGAGGAGCCTGCCTTAGATGCGATCTGCGAGTACCCGGGAACTGTGCCGTGCGGCCGGAGAGTGAGTCACCCGGCCCGGGCAGCCGCGGGCCGGTTCGCCAGCCGCGACACGTCAGAAGCTGGCTGGTTTCTCACGTCCTGGCATCCGCTGCGCGGGCTCGGTTGCCTCACACGGGAACGCTTCCCGCGCCACAGCGGCGCGCGACGGAGGCAACGTGGTTACCGTGACGGCCGGCCCTGAGGCAGGCGCGGTGCCCGCAGGCTCCGGGGGTCTGCGGGACGTAGAGTTCGCCGAGTTCTTCCGCGCCGAGCACAAGAAACTGATCAGGTTCGTGATGGCAAACGGCGCCGACAGCGATCGGGCCGGGGAGATCGCGCAGATGACGTTCGTCAAGGCATTCGAGTGCTGGGATGCCATCCGGGCGCCGCGCGCGTGGATCCGGCGGGTCGCGGCAAACGAGCTGACTGCTGCTCGGCAGGCTGCCCGGAGGGAGATTCCGCAAGCTACGCTCCCTGACTCCCCCGCGCCCGCGTCGCCGACCCTGGCTTTGGAGCTGACCGAAGAGGCCCGCCAGGTGCTCGCGGCACTTCAGGCACTACCAGCAAGACAGCGCCAGGTCATGGCATGGATCATCGACGGCTTCGGTGCCACCGAGATCGCCCGCGAATTGGGGGTCAGCCCGGAATCAGTGAGGCAGAGCTACGCCAAGGCCCGTAAGAACCTCGGCCGGTTCTACGGACGGAGCAAGAAGCAATGATCAGGCGGCTTCGCGAAGCTATCGGTGGCGGGTCAAGCAGGGACGCCGCGGACATCGCCGTCAGTCACGGCATGACCGACTTGCTGGCCGCGCTCGACGTGATCGATGATTGCGCGGCGCTGGACCGCGTCTATGCAGGGCTGAGCAAGAACGTACCCGCTGCAGCCCCAGGCCGGCGTACCGGGACAGCAGCCGATGAGCCATGCGCACGGATCGACATGCCCGGATCGGACCCGACGACGGCTCGTCGCGAGCCTGCGGCGTCCCCGCGCCGGCCGGTACTGCGCTCGGCGGCCGCGGGGCAGCGGCGCTGACTGCAGCGGTCGGTCGGCGTAGCCTGGGCAGCTGACCGACCTGAGGGGTGATCATGGCGCAAGCGCCCGGACCGGCGACCATCTCGACAACCACGTACGACGAGATCACCTCGGCCACCCAGCTGCGGGCCCTCCTCGGCACGCCTAAACCTCGGGCCGCGACAAAAGAACGGACCCGCCTGCACCCCGTCGACCGCCAATGGCTCGCGGTCTCGCCGTTTTGCGTCATCGCGACCTGTGACGCCGACGGCAATTGCGACGCCTCGCCCAAGGGCGACCCCGCAGGGCATCTGATCCACGTCCTAGACGACACTACGATCGCGATCGCCGAGCGCCCGGGCAACCGGCGCGCCGACGGCTACCTGAACGTGCTAGCCAACCCGCACGTGGGCGTTTTCTCGCTGATCCCAGGGCGGAACGAGACGCTCCGCATCAACGGCCGCGCAAGGCTGCTCCGCGACGCGCCATTCTTTGACGATCTAATGGTCAAAGGCCACCGGCCCGTCCTCGTGCTGCTTGTCGAGATCGACCAGATCTTTTTCCACTGCGGCAAGGCATTCATGCGCTCACAGCTCTGGAAGCCGGAGACCTGGCATCCCGATCTGCTTCCCTCTAACGCGGCGCTGGTGAAGTGCGTGCAGGACACGCCGGAAAGCCTGGAGGAACTCGAGCGGTATTACGCACCAGAGAACTACGAGAAGAAGCTCTACCAAGACATTTGACTTGCTTCCGTGTGACACTGACGCGCGTGACCAATGGCCTGTCGTTGCACCTCCCGGCGTTAAGGCGGTTGCGCGCCCGCCAGGAACTGCAGCTCGCTGGCGCGCTCTGGCACGCTGACCGGGCGCTGGCCGCCGGCTGGTGGTCCCTGCTGGCGATGCGCGGCCTGCTTCCTGCCGGGTTCGCGATCGCGTCCGGCGTTCTGGTCGCCGCGGTCGAGCATCACCAGGACCTGGGCGTGCCGCTGGCCGTGGTCGGCATCGTCTTCATCTTGATGCAGGTCCTGGGGCCGCTGCACACGGCGCTCAGCGCGAACCTTGGTGACCGCACCGCGGCCTATCTGTATGACGAGCTGACCGGAGCCTGCCTCGGACCGCCGGGCATCGGCCATCTAGAAGACCCGGAGCTGGCAGCTGACCTCCAGGTTGCCCGGGACTTCGACCGGGGCATGACGGCACCGCCGCTGTCGGTCTCGATGGACTTCATCGCTACCGGCCTGGTCGACATGGTCGCCGGGCTGGCCCAGGCGGTGGTTTTGTTCGGCTTCGCATTATGGGCGCCGCCTGTGCTTGCCGTTGCCTGGCTCTCGACGCACTGGCTGCTCCGCGAGAGCGGGGTCTGGAGGGACCGCAACACCGACGAGGTCCGCCAGGCACAACGGGATGCCGAGTACGCCTATCGCCTGGCGGTCGACCCGCCGGCCGCGAAGGAACTGCGCATTTTCGGTCTCCCGGACTGGGTGCTCGACCGGTTCATCACGAGTCGCCGGCGCCTGCACCAGCTGCAGTACCAGGCCACCCGCATGCGGGAACGGTCAGTACTCGGCTCGATGCTGATCGTCCTGGCCGCGAACGTCGGCGTCTTCTGGCTGCTCGGCGCTGCCGCGCTCAGCCACCGGATAGGCCTCGGCCCGCTCGTCGTGTACGCGCAGGCAGCTGTCGGCACCTCGATGATCGCCTTCGGCGGCCTCAACTGGGCACTCGACGGATCCGCCGCGCCAGTCGCCGCGATCGGCAGGCTCAAGGCCGCGACGGCCAGGGCCGGCACGGTCACATCGGGCGCACTGCCCGCGACCGGGATGCCGTCGGCGCAGATCCGCTTCACGAAGGTCACCTTCGCCTACCCGGCAGCGCCGGACCGGCCGGTGCTGTCCGGGCTCGACCTGGAGATCCCGGCCGGCAGCTCGCTGGCCATCGTCGGAGTCAACGGCGCAGGGAAGACCACGCTGGCCAAGCTTCTGTGCCGGCTGTACGACCCGCAGTCCGGCTCGATCGAGGTCGACGGCACCGACCTCAAGGACCTGGACCTGGCCTCATGGCGGCACCGGGTGACTGCCGTATTTCAGGACTTCGTCCGGTTCGAGCTCACCCTTAAGGAGAACGTCATCCCGCGCCTGGCCGGCACTGTTCATCCGGACCGACCCGGCCCGTTCGACCCGGTCGCAGCGGCCGCTCTGGACGCGTCCGGCGCCGCGGACCTGGCGGGCCTGGACACCGTGCTCGCCAAGGGCTACACGGGCGGGACCGATCTGTCCGGCGGCCAGTGGCAGCGGGTAGCCCTGGCTCGCGCGATGGCGGCGGTCCAGCTCGGCGCCGGGCTGGTCCTGCTCGACGAGCCGACAGCTCAGCTGGACGTGCGCGGCGAGGCGGAGATTTTCGAGCGGGTGCTGGCCGCGACCCGGTCGTGCACGACGATCCTCATCTCGCACCGCTTCTCGACAGTCCGGCACGCTGACCGGATCGCCGTCGTCGAGAACGGCGCGGTCGCGGAGCTCGGCAGTCACGACGAGCTGATGGAGCTGCGGGGCCGGTACTGGAGGATGTTCACGCTGCAGGCGCAGCGGTTCGCGGCCGGCACGCCCGAGGAAGGCGAGGAGGAGGTGATCTTCGATGTCCTCGCCTGACAAGCCAGCTTCCGCGAAGGATGCTGCCGACAGCCTGCCGCCCGCGCTGTCCTCGATGTGGCGGTTGTGCCGGCTTGGCTACCGGTACGAGCCAGCGCTCATGGGCACCGCGTTCGTTCTCACCCTCGTCGCCGCAGTGCCGGATGCGCTCCTCGCGGTCTGGTTCGAGCTGCTCGGCAAAGGGCTGCTCGAGCACAAGCCGGGCCTGCTGGAGTTCGCCGTTGTCGCGCTGGCGGTATCGGCCGGCGCCACCTGGCTGATGCAGACGATCTCGACCCGGATGCAGCGGCGCTTCCGCGACAAGGTGACGATCGCGCTTGAGTCCCACGTTGCCAGGCTGCAGGCGGACATCTCGACGATCGCGCATCAGGAGCGGCCCGAATACCTCGACCGGCTGTCGGTCCTCCGGGAGCAGATCTTCACGCTCGACCACATGTACATGTCGGTGTTCGCCACCGCGGGCTGGATCGTCCGCCTCGGCATCACGATCGCGTTGCTCGCGACAGTGAACCCGGTGCTGGTAACCCTGGTCCTGTTCGCCTTGCCGACCGTGGCGGCGACGTCATGGCGGCCCGTGGTAGAGCGAACCGCCCAGGAGCGCGGCGCGCAGTCCGACCGGCTGGCACGCCACCTCTTCACGGTGACGACCACCGCCTCACCGGGCAGGGAGCTGCGCCTGCTCGGCATCGGCCCGCAGCTGGCCGCTCGGCGCAGGACCGCGTGGGAGCAGTGGTACGGCCCGGTGGCCGCAGCCAGGACCGGCTCCTCGGTGTGGTACGCCGGTGGCTGGGCGATCTTCGCGGCCGCCTACGTCGGCGCGATCGCGATCGTGGCGACCGGCAGCCACGCATCGGCCGCTTCGGCCATCCTGGTGCTCACCGCGGGCGCGCGGCTCTCCTCCTACGTGGGCGCCACGGTCAGCGAGATCGGCTTCCTGCGCGGCATCTGGATGGACGGCTCGCGGCGGCTCGCCTGGCTGGAGGACTATGCCGCCGCCGCAGCCGCTGACGCCGACCTGCCCGCGCCGGCTCGCATCGCCGACGGCATCCGGTTCGACCACGTCACGTTCTGCTATCCGGGAGCGAGCCAGCCCGCACTCGCCGACATTGACCTGTTCCTGCCGTCGGGCTGCGTGGTGGCGATCGTCGGTGAGAACGGGGCCGGCAAGACCACGCTGGCCAAGCTTCTCGCCAAGCTCTACCGCCCGACCTCGGGACGCATCCTCGTCGACGGCACGGACCTGGCCCGCCTGGACCCGGCGCAGTGGCGCCAGCGCATGGCCGGAGCGTTCCAGGACTTCTTCCGGTTCGAGTTCCGGGCCGGGCAGACGGTCGGCCTTGGCGACCTGCCCCGGATCGACAGCGAGCCGGCGCTGAGCGTTGCGATGGACCGGGCGGGCGCGCGCGACGTGGTCGACACGCTGCCGGCCGGGCTGGCCACGCAGCTCGGCCCGACCTGGCATGACGGCGTCGACGTCTCCTTCGGCCAGTGGCAGAAGCTCGCGCTTGCCCGCGGCTTCATGCGTGACGAGCCGCTGATCGTGGCACTCGACGAACCGACCGCCGCGCTCGACGCCGAGACTGAGCACCAGCTGTTCGAGCGCTACGCCAGCCGCGCCCGCGAGCGCAAGCAGAACGGCAGCATCACGATCCTGGTCTCGCACAGGTTCAGCACGGTACGCATGGCCGACGTGATCGTCGTGCTCGACGGGGCACACGTCGCCGAGTCAGGCACACATGACGAGCTGATGGCGCGCGGCGGGCGGTACGCCGAGCTGTACCAGATCCAGGCTGCCGCCTACCAGTGAGCCATACCCGGTTAGCGGTCGTTGCGCTCGGCGCGGTCACTGTGGCGCTCGGGGTGGGCGCCCAGGTCAGCGGTCTGCGATCCGTCACGCGCCGGGGTGAGAGGTGCCTGGTTCAGGGAGGCGAGCAGACGTAGTTTGTCATCGCTCTCGCTGCCGGAGTCGGGGTAGTACAGGACGAGGAACAGACCCTCGACGGGGAGCTTGTCTCGGTGCAGGCACAGCTCGCCGACGACGGGATGGTTCACGGTGGTGGTGCCGCCTTCGAGCCTGCGGACGTCGTGACGTGCCCAGAGAGTTCGGAATCGCTCGCTGGAGAGGGCAAGCTCGCCCACCAGTTCGACGAATCGCGTGTTGTCGACGTCGTCGCCGATGGACTTTCTGAAGGCAGCGATGATTCCTTCCGCCGAGCGAGTCCAGTCCTGCTGGAACGCCTGCTCTTCGGGATCGAGGAGCAGGGACCGGAGCCGGTTGTACCCGGGCTGAAGACGCGGCGAGAGCGCGATTGCGAGCTGGTTGGAGGCAAGCACATCGAACGCGCGCCCTTCCACGAACGCGGGAACCTGCACGCTTGCGAGGAGCTGGTGCAACCGTGCTGGCACGCGTTCAGGCTTCCGGCGCCGCTGCCGCCTGGGGCGCGGGCCAGCGAGGCTGAGCAGGTATTCCTGTTCGGGCTCGTCAAGGCGCAGGACCCGCGCGAGCGATTCGAGGACCTGCGGTGAAGGGTTTTTGTCGCGGCCGCGTTCAAGCCGCAGGTAGTAGTCGGCACTGATGCCGGCGAGCATGGCGACTTCTTCGCGGCGCAGCCCGGGAACGCGACGATTCCCTCCCGCGAGAAGCCCGGCCTGCTCCGGAGTGACCAGCGCCCGCCGGGCTCGCAGGTAACTGCCGAGCAGGTTGGCGCGGTCGCCGTCGGTCATATCCAGCAGCGTAGTTCAGGCCCTCACATCGACGGGGGCCCTGCGAGGACCACGGAAGACGGGGGCACTGCCTGCGCCTTCGGCAAACGTCAACACTGAGCGTGTCGCGCAAACGTGAGATTAAGCGAGGAGCAGGACATGGATATCACCAACCGCACCGTCTTCATCGCGGGCGCCACTTCGGGAATCGGTCTCGAGCTGGCTCGGCGCTTCGCCACGGCTGGCAGCACCGTGATCGTCGGTGGCCGGCGAACCGACCTGCTGGACACAATTGCGGGCGAGGGGTTCGCAACCGTTCAGATCGATGTGGCCGACCAGGGCAGCACCGACCATGCCCGCAACACGATCCTTCATTCCCACCCCGGCCTCGACACGATCGTGACGATGTCCGGGATCATGGTTCCCGAGGACCTGCGCGATCCCGCGCACTTCAGCACTGCGCAACAGACAATCGATACCAACGTGCTCGGCACCATCCGCGTCGTCGACGCGTTCACCCCGCACCTGATCGCGCGCGGCACCGGCACCTTCATCACGGTCACGTCGGGCATCGGGTTCCTGCCGTTCCCTGTCATGCCCACGTACGCCGCTTCGAAGGCCGCGGTGCACGCGTACTCCGAGGCATTGCGCGCACAGCTAGCGGGCACCGGCGTCGAGGTCTGCGAACTTGTCCCCCCGGCTGTCGCGACCACGCCAGAGCACGCGCAGCGCAACCCCCGCGCGCTCGGGCTGGCCGAGTTCGCCACCGAAGTCATGGACCTGCTCCAGACCGACCCGACTCCGCGCGAGATCCTCGTGAAGGGCGTCCTCATGCACCGGTGGGCTGAGCGCGACGGCACCTACGACGAGTTGGTCGCCCAGCGCTCACAGGCGCTCGCGATGCTCCCGGGCCGTCAGTGACTGACGTCTCAGTCGGCCAGACTGGGCGCTGGCCCCGCAGGCGACTCCAGTGACGGCGACTCCAGTGACGGCGGCTCCAGTGACGGGGGCTCGATCGAGACCGACCCGGCAACGCTGCGAGCCCCGGCAGGCCCTGCGGCCTCTTCGGCCAGGCGGGCGCCGAGACGGCCTGGAATGGTGCGAGCGGCATCGCGGTCCCGGATCGACAGCGCGCACGGCACACCGAGCAGGCAGACTGCTGCCGCGACAAGGAACGCGACCCGGTATGCAGTGAGGTTCGCCACGGCATGCCCGCCAACCAGGTGCAGCGGTCCGACCAGCACGATGGCCGTCGTCAGGACGGCAACCCCGACAGCCCCGCCGAGCTGGCGGACCGCATTGAACATCGTCGACGCACGACCAGTCGCGGCCGGGGTGATCGTCGCAAACGCGGCAGCCTGCACGGGCACGAAGACCTGCGCCATCGACAGCCCCAGCGTGAACATCAGCAGCCGCGCCCACCACAGGCTGGTTGCCGGCCCCATCAGCGCCAGCAGCGCGATCGACGCCGCTGTCCCCGTCAGGCCGATCGTCACGTGGCGCCGCGGGCCGAGGCGCGGGTACAGCCAGCGGCTGGCGAGCTGCGCGCCGCCCATAACCCCGAAAGCCTCCGGGAACGTGCTAAGTCCGGACTGCAGCGCGCTCAGGCCGCGGCCGTCCTGGTAGTAGAGCGAGATCGCATACAAAGTGCCGAGGAACGCGATCGACGCGAGGATCATGACGCCGTTGCTCGAGCGGAACAGCCTGTTTCCTAGCGACCGCAAGTCCACCATCGGCTGAGCCGTTCGCAGTTCCACGACGACCATGGCGGCGAGTAGCACGACGCCCGCCGCGATCGTGGCCAGCACGTCGGATGAGTGCCAGCCCTTCACCGGACCCTCGGACACGCCGTACATCGCCAGCCCGAGGCCGACTCCGGAAAGCAGGAAGCCAGGCAGGTCGAAGCGTCCCGGATTAGCCTGCTCAGCCTGACTCAGGAAGAGCAGGCCGAAGATGAGCGCGGCGGCCCCGATCGGCACGTTGACGTAGAAGACCCAGCGCCAGGACAGGTCGGTGACGAGCAGCCCGCCCAGCACCGGTCCCAGAGCCGGTGCGAGCGTCGTCGGCACGGTAAGGATCGAGGAAGCCCGGATGCGCTCCTCCGGCGGAAAGGCCCGGAACAGCATGGCCATGCCGACCGGAGCGAGCATGCCGCCGCCGACGCCTTGCAGAACCCGGAAGATCACCAGCTCGCCGAGGCTGGAGGCGAGGCCGCACATCGCGGACGCGACGGTGAAGACGACAATCGCCGCGAGCAGGACCCGCTTGCCGCCGAACCGGTCACCGAGCCAGCCCGAGGCCGGGATGAACACCGCCAGGCTGACCAGGAACGAGATCGAGATGCTGTCAACCGCCGTGGGGCTGACCGCGAAGTCACGCCCGATGGTCGGCAGTGCAACGTTAACGATGGTGGCGTCCATGATCGACATGAACATGGCCGCGACGAACACGACGCTGACCGCTACCTTCTGGCTGATGCGCGCTTCCACTAAGTCCCTGTTCCTGGCAGTTCTTTACGTGACTGCTTGCACCAGCAAGCACCAAATCTGACGGCCTCACGAACTCCGGATCTCACTTGGACCCGGCGGCCACGGCAACTACAAGCTGACGCGCACGCTGGAAATTCCGGCCGCTACGACGCCAGGGCCGCGTCGAGCAGGACAGCCGCGGCGGAACGGGCCGCAGCGGCAGCCGCCGGGTCGTGGTCCATCCGCGCGGACAGCCCGCTGCCGTCATAGAGCAGGTGCAGTTCGCGGGCCAGGACCTCGGGCTCGGGCACGCCGGCCTGCGCCGCCAATTCGGTCAGCAGCGCACGCACCCAGCGACGGTAGCCCTCGCTGGCCTGCTCGGTCAGGTCGCCGGGACGGGATTCTGCACTGGCCCGGGAAAACGCGCAGCCGCGGTAGCCGGGCTGGGCGAACAGTTCTTCCTGGCCTTCGAACACCGCGAGCAGGCGCTCGCGCGGGGTGTCGTAGCGATCCACCGCCGCCGTGATGCGCTCCGCGACGCTGGCCTGCCGGGACTCCAGGTAGGCACGGACCAGCTCGTCCTTGCTCCCGAAGGTGTTGTACAGCGAGGCCTTCGCCACGCCGGCGTGCTCGATGATGCGGTCGATGCCGACCGTGTGCACACCCTCGTTGTAGAACAGCTCGTTGGCTGCGGCCAGCAGCCGCTCGCGCGCCGAGTGCCGTACCGGGCTCGCTTCCTTGACAGCCATGGCGATGGCCACCTTCCTAGACAGACTTGTCTATGGTATCTCCCGCGCCGGTGCGGCGGCAGGCTCCGCGGCGCGCCCAGGCCGGTTCTTCAGCAGGCCGAACAGGGCGAGCGCAGCCAGCGCGACCACGGCGGCGCCGTAGTAGCGGCTGGCGTTGATGAGCCCCCCGCCGTACACCACACCGAACCCGGCCGCCACGGCAGGCACGCCCAGGCCTAGGTAGGACACCACGTAGACCAGCGAGACCAGGCCGGCCCGCTCGTGCGCCGCAGCGAGCGGAACCGTCATGCGGATGCCGCCCTGGAAGCCACTGCCGAACCCGGCACCGGCGATCAGGGAGCCTGCAAAGAAAGCAGGCTCCGACCCGAGGCTCACGGCCAGCACGGTCACGATCACGCCGGCGATCAGCGTCAGGACGCCGAACAGCATGACCGTCCGGGCCGCTGCCCGGCGCAGCACGATGATGGCGACGACCGCCGAGGCGGCCAGCACGAACAGGCTCAGAGCGCCCAGCACCACGTTGCCCGAGCCGGTCAGACCGTGCACCAGCGCGGGACCGAGCGCGGCGTACAGCCCCGCCAGCGCCCAGACCGCGAACAGCATGGGCACAGCGGTCAGCACCGGGGCCCGGAGCGCGCGCGGCAGGGTGATCTCCGGCCGCAGGCTGGCCACGGCACCAGGCGCGCGGCTGACTGTCTCACGCATCGCGACGATTGCCATCGCCTGCAGCGCGAGCACGCCGATCAGGGCCAGGTAGATGAGGTGCGTAGGGTCAGGCAGGAAACGCACCGCCAGGGCGGACAAGATCGCGCCGCTCGCGGTGCCCATGCCTGGCGCCACCGCGTTGGCGAAGGTGCCAAGCTCGCGGTCCATGTCCAGCATTGCCGCGCCGATCGCGCCCAGAGCCGCGCCGGTGGACAAGCCCTGAACCACCCTGGCTGTTAGCAGCGCAGGAACTCCAGTGGCCGTAGCGAAGATCACCAGCGAGCCCGCATGCACGGCGAGCGCCGTCAGCAGTACCGGCCGGCGCCCGACGTGGTCGGAAAGCTTGCCCACAGTCAGGAGGCTGACCAGCACCGCCACTGCGTATACCCCGAACACCACGGTCGTGGTGATCGGGGTGAAGTGCCATTGAGCCTGGTAGATCGCGTACAGCGGGGTGGGGGCAGCGGAGGAGGCCAGAAGCGCCACGGTCAGCGAAGCCAGCACGAAGACGGCCGGCCGCCCGCTCAGCTGGTGCCAGCGCGCGACCGGGACAGCCAGCCGGATCCCGGCGATTTCGGTGGCCGGCCGGCAGACCGGCAGGGCCTCTGCAGTCGCGACCGGAGGCGGGGCTGATGTGGCCTGCGCGCTGTCAGCTCTCGCCCCGGCGCTGCAGTTGATCGTCATGTCTGGTTACCCACCTTGATTGAGTAGACAGGTCTGTATAGCGATACTAGACAGACAGGTCTAGCCAGTCAAGACCATTCGGAACGGAGCAGCGGGGTCGGCGAGATTCGTTGTGCGAGCGAACCGCCCTTGTCGCCAAGCCCCAGCCGGCTAGGAGCCCGGACGTCGATCCTGACAGGGCAGCGTGATGTCGAGGGTGGTGCCTTCGCCGGGCGGGCTGTGCAGCTCAAGGTGGCCGCCGAGCGCTTCGGCCCGGTCCCTCAGCCCGACCAGGCCCGAGCCTTCGCGGGAGTCAGCGCCGCCGCACCCGTTGTCGCAAACACGCACGCGCAGGATGCCGCCATTCTCGGCTACCTGGATGTCGGCGCTGGTGGCCTGGGCGTGCTTCGCCGCATTGGTGAGCGCTTCGGCCACGGTGTAGTAGGCGGCGGTCTCGACCGGCTCGGGCAGCCTTCCTTCTACCTGGATGTCCACGTCAACGGGGACGGTGGACCGGCGGGCCAGGGTTTTCAGGGCCGCGCACAAGCCGCTCTCGGCCAGGACGGCGGGGTGCAGGCCGCCAGCGATCTCGCGCAGTTCCGCCAGCACGTCGTCCAGCCCGGCGGCTACCTCGTCCAGTTGGTGCACGTGCTCCCCTGCACCGGGGGGTGCGGTTGCCTGGGCGGCACGCAGGTTCAGGGCGAGGGAAACCAGCCGCTGCTGGGCGCCGTCGTGGAGGTTGCGTTCGATGCGGCGGCGGGTTGCGTCGGCGGCAGCCGCGATCCGGGCGCGGGAAGCGGTGAGGGCGGCCTGGGCCTCGGCGTTGGCGATCGCGGTGGCGGCCAGTTCGGTGAAACCGGTCAGCCGCGCTTCAGTGTCCGCCGGCAGCGGCCCCGCGCGGGAAGCCACGATCATGACGCCCCAGAGCCGCCCCTCGACGCGCACCGGCACGCCGACCGCCGCACGGACGCCAAGCTCGCGGACGGTTTCCGCAGCTGGGCCTGATGCGTGATCGTAGTCATCGATCCGCGCTGGCCGCCCGGTCCGGAACACCATCGTGTGCAGATTCCGCCCGCCGAGCTTTTCCTCAACGCCGACGGGCCTGGCTACGCCGGCGCTGACCCAGGTGGCGATCACCGCCACGGTGTCGTCGGGGCCGTACCGCTTCATGGTCGCGCGATCGGCGTGCAGTAGCTTCCCTGCTTCCTCGGTAACCGCGGTGAGCACCTCGATCGGTGCGTTGGCGCGGGCCACGAGCGTCGCCACCCGCCGTAGCGCGACCTGCTCCTCAGCGAACCCGCGCAGCTCCACCCGGGCCTGGGCATTGGCGATCGCGGTGGCGGCCAGCTGGGTAAACCCGGCCAGCCGCGCCTCGGTCCCGGCCGGCAACGGCCCCGCACGGGATCCCACAGCCAGGACTCCCCAGAGCGCGCCCTCGACGTGGACCGGCACGCCCACGCTCGCTCTAATGCCGACTTCGTAGGCGATGCGGGCGCTCGCGCCGGAGGCGCCGGAGTAATCATCGAAACGCACAGCCCGGCCGGTCTGGAACACCAGGGTTGCCACATTCCGCCCTCCGAGGTCGACCCGAGCGCCGACGTCGAAGGCATAGCCAGTACTGCTCCACGCGGCGACAAGTGTTCTCGTTCTGCCTGGGTCATACCGGCTCATCAGCGCCAGCTGCGCACCAAGCAGCCGGCCAGCTTCCTCGGCAACCACGGCGAACACCTCTTCCGGCGCCGCGACGCGGGCAACCAGCGTCGCCACCCGTCGTAGCGCCGCCTGCTCTCCCGCGAACCGGTCATCGCCGGCTCGGCCCGGCAAGGCCGCCATCTTCCGGAGTTTATCCGGTCGGCATTATGCCTGGTCAGGGATCGTTTTGAGGAGGCCGCGACAGATATGGGAGGACCGGCCACTTGCGGATGCGGTTACTCTGGCGGATCAAGCCGCCACTGTACGTGCCTGGTCAGCGCAGACCAGCACCCATGCCCCAGGACAACCGATCCCGGACAGCCGGGCACGGCCCCCGGGCAGGGCGTTTGAGTCGTAGCAGCCCCCGAGCTCCGGGAGAAGACCACATGATCACAGCTGACGTGCCAGTCCAGGCACCTGAGCGCCGTCGCGCACAGGTCGCCGACTTGCTGCCGCTGGGCGACTGGTTCCGGCATCACACCCTGCGCAGCTGGACGGTGTGGCTGTTCCTGTTGCTGATCTGCGTCCCGTCGATCGCGCTCGTCATCCTGGGCACAAGGGGCACCATCAGCACCTTCGATCAGGTTGCCTGGATCTTCGCCGCCTACTTCGCCGTCGCCTGGATGCTGCTGCTCGGGGTGATCATCCGACCCGACCACGTCACCCGGCCGATGCTGGTCGTGCTGACCGGGATAGCGCTGGTCACGCAGGTGCCCCTGGCGGTCGCGCTAGAGGTCGCACTGCACGACAGGACCACCGACCTGGTCCATAGCATCTTCACCGTCGGCATTCCTGAAGAGCTCGCCAAGGCCATCCCGGTCCTGGCGGTCACGCTGATCTACTGGCGCCGCCGGCACGACCTCGTGCCCCGCGACTACCTGTTCCTCGGTGCCGTCAGCGGCCTTGTCTTCGGCGCCAGCGAGGTCGTCCACTACTTCACCGTGAACGGGGTCGACGCGTTCTACGCGACTGTGCGGTCGGCCGCTCCATCGATCAGCCAGCTGGTCAACTCCGGGCACTCCCCGGCGAACTCGGTGTTCTCGCAGCTGATCGGCCCCGTGCTGTATTTCGTCCTTGAGTTCGTCTGGCGGTTCGTTACCGACCCCATCAGCCACGCCTGCTGGTCTGGCATTACCGGCTACTTCATCGGCCTCGCCGCCACCGGCCGGCACAAGTGGTACAAGGTCGCCTGGATTGGCGTCGCCATCGCCGCCATCCTGCACGGCCTCAACGACTGGAGCAGCGTCAACGGCCACCCGCTGTGGATCGTCGTCGTCCTGGTCAGCGGCGTTCTCTTCCTCGGCTACGCCAAGATCGGATCCCGCGGCGATCTGCACTTCGAGGCCGGCAGCCTGTCGGCACACCTGCGCGGGACGGCGGCGTTGCCGGCCCATCTGCACGGAACACTGGCGAGGCACGCGGTCGTATCGGCGGCCCGCCGAGCCGGCGGAATGGAAGACCCCGACGCGACGGCAACGACGGTCCTGCCCGTCCCGGCCGGGGCAGGCGCAAGCGCGAGCGTTCGACCCTGGTGGGAGCACTAGCCATCGGCTATCCCCGACGACAGCTGCCGAATCTCCGGCACTCAGCGCCGTATGGCGCACCGGCTCGCGGGTAAAACGGCCTGCGAGGCGAGGCTTGGGCGCGCCCGATTCCGCGGATTAACCGGAGGAGATCGGTCGATGAACACCACAATGCGGGCAGTACAGGTCAGCGAGCCCAATGCCCCGCTGCGCGTCGTTGATCTGCCGCAGCCCAGCCCTGGCCCCGGACACGTCCGCATTGCCGTCGAGGCATGCGGAGTCTGCGCGACTGACGCGAATATGGTGCAAGGCCTCTTCGGTAACCAGCCGTTCCCGCTCACTCCCGGACACGAGATCGCGGGCCGCGTCGACATGCTCGGTGACGGCGTCGAGGGCTGGAAACTAGGCGAGCGGGTGGCGGTCGGCTGGTTCGGCGGCAGCGACGGCACGTGCGAGGCGTGCCGGGAGGGCGACGCGATCAATTGCGCGCACCTGCAGGTGCCAGGGCTTGCCTACCCCGGCGGCTACGCTGAATCGGTCGTGGTCCCCGTCAGCGGGCTGGCCCGCATCCCCGACGAGCTGAGTTTCGTCGAAGCTGCCCCGATGGGCTGCGCGGGCGTGACCACGTTCAACGGGCTGCGCCGCACGTCTGCTCAGCCGGGCGATCTCGTCGCAGTACTCGGGATCGGCGGTCTAGGACACCTGGCCGTCCAGTTCGCCGACAAGATGGGTTTCGACACTGTCGCCATCGCCCGCGGCAGCGACAAGGAGAAATCCGCGCGGCAACTCGGGGCGCGGCACTACATCGACGACGCCGAGCAGGACATGGCCAAGGCGCTGCAAGCCCTTGGCGGCGCCAAGGTTGTCATGGCGACCGTCGGCGCTCCGGCAGCAATGTCGGCGGCGATCGACGGCCTCCGTGCCCGGGGTGAGCTCGTCACCATCGGCGTTTCGCCGAAGAAGATCGAAGTCAGCCCGGCGCAACTGATTAACGGAGAGAAGACGCTGCACGGCCACGCCTCCGGCACCGCGCAGGAGGTCGAGGAGACGATGCGGTTCGCAGTGCAGTCCGGGGTCCGGTGCATCAGTCAGGTGGCGCCGCTGCAAGACGCATCACAGGCCTACGACAACATGCTGTCCGGAACCGTCCGGTATCGCGGCGTCCTCACCCCGGCCGGCGCGACGGCCATTTCCTGACGGGCCTCTTTCGCTCGCGGTGCCTGGCAGCACCCGAAGCCGGCGGCTCACACCCTGTGCAGCTGCCGCTCAGCCTCGCGTTGCTCGCGGCCCCGCACGGCGGGCGCAGGCGCGACGCGGTGAAACTGAACCGGCAGGTGCCGCGGCCCGCGCAGGATTGGGCTCGGCCGGTACGGCGGCGGATCGCTGGCCAGCCGCAGATTCTCCAGTCGCCGCACGAGTTCGGGCAGGGCGATCTGTGCCTCAGTCCGGGCTAGCGGGGCGCCGAAACAGTAATGGATCCCGCCGCCGAAGCCGAGATGCTCGTTTTCCGGCCGGTCCGGGTCAAACTGGTCAGGATTGGGAACGTGCTCAGGGTCACGACTGCCTGCCGCCAGCACGAGGGTGATCTTCTCGCCGCGCGGGATAGTGGTGCCCGCGACGTCGATGTCATCGAGTGCCGTCCGGTTAGGCAGGAACTGGACCGGCGGCTCGTAGCGCAGCAGTTCCTCGACGATGCGGGCGGACAGGTCGGGATGCCGGCGCAAGCGCTGCAAGACCTCGGGATGGCGCAGCAGGGTGAGCACGCCGTTGCCGATGAGGTTCACGGTGGTTTCGTGGCCGGCGATCAGCAGCAGCGCGGCGTTGCTCATCAGTTCATCGCGGGACAACCGGCCCTCCGGTCCGTCCTCGGTGGCCAGTTCGGAGAGCATGTCGTCACCGGGACGGTTGCGGTCAGCATCGGCCAGTTCCCCAAGGTAGGCGCCGAGCTCGGCGCGGGCCTCGCTGGCGCGGCGTCTGCGGGTGTTGAAGTCACCAGTGGTGGGATCGATGGCGCTGATGATGACGTCAGCCCAGCTGCGGAAACGTGGCTGGTCCTCACGAGGCACACCAAGCAGCCGGCAGATGACCGTGACCGGAAATGGATAGGTCACCTCTTCCACAAGGTCGGCCTCGTTGCGGCCGGCCAGATTGTCGATCAGGCCGCCGACGATCTCCGCCATGTCGGGCGCCATTGACGTGATCCGGTGAGGCTCGTGCGGCGGTCCGAAGTGCCGGGTGAGCAGACGCCGTATCCGGTCGTGCTCAGGCGGATCGAGCTGGATGAAGCTGGGCGGCAGCCCCGGCACCGACTCGCCGGTGACCTCGTTCCCCTCGTCGTAGTCGAGGCGATTGCGCTCGTCGGAGCTGACCCTGGGATCGTGCAGCAACGCGACGATGTCGCGGTAGGTGCTGACCACATAGCTGCCGTCGTCGGCGCGGCTCACCGGTGTCCCGCGCAGGTCGGCGAACAGCGGGTACGGATTCGCCCGGTTCTCGAAGTCGAGGATCTGGTCAAAGATGTTCGCCGACGGCATGGCGACCCCTTCGCTGCTCAGTGAGCCTGGCCGCGGGCCGGCGCGCGCGCCGGACGAGCTGAGCGCGCCGCTCGCTCGGATCGTGACCCGTTACCACGACCGTGGCCTGGTCGCTGAATGTTGACCTAGCCGGGATTCCAGCCGGTACCGGCCGGCGGTCGTCGGGCCGATCAACGCCGCGGAACTCGGGCGGGAACGCGGCCGACCTCTCGATCAGGCCCTGATAGAACTCCAGCCACTTCGCCTGGTTGAACGCGACAGCGCCGGTGACCCGGCCGCGGTACCCGTACACGGCGACGAAGCTGCGGCCGGCGGTCGACCCCTGCGCGATAACGACCTCGTCGGCAAACGTCGGAACGCCCACGGACTTGATCTCGGTGTCGAACTGGGTCGACCAGAAACTAGGGATAGCCAGGTGCGGCCATCGATCGGCCTCAGAACTGATCATGTTGTGTGCCGCGACCCCGGCCTGCGCCACCGCGTTGCCCCAGTGGGCGAGCGCCAGGAACTGGTAGTTGTAAAGCGGGTGCGGGAAACGCGCCACGTCTCCGGCCACGAAGATGTCGTCGGTGACCATGGCGTCCACAGTGAAGGCTCGCGTGCCCGCGTCACAGGCGACTCCCCACGGGCCTACCGCGAGCCCGGAGCCATCAAGCCATTCGACGCTAGGCACGCTGCCGAGAGCGACAACGGCCACATCGGCGTCGAGTTCGGTGCCGTCGGATAGCTCGGCGCGCTGCAGCCGGCCGCCGGAATCACCCTCAAGCGACCTGACCGACACCCCGCAGCGCAGATCGACACCATGGTCTCGCTGCATGTCCCCGGCGATCGCGCCAATCGCCCGGCCGAGCGCTCCGACGAGCGGGGCCGGCCCGCGTTCCACGACGGTCACCGCCAGGCCAAGCCCGCGGCATCCTGATGCGACCTCGGACCCGATGAAGCCGCCGCCGATGACCAGCACCCGGCGCGGCGCGGCGGCCAGCCGCTGCTGCAGACCGTCCGCGTCCTTGCGGGTGTCCAGCACGAACACGCCGTCGAGCGCAGTCTCAGCAGGATTGGGCCACGGCCGCGGCCGCACGCCGGTCGCGATGAGCAGCCGGTCGAACCCGACCTCCTCACCGTCTGCGAGGCGGACCTGCTTGTGACCGAGGTCCAGGCCGCTCGCGGCGACACCGAGCCGCCACTGCGCGTCGAGCGCAACCGGCTCAGGCAGCGCGGTTCGCTGCGCCGGCACCCACCCGTCGAGGACCTGCTTGGAGAGCGGCGGCCGGTCGTAAGGCTCCTGAGCTTCGTCGCCGATCAGCGTCAGCGAACCGGCGAAGCCCTCACGACGCAATGTCGCAGCTGCCTCCAGGCCTGCAAGCGATGCGCCGACGATCACGATCCGCCCGGTTCGCCGGAACGAATCCTCATCGCTCCGCAGAGCCGGGATAGCTGCGCGGGACGGACGGTTCAGCGCTGCACCATCCAACCGCATGGCCTGGACCGGACACGCGGCCGCCGCGCGGAGCACCTGCTCGCGCTGCCAGTCGCCGGGCTCGGGGTCATACCAGAGGGCCTCGTCACCCTGCATCCTGAACACGTCCGGCGCGAGGAATGCGCACTGCGCATATCCCTGGCAGCGCGTAAGGTCAACCACGAGCCGCAAGGCAATC
>Ga0335072_10003771_pt1 | contig 22697 bp, 19 predicted proteins | sample Lox_Sample_21_FD_206725 | JGI IMG/M metagenome (GOLD analysis project Ga0335072, IMG submission 206725) | Soil microbial communities from Loxahatchee National Wildlife Refuge, Florida, United States - Lox_Sample_2.1 | ecosystem: Environmental > Terrestrial > Soil > Wetlands | place: USA...
CAATGCCACCTATGGACCGAACCGAAGCGATAGCCAGACTGAAAGCGCACGAAGCCGAACTGCGGCGTCGGATCGAAGCCTCGGCGCTGCAAGTGTTCTGATGATCCAACCCACAGCCACGCCGCGCTGTCACGGCATCATTCCATGACCCACGGCATGGTCTGCGCCGCGCAACCTGAAGCCGCCGAGGCCGGCGCCGACATCCTGCGCTCCGGCGGCAACGTGGTGGACGCCGCGATCGGCGCTGCCCTGGTGCAGACCGCGGTCGATCCGCAGATGTGCGGTATCGCCGGCATGGGCTGCCTGCACGTCTACCTACCCAACCAAGGCGTCCACACAACGATTGATTTCCACGGTCGCGCCCCTGCCACCACACGTCTCGACATGTGGCAGGACCTCATCGTCCGCGAGGCCGAAGACGGCTGGGGCTTCATCCTGCAAGGCCGCGTCAACGAAATTGGCTACCAGGCCATCACCACGCCGATGACGTTGCGCGCCTTCGACACCGCGCTGCGCCGCTTTGGCACCCTTACGCTCGCTGAATTGCTTTCCCCCGCCATCGAGTATTGTGAGCGTGGCTTTCCTGTTCGCCCGCATGTCAGCGAGTTCTGGCACATTCCGCCGACGGCCGGGCGCGAAGCCAATATCGGGATGATCACGCGCTATCCCGCGACACGCAAAATCTACGTCAAGCCCGACGGCCATCCCTACGCAGTGGGTGAAATCCTGCGCAATCCCGACATGGCCCGCACCTACCGCCGCATCGCCAACCACGGCGCTGACGATTTCTATTCCGGCGAGATCGCTGTCCGCATCGCTGCCGATATGACAGAGCATGGCGGATTGCTCTCGCTTGCTGACCTCGCTGCCTGCGCGCCGGAGGACAATCCGCCACTGTGGGGCAGCTATCGCGGCTATCGCATCGCCACCAATAATCCTCCCGGTGGCGGCATCCAGTTGATCGAAATGCTGAACATCCTGGAGCATTTCGACCTGCGCGCGATCGGCCATGATTCGCCCGAGTATATCCGCATCGTCTCCGAAGCGATGAAGATCGCCACCGCCGACAAGGACGCCAAGGTCGGCGACCCGCGCTTCGTTTCTGTTCCCGTCGATGAACTTTGCTCGAAGCAATACGCCGCCCGCATGGCCGACCGGATCGCACGCGGCGAGAAAACCCACGTGCCGCGCTTCAACAGCGGCGGCCTTGAAAGCAAGCATACCACGCATGTCTGCGTCGTGGATGCGGATGGCAATGCTGTGACAATGACGCATACCCTCGGTCAACCCTCTGGTGTCGTCACCGATGGGCTCGGTTTCATGTACAACGGTGCCATGGCGGTGTTCGATCCGCGGCCCGGTCATGTTGGTTCGCTGGAACCAGGCAAATCTCGATTCTCGGCGCTGTCGCCCACCATTGTGTTTGCGGGCGAGACGCCGCTTCTGGTACTTGGCGCGCCGGGCGCAACATACATTACCATGGGCAATCTTCAGGTCATGCTGAACGTAATGGACTTCGGCATGAATGCCCTGGAGGCGGTCTGCGCTCCGCGCTTTGCTGCGGTGTCGAATACCATCGAGCTGTCGAACCGCATCCTGCGATCCGCGGAGCGCGACTTACGGAAGCAAGGATACGGCACGTTGCGCCACGCCCAAAGCTACACCTTCGGCTGGGTGCACGCGATCCGTTGTCTGGATGGGAAACTGGACGGAGGCGCCGATCCTGCAACGGGAGGTATAGCGGTCGCGGTGTAGTGAAATATTGCTTTTCCGGCGCATATGATGCCAATCCGCGGCAGGCGCGGTATCAACCGACCTGAATGTTCGCATTCCGCACCAGACGCCAGAGTATGTTCGCTCAAAAGTGTGGGAAGATCCCTTCATTTCCGTTAATCTCCCTGCTGCGACGCATGGAGGTTGGCCTGAAGCAGACGTCGATTTGCGCCCCCGATATTTTGCCCACGCTATCGCCCGATGCGCGGACAATACTGGAAAGCATGGGTGATGCCTTCTATGCGTTGGATGGCGAGTGGCGCATCATTTACGTCAACCGGCGTGCCCTGGACTTTTGGTCGCTTCCCGCGAAGGCCGTGATAGGGCAGGTCATTTGGGACCGTTTTCCGCAACTCATTGGAACGCGGAATGAGAGTCTGATGCGCCGCGTGCGCGTGGAGCACCGCGCGATCGATTATGAGGCAACCTCGCCGATAACCGGCGCATGGATCCACGTGATAGCGGCGCCGGCGGGCGACGGTATCCATGTTTATTTCCGCGACATCACCGCGCGCGTCCGATCGGAGCAAGCGCTGCGTGCCAATGAAGAACATTTGCGCCTGGCACAGGAGGCTGCCGGCATCGGGACCTGGGAATGGGACCTGGCGACGGGGGAACTTCATTGGTCGCCGCAGATGTTCCGGCTGATAGGTCGCGATCCCGCCGATGCCGGGCATGTCAATCATCACGCGCTATGGCGGCGTGTGGTACATCCGGACGACCGGCCCGCTGTGGTCGAGGCGATCCGCGCCAGCAGCCGCAGCCAGGGGCCGTTCGCGCTGGAATTCCGCGTGCAGCGGGCCGATGGGGAAATCCGCTGGATCGACGCCCGCGGCAGCGTGGTCGCTGACTCCTATGGCAATCCGCGGCGCATGCTCGGCGTGAACATTGACATCACGGAGCGTAAGCAGGCCGAGGTCGCGCTGGAGCAGCGGGTCGCGGAACGCACGAGGGCGTTGCAGGACACGGTGGAGGCGCTGCGGAACTCGCGTGAGCGTTATGCGGCGATCTTTTCCCATGCGCCGATCTATTTCGGATTCATGCGGTTGGAGAGCGATGGGCGACTGGTTTGCGAAGACGTCAACGATGCCTGGCTGCGCGACACAGGTTTTCAGCGCGAGCAAGTGATTGGGCGTACGCTGGCGCAGATATTCGACAGAGAGCAAGCGGGATTTGGCGAGACGCAGTATCGCAAGGCGATCGAAACCGGCAAGCCGGTCGAATACGAGTACAGCCATGTGTTTCCTACCGGCGAGGTAATTCGCCGCAGCATCCTCGTGCCGTTGCACGACGATGCGGGGAACGTGACGCGCGTGCTGCTGACCTCCATGGACCTGACGGCGATGCGCCAGATGGAGGCGCAACTTCGTCAGGCACAGAAGATGGAAGCCATCGGTCAACTTACCGGCGGCATCGCGCACGACTTCAACAATTTGCTCACCGTGGTATTGGGCAACCTCGAGCTGTTGCAGCCGCGCCTGCAAGACGAGCGCAGCATGCGCCATTTGCGCGCCGCTCAGCGGGCGGCCCAGCGCGGCGGCGAGTTGACGCACCAGCTTCTGGCCTACGCGCGGCGGCAGAACATTTCCCCGCGCCCCGTTGATCTGGCGGCGCTGATCGGCGGCATGGGCGATCTGTTGCAGCGCAGCCTGGGTGGGCTGGTGAGCGTGGAAACCACGCTCTCGGCAGACCTGTGGCTGGCGTTCTGCGATCCGACGCAGCTCGAGCTGATGCTGTTGAACCTGGCGATCAATGCACGCGACGCAATGCCGGCAGGCGGTACGATAACGATTGCCGCCTGCAACATCGCCTCCGGCGCCAGTTTGTGTTCGGAACTTGCGCCGGGAGACTATGTTTCTATTTCGGTTATTGATTCCGGCACCGGCATGGCGCCGGAGATCCGTGAACGGGCGTTCGAGCCCTTCTTTACCACCAAGGAACCTGGCAAGGGCAGCGGTCTGGGTTTGGCGCAGGTGTGGGGGCTGGCGCAGCAATTCGGCGGTACGGTCGTGTTGGATAGTATGCCCGGCCGCGGCACGACGGTGCATGTCTATCTGCCGCGTGCCACCGAGGCGGCGCCAGTGCAGCCTGTCCCCACCTTTGGTGTGCTGCCCGAGGCGCCCAAGGGCCGCGTGATCCTGGTGGTCGACGACGATGCGGATGCTCGCGACGTTGCCGCCGCTTTTCTGGAGCAAGACGGCTACATCACACGAGCAGCGTCGAATGGGCAGGAGGCACTGGCGTGCATGGAGGGTTCCGACGTGGCGCTCGCGCTCGTGGACTATGCGATGCCCGGCATGTCGGGCGCTGAGTTCGCACAGCGGGCGCAGGCGCGATACGGCAAGCTGTGCGTGGTGTTTGTGACGGGCAATCCCGACGCGCTCGCTGCCCATGTCGGGGACGATGCGCCGGTCGTGACGAAGCCCTATACGCGTGCTGGCCTTGCCGATGCAGTGCGGCGCGCCCTGCAACCCTGAGCCACGATCTTTCCTCGCTCCCCTGCCGGCGCTACACAAGCGCAACGCCGGTTATTGCACGCCGTGGCGAAGCCCGGACCTGGGAGGAACCGATCATGACTGAGGCCTATATCTGCGACTTCACCCGCACCCCGATTGGCCGTTACGCCGGTGCCCTGCGCGACGTGCGCACCGACGATCTTGCCGCGCATCCGATCAAGGCGCTGATGACGCGCAATACGCAGGTGGATTGGGAGGCGCTGGACGATTGCATTCTGGGTTGTGCCAACCAGGCGGGTGAGGACAACCGCAACGTGGCGCGCATGGCGGTTTTGCTGTCGGGTTTGCCGGCCAGCGTGCCGGGTGGGACGATCAATCGGCTATGCGGCTCCGGCCTCGATGCGGTAGGCACGGCGGCTCGTGCAATTCGGGCCGGCGAGGCCGGGTTGATGATTGCCGGCGGGGTGGAGAGCATGACGCGCGCACCTTTCGTCATGGGGAAGGCGACTGAAGCGTTTTCGCGCAGCAACGAGATGTACGACACCACGATCGGCTGGCGTTTCATCAACGCACAGATGCAGAAGATCTACGGTACGGATTCGATGCCGGAGACCGGCGAGAACGTCGCCGAGGAGTTCCAGATCTCCCGGCAGGATCAGGACAAGTTCGCGTATCGCAGTCAGATGCGTGCCGTGAAGGCTCAGGCCGACGGATTCTTTGCCAAGGAGATCACGCCGGTCACGATCAAAGGCCGCAAGGGCGACACGGTGGTGGAGAAGGACGAGCACCCGCGCGCCGATACCACGCTGGAGGGGTTGGCAAAGCTGCGGACGCCGTTCCGCGATCCGGGGACGGTGACCGCCGGCAATGCGTCAGGCGTGAATGACGGAGCGGCGGCACTGATCATTGCTTCGGAAGATGCGGCTCGACGGCACGGTTTGACGCCGCGTGCACGGGTGGTGGCGATGGCGACCGCGGGCGTGCCGCCTCGCATCATGGGGATCGGCCCGGCGCCGGCGGTGCAGAAGCTGCTGGAGAAAATCGGGCTGAAACTGACCGACGTCGATGTGATCGAGCTGAACGAGGCGTTTGCGGCACAGGGTCTGGCGGTCATGCGCCAGCTCGGACTGCCGGACGATGCAGAGCATGTGAACCCGCATGGCGGTGCGATTGCCCTGGGGCATCCATTGGGCATGTCGGGTGCCCGGCTGGCGATGACGGCGTTGAATGCGCTTGAATCGACTGGCGGCAAGCGCGCGATTGCCACGATGTGCATCGGTGTGGGGCAGGGGATCGCGGCGCTGATCGAGCGCGTGTAGGAACCGCAACGACCGCGAGTGGGAGGACATTGAATGCGGCTCGGCATCTTCGACCACATGGATCGCGGCCCTGGTTCGCTCGACGAATTCTTTGCTGACCGCATGCGCCTGGTCGAAGCCTACGACCGGGCAGGTTTCTATGCCTACCATGTGGCAGAGCATCATGCGACGCCGTTGGGGGTGGCCGCCTGTCCTGGCATCTGGCTGGCGGCCATCGCCCAACGCACGACGCAGCTTCGCTTCGGCGCGCTGGTTTATCTGCTGCCGCTCTATCATCCGCTGAAATTGCTGGAAGAGCTTTGCATGCTCGATCAGATGAGCAAAGGGCGGCTATTGATAGGCGTCGGCCGCGGCATCTCGCCGATCGAGCTGCGTTATTATGGCATCGATCCGGCACAGTCGGCAGCGATGTATCAGGAAGCGCTGGAGATCATCCTGCGCGGCATGGCCAGCAAGGAGCTGACCTTCGAAGGCAAGTACTACCAGTACCGCGATGTGCCGATGGAAATCGAGCCGTATCAGAAGCCGCACCCGCCTCTTTGGCATGGGATTGGCCGCCTCGATGCGGTGCCCTGGGCGGTGCAGCATCGCGTGAACGTCGTCGGCAACGTGACCGGCCCCAAAATGCGGCCGCTGTCCGACCGTTATCGCGAGGAATGGGCCGCGGCCGGCAATGCGCCGGACGAGTTGCCACTGATCGGCCTCGGACGCCATATCGTGGTTGCCGAAAGCGAGCGCGACGCCTTGGACGTTGCCCGTCGCGGCTACGGCAAATGGCGCGACAGCTTTTTGAAGCTCTGGCGCAAGCACAACATGCAGCTTCCCAATCCCAACGCCTTGTTTCCGGAAACCTTCGAAGAAGCTCAGGCCGAGGGCCGCGCGATTGCCGGCACGCCTGATAGGGTGCGCGATTTCCTGCAACGCACCATCGATGACGGTGGCCTGAACTACCTGCTTTGCCGGTTTGCGTTCGGTGACATCGGAGCAGATGAGGCACTGCACTCGATCGATCTTTTCACGCGGCATGTGAAGCCGCATCTGCGCGAAGCGCTTGTTGCTGCCCCAGCATGATCAGGTAGCCTCGCGCGGGCGGTCGTGGATCGTCACGAGGGGCGCTTGCCGGGGCACGCTCCGCGTTATGACGAGGAACGCCGCGGTCGAGGCCGGGTTACGTTTCCGGCCCTCTGATGAAGCACATAATGCCGAAATACGGGGTGTAGCAGACGATGGCGCGGCCGGTGGGATTGTCGGTGCGCCGCAGCACCACGGTCGGCGGGACGGGACGCCATTGGCCCTCGATGAACGCCTGATACTGCCCACCCTGGATGCGGAAATCGGTTGGCCGACAATCGGCGACGGAGCAACAGGACATGCCGGTGCCGGGCTGCTTCAGGCTCTGGAACCAAGGGGCCAAGGACATGTCCGCATCGGGAGGAGGATTAGCCTCCGCGACACCAGCCCACCAACCAACGGTTGCAACCGCGATGACGAGCGATCTCATGGTCCCCACACCACCGATGCGTAATCAGCACATTTGGGTGGGCTCTTATGCAACGGAAGCGGTTCGCACGTGGACGTGACCGCGTATCGACGACATGGGTACCAGAGTGCATTATGAGTGGCCTGGCCGGCCGTAGGCGTATCGGGTTGTGGCACTTGGCCTGATCTCGCTGCGGTGAATTGCGACCGGCAGCGCAGGCAGCGACTGCGGTGCGTTTCCGCCGGACCACAGCCAGTACGTGTTGTCGCCGGCGCCGTTCACCGCGACAACTTTGTGATTACCGCGCTGATCTATGGCATGAATGGTCACGCGACTGATCAATCCGCCTTGGAGCGCACGCATGTCGTCGGCGGCTTCAAGCACCGCGTCGTCCACGCTGGCGCCGTGCTTCATGTACAGCACGACGGACCGCGCGGTACTGCAGCGGATGGTCATCTCGCCGGCGCCCGTGCAGGCTGCCGCGCCATGACGCGTATCGGCATAGCATCCCGCGCCGACGATCGGGCTGTCGCCGAGCCGGCCGGGATATTTCCAGCCCCATCCGGACGTGCTGGTACCGCAACAGATATTTCCGTCCGCGTCGTGGGCCAGGAACACGGTGGTATCGCGACCTACCTCTGGATCGATGGCATGCCGGCACAGCGGTGCCAGGTCCACATCCGGCCAGGCACGCTTTTGCTTCGGGGTGAGCTCATGGTCGAACCAGGCCTGCCAGGCGGCGCGCGAATCGGGGATCAGGTTGTCCGCGGTTTCCGCGCCGATTTCGCGGGCAAATCGTGCGGCGCCATCGCCCACGAGCAATTCATGCGGCAAGCGGCGCATGATTTCGCGTGCGACGCTGACCGGATGCAGGAAGCCCTGGAGCGCGCCCACCGCGCCGCTGCGCAATGTGCTGCCGTCCATCAAACAGGCGTCGAGTTCCATCTCGCACAGCAGATTGGGCCAGCCGCCCCGGCCGACGGTGCGGACGGCGGGATCTGCCTCGATGACCCGGATCCCGGCCTCGATTGCATCAAGCGCGTGCGTGCCTTCAAGGAGCAATCGCGCGGCGATCGGCACGCCGAGAGTACCCTCATTGTTGGTCAGCAAAATCATGAGTGTTTCTCCGCCGCATCGTGCATCGTTGCGAAGAAGCGCCGCAAATGCTCGCGTGCGTCGAGTCCCCCCTGTAGTGTGTATGAATTGACGATCGCCAGGCGGAAACCGCCCGGGGGCATCGCATGATGTGCCGGATCGCGTTCTTCATGGAAGGTGATCTGCACGGATGATACGTCGGGCATGGCGCGCACCTGCTGCACCAGCGAGGCCGGCGGATGGCGATATCGTGGGCCGTGCGGTCCAAACAATACCACGCTGTAGCCGTCGCGCCGGTCGGTGTCGACATAATCCCAGTCGCCGGTGACATGCAGACGGATCAGTGCCGCGACCCATCCGGCGCCATACAAATCCGGCCATTGGTCGGCAAAGCGGAGATGCGCCTCTATGATGCGCCCGCCGATCGTTTCGAAGTTTGCCATGCCGGTATAGCCGGCCAGATGCTTGCGCGCCCACGTGCCGCACCAGTCCTCGATCTCCGGCATTTGCTCCGCATGAATGGTCCAATAATCGAAGGTGCCGCCCTCGGTTGCGGCGCCTGTGGTATGGCGCCACCAGCGTGGCTCGCCATTCACCAGCGCGACATCGGTGCTGACATGCGCGCCGGAGAGCAAGGTGCACCAGAAATGACCGGCGGTAAGGTTCGCCTTATATTGCTCTGCCGTGTCCAATGACCGACTGCCGGTGCCCATGCCGCGCAGGTTCATGATCGGCTTGGAGAATACCGGGAACGCGCGAGGCATCACGCCGTGAGGGGCAGCCTCCAGTCCTTGCGATAATGCCACCGCGAGTTTGTCGTAGATCCAGCGATGGCGCGGGTACCATTCCCATGAATCCGGATCCTCGGTGGAGATGCGTACGTCGGACGGGCAGGGGATGTTCTCGAAATACTGGAACCGCCAGGGATCGGCTTCGCAGATGGGCATGGGATCAGATCCGGTCGTGCATCAGCGATGTTTTGGTACAATCAGCGCATCCACCGCGACGATGCGGTTGCCGGCGCAGATCAACGGATTGACGTCGAGCTCGGCAATGCTATCGCGATGATCCGCGGCGAAACGGGCGATCCGGCAGATCACATCGGCAAGCATGTCAAGGTTGACCGCCGGTGCGCCGCGGAATCCATGCAGCAGTTTTTCTCCCTTGAGCGCACGCAGCATTGCACGGGCGTCACGGTGCGTGACCGGCGCGGGGGCCAGCGCGGTGTCTTGCAACACCTCGACCAGGATGCCACCGAGACCGACGACGACCAGAGGACCGAAGAGGGGATCGATGCGGGCGCCGATTACCATCTCCACGCCTTGCGGTATCATTGGCTGCACCAGCACGCCATGAATGCGGGGGAGCGGCGTCACCCTGTTCGCGCTGGCCATCACCGCGGCATAACCCGCGCGCACGTCATCCGCACTGCGCAGGTCGAGGCGAACGACGCCCGCCTCTGTTTTGTGCGGCAGGTCTGGCGATTCGACCTTCAACACCACCGGATAGCCCAGCGATTCGGCGGCGACGACCGCTGCATCCGCTGAACCCACCAGGCTTTCGCCCACCACCGGTACGTCATACAACGCCAGCGCCGCCTTGGCTTCGCGTTCGGTCAGCGTGCGCCCGGCGCCGGCGGCAATCGCAGTGTGGGCAGCGTGGCGGATCGCGGCCGGCGTTGGCGTGATCGTTTCGATGGCGGCGGCGCGTTTTTCCGCCCGCCACGTCCACGCTGCGATGGCTGCGAACAACGCGCTCATGGAGTGGAACAAGGCAACACGTTCGGATTCCTCGGCTTCCTTGACGCCGGGGCCTTCCAGCCATTCCGCCTGCCAGGCGATGCAGACAATCTTGTCCACCTCCTTCGCCAGCCGTTCGTAGACCGGGATCCGAGCGGCTGACGCTGCAAAGCCATAGGTCATCGGCACGACCAGCGTCGCGTATTGCGGATCCGCAAGGAAGGCGCCGGCGCACACGTTCAGGGATTCCGGGTCGTTGAGGATCTGTCCGGTCACGTCGCAGGGATTGCGGCGTGCGCCGAAGTCCGGGATGCGTGCCACGAGCAACTCGTGCAGGTCCGGGCCGGGCTGCGGCAGCGGTACCCCATGCTCTTCTGCCCGGTCGGCTGCCATGATCGCGGCGCCGCCGGAGGCGGCCACCACCGCCGCACCCTTGGCTTTCGGCGGTGGGGCCTTGGCGAAGAACGATGCCGTCTCCACCAGGGATTCGTAACTCTCCACCAGGACCGCGCCGGCACGCTGAAACACCGAGCGGTATGCGGCGTGGGATCCGGCGAGCGATCCGGTGTGCGACATTGCCGCCGCTGCCCCCTCATTGCCGGTCGCCATCTTGTACACCACCAGCGGCTTATCGCGTTGCCATGCGTATTCGGCGGCGAGCAATAACCGTTCTGGTGACGCCATGCCTTCGAACACGCAGGCGATGGCGGTGCAGGCAGGATCGTCGGCCAGGTAGCTGACGTAGTCGGCCATATCCACATCGCAGGAATTGCCGGATGTCAGCACGTGGCTGAATGATGCGCCGCGCATTACCGCCTGTGCCAGCGCCATGCCCAGCGCGCCGGACTGGCTGATGATGCCGACCGCCTGCGGCCGCGGCGGCGGGATAGGGGTGATGTTCATGAAGGTGATGCGTGAATCGACAATCGCGTTCACGACTCCAATGCAATTGGGGCCGACGATCCGGAGCCCGGTCTCGCGCGCGATCGACGCCAGGCGATCCTGTGCCGCGATGCGGTCCGGTGTACCCATTTCCGCATATCCGGAGGCAAAGACGATCGCGCCGCCGACGCCGGCCTTGGCGCAGTCCGTTATGATCTCCTCCACCGCCTCGCGCGATGCGGTGATTACGACGCAGTCCGGCACATCCGGCAATGCGGCGACCGACGGATAGCAGGTCACATCGCCGATTTTTTCGTAGCGCGCATTCACCGGCCAGGTGACGCCGGCGAAATTCTGCTGGTTCAGCAGGACCCGCTCGCCGAACGAGCCTGGTCGGGGCGAGGCACCGATCACCGCGACGCTTCGCGGATGCAGCAGGCGGCGGAGTTCTTCGTGGCGGTAGACGGTGGTGCGTTGCGTTGACATGTCCCAACCCGATTGACGTTCCTCTGCGGTCAGAATACTCACGGGTAGCATCATCCGCCAAGAACGCCCGGGAGAGACAGATGTCATCGCTGTTTGATTTAAATGGCAAGGTCGCGATCGTGACCGGCTCCAGCAAGGGCATAGGCCGCGCCATTGCCGAACGCCTCGCAGAGCATGGCGCGAAGGTCGTCGTGTCCAGTCGCAAGGCGGACGCATGCGAGACGGTTGCCGCGAGCATTCGCGATCGAGGCGGTGAGGCGGCGGTTATTCCCTGCCATATCGCGCGGAAGGAGGAGCTGCAAAGCCTGGTCGATCGCACCATTGATCTGTGGGGCGGGATTGACGTGGTGGTGAGCAATGCCGCGGTCAATCCATATCTGGGACCGGCATCGGGCGCCTCGGACGAAGTTTACGAGCGTGTCATGGGCGCCAACGTGCGCAGCAATTTCTGGCTGGCGAACATGGCGTGCCCGCATCTGGCGGAACGCGGTGGCGGGTCATTCATCATCATTTCTTCCATCGGTGGGCTGCGCGGGTCGGCGTCGCTGGGGCTGTACGGGATTTCCAAGGCCGCCGACATGCAACTGGCGCGCAATGTCGCGGTGGAATGGGGGCCGAAGAATGTGCGTGCCAACTGCATTGCGCCGGGCCTGGTGCGCACCGATTTTGCCAAGGCGTTGTGGACTGATCCGGTGCGTTATCGCAAGGCGACGCGGGACGTGCCTCTGCAACGCATCGGCGAGCCCGATGAGATTGCCGGCGCGGCAGTGTTCTTGGCGTCTCCGGCGGGACGGTTCGTCACCGGGCAGACGATCGTGGTGGATGGCGGCACGACCGCCGGTATCGTTCTGGAGAAAGATTGAGTGGCGGCGCTTACGCGCGACGATCTGACGGCGCTCGACGCCGCTGATCGCCTGGCGTCATTTCGTAATTTGTTCGAGTTGCCGGATGGCGTGATCTATCTGGACGGCAACTCGCTGGGGCCGGTCCCGAAGGAAACGCCGGCGCGCATTGCCAATGTGGTATCGCGCGAGTGGGGCCAATCGCTGATCCGCGCCTGGACAGAGCATGACTGGATTGGTCTGCCGTTGCGTGTCGGTGCGAAGATCGGCCGACTGATAGGCGGTGCGCCAAACAGTACCTTGGTGGCGGACTCGACGTCGGTGAATTTGTTCAAGCTGCTGGCAGCGGCTTTGGAGCAGCGCCCCGGCCGGCTGACGATCCTGACGGAAACGGGAAACTTTCCGACCGATCTGTATGTGGCACAGGGGCTGACGACATTGCTTGGACGCGGACACGTGGTTCGTGCGGTGGACGATCCACCGCGCGCGCTGGGGGCAGATGTGGCTGTGTTGCTGTTGACTCACGTCAATTATCGAAGTGGCGCGATGTATGACATGACCGCGGTGACGCGAGCAGCGCATGACGCGGGTGCACTGATGCTGTGGGACCTGTCGCACTCGGCGGGGGCAGTGCCGCTGCAACTTGCCGCCGACGATGTCGATCTGGCAGTGGGGTGTGGCTACAAGTATCTGAACGGCGGTCCGGGTGCGCCGGCGTTTTTGTACGTTGCGCCCCGCTTGCAGGATGGATTGCGTCTGCCGTTGACCGGTTGGCTGGGCCATGCGGAACCGTTCGCGTTCGCTCCGGTCTATCGGCCAGCCGAAGGGATAGCACGGGCGACGGTTGGGACGCCGCCAGTGTTGAGTCTGGCTTCGCTGGAGGTCGGCGTCGATTTGATGTTGCAGGCACCAATGGCAGCGGTGCGGGCGAAGTCGCTGACACTGGCGGACTTGTTTATTACATTGGTCAAGCAGGAATGCGGTGGCGATGGGTTTGTGTCACTGACACCGGTGGAGGCTGCAGAACGCGGCAGCCAGGTCTCGTTTACGCATCCGCATGGATATGCGATCATGCAGGCGTTGATCGAACGCGGCGTGATCGGTGATTTTCGTGCGCCCGATGTGCTGCGGTTCGGACTGGCGCCGATGTATGTACGGTATGTCGATATCTGGGACGCCGTGGCGGTGCTGCGGGATGTTATGCGACGCGGCGTTTGGCGAGAGGAGCGGTTCGCGGTACGGCGCGCGGTGACCTGATCGCACGCCGTATCGTTGTGCGGCCGATCTCCTGACGGCCTCCGACCAGTCACTGAAATGGCAGTCCGGTGTCGTCAGCCGTTTTTTGCCTTATTCTCGAGTGCCTCCGTCAGCCGTTGTGGATCGACTTCGATCTTCACGCCGGCTCTCTCGAGCTGGCACAGCATGATCGCGCGCGAATCGCGATCGCCCCAGCCTCGGTTGAGGCCTTCCGCCAGATCCGCCAGGGCGAGGTTCGCCAGACGCATCGGTACGTTCAGTTCGCGCCCGAGACCGGTGGCGAGCGACACGTCCTTGTGGGCAAGCCGCATGGCGAAGGCGGGCGGTTCGTATTTATTGGGCAGGAACTGGTCGGTCAGCGAATCGAACGCGCCGCGCCGGCCGATTGCGCCCTGGCGTACCGCCTCCCAGATCGCCAGCGGCTCGATGCCGGCCTTGACACCCATGCTGAACACTTCGGCCGCTGCCGCGGTGGCTATGTAGCCGAAACAGTTGTGTACCAATTTTGCCACCGATCCGGCGCCGATCGGTCCGATGTATCGTGCTGCATCGCCGATCATATCGAGCACTGGCTTCCATTGCCCGAACACGTCCTCGTCGCCGCCGCACCATATTGCCAGCTTGCCGGAGGCGGCGCCGCGTGGGCCGCCGCTGACCGGTGCATCGAAGAGGTGCGCGCCTTTTTGGAGGAACGCGTCGTGGGCCTTGCGTACGACGGTGGGCGAATTGGTTGTCAGATCGAAATACGCGGCGCCGCGCCTGATCCCGGAGAGCAATCCGGCCGCGACTGCTTCAAATTCCGGAGGGCCGGGGAGCGAGGTGAAGATCACCTCGCTTTGCTCGGCCACGGCTTGCGGCGAGTCCGCCCAGATGGCGCCGTCACGCAGATGGCGCGCGGCCGACTCGCGGCGGATGTCGTGCACCACCAGCGTGTCGCCGCGGGCCTTCAGGCCTTTTTGCAAGTTCGCGGCCATGCTGGCGCCCATGGTGCCAAGGCCAATGAATCCCGCTCGCATGTGTTACGTTCCTCTTACGGATTTTCCTCGAACACTTCGCGCGCAACGTTTGCCGCGGTCATTGCGGCGGGCCAGCCGGCGTAGAAGGCGAGATGGGTGATGACTTCGGACAGTTCTTCCTTCGTCACGCCATTCGCCAGCGCGCGTTGCAGGTGGCCTCGGAGTTGCTCCGGACGGTAGGTGGAGATCAGGGTGGCGACGACGATCAGGCTACGGTCGCGCTTGGAAAGCTGCGGACGTTCCCAGACGTCCCCGAATAGTACGGTTTCGGTGTAGTCGATCAGCTTGGGAACGGTGTTGCGGACGCGGTCGCGCGATGCGCTAGAGGGCTGCTTGGCCATGGTCTCCTCCTTCTGGTCAGTGTCACGTGGGATTGCACACCAGGATGCGGTCGGAGTCCACAAACCCCGCCCGCATAGCGGGAGAGGTTGCGGCGGACAGCATCGAAGGTGAGGGTGATCGGGGCGGCATGTCGTGACTTTGTACCGACCCGACAAGGCTCAGGCGAGCCGGACTGCGATTCCTTCCAGTCCTGGTTTCGCTGCGGGATAGCGTTCCAGCACCAGTGGATCGTGGCCGGGAATGATCGCGGTCGGCGCACTTGCCAGCCTGCGCATGGTTTCGTACCCGCGCAGCGTGTCTTCATGGCTGTGCAAAATGGGGAACGCGCGGCCTTCCTCCATGTTGGCGTAGAAATGGCTGGCGTCGGATGCCAACACCATCCAGCCGTGCTGCGTCCACACCCGCAGCACCTGCAAGCCTTTTGAATGTCCGCCGACGTGGTGCAGCGTCAGGCCGGGCGCCAGTTCGTCGACGCCGTCGTGGAACACCACGCGGCCAGAGAAGAGCTTGCGCACCATGGCGACCACATCTTCCTCCTCGAACGGGCCGCGCAGTCCGCCATGGCACATGCACCTGCCGGTGCAATACGCCATTTCGATGTCCTGGAGGTGATAGCGCGCGGCAGGAAACAGATCGTAGTTGCCGCAATGGTCGTAGTGCATGTGGGACAGGACGACGTCGCGCACTTCGTGTGGTTCGACACCAATCGCCTTCAGCCCGACCGATGGTGAGCGCAGGAACTGACGGCCCCGCTTCTCACCCATCGCGGCATCAAACCCGGTATCGAATACGAAGGTGCCGGCCGGGCCCTTGATGGCCCAAACGAAATAGTCGAGCGGCATTGGTCCGTCATGCGGATCGCCGCCGATGAAGTTGCCGGCACGCCGTGCATTCGGATTGTGTGCGTAGCGCACGGCGTAGACCTCATATGGTTCCGGCATGGCGTCAGGCCTTCCATTTCGCTGGCGCGACGGCCACGTCGGGCGGGAACACCGTCACGGGCATGCCGTTCTGCCACTGCACCATCACCATCTTGGCGCCGATACGGCGGCCCTGGGCATCGTATTGCAGATGATGCCCGGGGAAGAGCAATGCCGGACCGGTGGTCGTATCCATTGCGTGAATTGCCGCATTCACCTTCTCGCGGTCGGCTGCGCCTGCTTGCTCGAGCGCCGCCGCCAGGATCATCACGTGAGCATAGGCAAAAATCGAATCGTGGCCGAACCAGGGTTCGCCCGTCCGCTTGACGAAACGCTGCGACACGTCTTCGACCGCCTTGCCGGGCCAGTTGGCGAGGCCGACCAGCGTGCCTTCCAGTTCCTCTCTGCTGGTATTCTTCAACAGTTCCGGCACAGCCCAGTGGCCGCCATTGCCGATCAGCGGCAGCTTGGAAGGCGGCATGCCGAACTGGCTGAAGTCATCGAGCAACAGCTTGTCGTCGGGGACGTTGGTGGAAGTCAGCAGCACGAAGTCGGGACGCGCGGCCCGCACCGGTTGAACCAGGGTCGTGGCATCACTCAGCGGCGGGGTGTAAATTTCATGGATCACCTCTGTCAGTTTTTCATCCTTAAGCACATGCGAATCGATTGGTTTGCGAAAGCTGACCGATGCGGCGGTGTTGTCGCCGATGGATGCGACCTTGGTGGGCCGCTTGCCCGTCGCCTTTTCCGCCAGTGCCATGATCACCGGCACCATGTCCTCGGCCTGCTGCACGGCGGTGGGTGAGGACTGGAATACATATTTGTAGCCGCGGCCGGTGATTGCGTCGGAATAGGACAGTGTCAGCCAGGGCAGATGCGCGCGTTCCGTCACCTCGGTGACCGCGAGCGTGAATGTGGACAGCCAGCATCCGAAGCCGCCGATCAGGTCGGGATTTTGCGCCAACATACGCTGCGCTGCGTCCTTGGCTTTCTCCGCTGTATCCTGTGTGTCGAATTGAAGCAGCTTCAGCTTCGCGCCGCCGAGCGCTTTGATGCCGCCGGCATTGTTCACGTCGTCCACCGCCATTTCGGCGCCCAGTTTTTCCAGGATTCCCTGGCGCGCCCATGGACCGGACAGCGGTACCAGCATGGCGATCTCCACATCCTTCGCCTGTGCCCGCAGTGTCCGCGGTGCCAGCGCGGCGGCACCCGCGGCCAGGCCAAGCCCCAGCGTGCCTCGGCGGCCGATATTCGATTGGATCATGAGCGTTCTCCCTTCCTTTGTGTTACGCATCCGTCAGACCAAGATACGAGCGGCGGACTCGATCATCCGCGAGCAGCTTTTCGTACGGTCCATCCAACACCATGTGCCCGGTTTCCAGCACATAGCCATGATCGGAAAGTTCCAGTGCCTCTGCCACGCGTTGCTCGACAAGCAAAATGGTGAGGCCGTCTTCGCGGTGGATCTGTGACACGCGTTCGAAGATCGTGTCGGCGACGGCGGGTGCCAGACCCATCGACGGTTCGTCCAGCATCAGCAGTTTGGGGGCCGAGGCCAGGCCACGTCCGATTGCCAGCATCTGTTGTTCGCCGCCGGAGAGCGTGCCGGCAAGTTGATGCGAGCGCTCGTGCAAAATGGGAAACAGCGTATGGATGCGGTCCAGCGTGTGGTGCCATTGCGCCTGGCCGGCCTTGGTATATGCGCCCATTTCCAGGTTTTCGCGCACCGTCAGTGTGCGGAACACCTGACGACCCTCCGGCACATGTGCGATGCCGAGATGCGCGCGGGCCGCTGCGCGCAGATGCAACAGATCCTGACCTTGGAACGTGATGCGTCCGGCTGCCGGCGGCACGACGCCGCAGATCGTCTTGAACAAGGTCGACTTGCCTGCCCCGTTGGGGCCGACAACGGTGACGAACTGCCCTGCCCCGACGGTCACTGACACGTCGGTCAGCGCGCGCAGCCCGCCGTAGGAGACAGAGAGGTTGTGGACTTCAAGCATGGCTCACAGACCCTCTCGCGCTGCGGCGGGGCGACCGTTGGAGCGGATCGAGGGGAGGGGGAAATGTCCCGCGCGCATCGCCCTCGCCTATTGTTTCCCGCCCGTGGCGGGAGAGGGATTTGCGCTTGCTGACCGCGTCAGCCATTTCTTGCCCAAATACGCTTCGATGACCGAGCGGTCCTCCACTATGTCGCGCGGTTTGCCGCTGGCCAGAACGCGGCCGTGGTCCAGCACCACGAAACGATCGGCGAGTCGCAGCATCGCATGCATTGTATGTTCTATGATTGCGATGGTCATGCCTTCATCGCGCAAGCGTGCCAGCACGTCCAAAACGTCATTGCATTCGTCGCGGCCGAGCCCTGCCAGCGTCTCGTCGAGCAGCAACAGCCTTGGCCTGCCTGCAAGTGCGCGAGCCAGTTCCATCAGCCGCAGGTCCTTGTTGGTAAGTTGTCCCGCTGGCGTGCCGGACTGACGATGCAGCCCGACATGTGCCAAGGCGGCAACCGCTGACTCCAGTGCTTCGTGGTCCGACAGTCCGGCGCCATAGGCGCCGACCACCACATTGTCGATCAACGGCAGGCGTGGAAAGCTGCGTACCACCTGAAATGTGCGGCCGACGCCCATGCGGCAAACCTGATGCACCTTGCGGCCGAGCATGGTCTGGCCTGCGAGGGTTGCGGTGCCTTCGTCCGCCGGCAGGACGCCGTTCAGCAAATTGAACAATGTGGTCTTGCCGGCGCCGTTCGGGCCGATGATGCCGAGAATCTCGCCGGACTGCACTGAGAACCCCACCTGGCTGACCGCGCGCAGTCCACCGAATGTCTTCGACAGTCCCGCAACGTGCAGCAGGGGTGCATCCGCCGGCAATGCCTCCGGGCGGAGCGGTGCCGGCCGGAGCACCGGTATCAGCGGCGGCGGTGGCGCGCGGCGAAACATGCGGTCGCGGATCGTCCAGAACACGCCCTCGGGCGCGGCCAGCATGATGATGATGATCGCGGCGCCGTACACGACACCTTGAATGCCCGGCAGGATGTTTCCCAATTCTGCATTCAGGGACTCTGCCAGCGGCACGAGAATGGCGGCGCCGATCAGCGGCCCCCACAGGCTGGCGAGGCCGCCGAACAATGTCACCACCACGGCCTGCGCTGATACCAATATGCCGAACACCGAATCCGGCGTTACCACCAGAAGGATGCAGGCGTACAATCCTCCGGCCGCTGCCGCGATCATACCGGACACGATCAGCGCACGCATTTTCCAGCGCCAGGAATCGATGCCTGCTGCCTCGGCGGCGAGTTCGTTCTGCCGCACGGCCAGCAAGGCCAGGCCGAAGCGAGAATTCTCCACCAGCATGCAGATCATCGTGCCCAGAACGAGCAAGCCTACTGCGAGATAGGTGTTGAAGCGGGGGTCCCTGAACTGGATGTACAATGCTGGATGCACGCTGTGCATCGGCAGCGACATCTCCTGGAACCCCAGGTATTCCAACACGTACAGAATGGCCAGCGGATAGGCGAGCATAGCGAGCGCGAAATAATGTCCGCGCAGCCGGAAGGTTGGCGTGCCAATGAGAACAGCGGCTATGGCGCCGACGAGCATGCCCAGCGGAATGCCGATCCACGGCGTCAGGTCCCAGTACACCAGCCCCAGAGTCACGGTGTAGGCACCGGCGCCAAAAAACGAAGCGTGGCCGAAGGAAAGCTGGCCGCCATAGCCAGAGAGGATGTTCCATGACACGCCGAACACCGCCCAGATCGGCACCAGCGTCATGATCAACTGATAGTAGCTGTTGTGCACAAGGCTGGAGGCGATCAGGTACATCACGGCAATCGCAGCGAGAGCGATTCCGTCGCGTCGCAGGCGGACGGCCGCGCCGTGTCTCATGCGCGTTCCGCCGAACGGCCGAACAAGCCTTGCGGGCGGAGCAGGATGATCAGCAGAAAGACGACGAAGATCGCGGCGTTCTGTAATTGCGGTGGCAGGACCAGCGCAGAGCATTGTTGTACGAAGCCCACGGTCAGGCCGCCCCAGAACGCTCCCATGATGCTGCCCATCCCGCCAAGCACCACGCCGGAGTACATGATCACCACGTAGGCAAAACCGATGAACGGGTCGAAAGACAAGTAGGTGGCCATCAGGCCACCCGCGATTGCGGTGATGCCGCTGCCGATGCCGAACGCCAGCCGATAGGTGCGGTTGACATCGATGCCCATATAGGTTGCAGCGGTCGGATTGTCGGCCGCGGCGCGCATCGCCTTGCCGAAGCGGGTATGCTCCATCACCAGATACAACGTAATCGCGACCACGATGGCGATGGCACAGGCGATCAGACGGGCCTTGTTGATAAAGACGACGTCGTCGCCATAGAAACCGTCGATCAGGAACGCGCGGGATGCCAGCGGCGTCCGTACGGTCTGCGGTGTGGATCCGAACACCAGAAGGCCGCCGTTCTGGAATATCAGTGAGATCCCGAGTGTGACGATCAATTGACCGAACCGGCTGTCGCTGGCGATGCTGGCGGTGCGCATGCCGGATACGCGGCCGATGATGAACTGATAGATCAGTACGCCGCCGGCGAACACGACGGGCCCCGCGCATAATGCGCCAACGAAGGGACCGACATCCGGGCCCAGGAACGTCAGCGCCCCGGTGACCGAGACGAGATACAGGCTGACGAACATGCCCAGCATCATGAACTCGCCCTGGGCGAAATTGACGATTTCCATGATGCCGAAGATCAGGCCGAGGCCGATGCACATCAGGCCGTAGATGCAGCCGATAGTGACGCCGGCAACCAGCGCGTTCAATATATTTTCAACCAGAACGTGCGGATCCACTGCGGTCCGTTTCCTCCATTCGTCGTCATGGCCGGGACGCTGCCCGGCCATGACGCCGGCAGTCTTAGCCGCGCTGCGGCTCTGCCTCAAGCGCGTGAGCGGGCTTCGGCAGAGGGCGGCGATGGCGTAATATCGGGGGCATGGACGAACCAGCCGTGCCTGCCGGCGCTTTGCCAGCCTTACGCCGCTATGTCGATCTGCTGCTGCGTTGGAATCGTGCCGTCAACCTGATCAGTGCGCGCGATATGCCAATGTTGTGGCAGCGCCATATCGCGGACAGCCTGCAACTGGCGGGGTTATGGCGGCGTCAGCCAGAGCGCGCGATTGATCTCGGCTCGGGCGCCGGCTTTCCCGGGTTGGTATTGGCAATTGCATCCGGCGTGCCGTTCGATCTGGTGGAGCAGGACCAGGGCAAGGCCGCATTCTTGCGGGAGGCGGCGCGGGTGACCGGGGCATCGATCAATGTGGTTGCCGCGAGGATCGAGGATGCGGTCTTGCCGCGCGCTCCGCTGATAACCGCGCGCGCCCTGGCACCGTTGCCGCGCCTTTTGCTCTTATCTGTCCCTCTGTTGTCGCCTGAGGGTGAATGTCTTTTCTTGAAAGGCCGCGATGTGGACAGGGAAATAGCCGAGGCACGGAAACACTGGGCAATGGAAATCGAGAAAATCCCCAGCAGCAGCGGCGGCGATGGCGTCGTGCTGCGTGTAACGCATCCCGCGCGGCTGTAGCGTCCCGGATTATTGCGCGGAGCGGCGCGACGCAGCGATCCCTGTCGGGGCTGGCGCCTTGCATGCGCCGCGGTGCGAGGTTCGACAGCGCCGCGTTCCCCTGTTACCAGCGATTTTCAGCGAGAAGTTGGGCAAAAGAGCGATGAACGATCAGGTGACCGAAGACCCGCAGACGATCCTGGACCGGCTGGAAGCGCAGTCGGTCCGCCATGAGACACCGTGCGGCAATGGACGCATGGTCTGGCACATCTGGGATGCTTCCGGTGGGACAGCGCCGGTCCTGGCTTTGTTCCATGGCGGCGCCGGCTCCTGGCGGCATTGGGCGCGGAACATTCCCGAGCTGTCGCAGCATTACCGTCTGCTGGTTGCCGATCTGCCTGGCCTGGGCGAATCGGATTTCCCGCCGGACGGCGACGATGCGTTTGCAGTGGCGGAGATTGTGGCGGCCGGCATCGACGCGTTGATCGGCAGCGAAACGAGATACCACGTCGCGGGATTCTCCTTCGGCAGTGTCATGGCGAGTTGTGTCGGCGCGCTGCACGGCGAGCGCGTGCTTTCGGTTACGATCATTGGCTGCAGCGGCGTGGGTCCGTTGGGCAGCAGGGTCGAGCTATTGAAGGTGCGCCACCTGGAGGGGCAGGAGCGGGTCGATACGCACCGCGTCAACCTCAGCCGGCTGATGATCGCCGATCCGGCTAAGATCGACGACCTTGCACTGGCGATTCAGGATTGGAACACGGTGCGGTCGCGTTTGAAAACGCCGACACTCTCGCGCAGCGGCGTGGTGTGGCGGGCGCTGGACCGGGTGCATGCGCCGCTCAACGCAATCTGGGGTGAGTTCGATGCCCCGGCTAATCCACGCGCGCCGGAACGTGCCGCGGTGGTGCGGGAACGCCGGCCGGAAGCCGATGTGCGGTTGATCTCCGGCGGCGGTCACTGGATCGCCTACGAGGCGCCGGAACAAGTCAACGCAATGTTGCTGGAGATGCTGGCGCGCGCACGGTCCTAGAATCGCGATGGCAGTTCGACAACCACTGTTCCGGTTGCGGATTGTTCGTCGTCCTGGTTACGTGCTTCCTGCGCAATCTCGACGAGACAGCGCCCATCCTCCTGATATTTGCGCGTCACTTTGCCGTTGATGAGCAAGGTATCGCCGGCGGGGTTGTGTCGCCGGATCTGGCACTGCGCGCGACGGAGGAACCCGTCATCGCCCATCCAGTTGGTGACATGGTGGGTCAGCCAGGAACAGCGTTCGGGCCCGTAATCATAGGCGCCGGGCGCGCCGACCATTTGCGCGAACTCCTCTTCCCAATGTACCCGCTCGGGGCAGTCGGGAATGCCGAAGCGGTTTCTGATGCCCAGTCCCGGATGCGCGTGAACCAGCTTCCAGGCGAGCTTGTTGGCACGGATATAGAGTCCGCCCCAGCCTTGCGCATAAGCGATGAAGCCGGTCACCGTCATTGGGCCCTTGGCCATTGTCGGCAGCGCCTCGCCAACCTCGACATCCTCCCAGTAACGAGGC
>Ga0335072_10003772_pt1 | contig 22695 bp, 14 predicted proteins | sample Lox_Sample_21_FD_206725 | JGI IMG/M metagenome (GOLD analysis project Ga0335072, IMG submission 206725) | Soil microbial communities from Loxahatchee National Wildlife Refuge, Florida, United States - Lox_Sample_2.1 | ecosystem: Environmental > Terrestrial > Soil > Wetlands | place: USA...
TGTGATCGGACTCACCCGCCGGAAAGTCCGCGGGCGTTTCAAGGCAACATTTGCACCGGTTCGATATGAAACAATGACTCTGACCAACCACAGGTCCGCAACGGGACATTAGAGAAAAACATGGACCAACCTTCGTCTGCTTCAAATCCAGCTGAATCTTTCTTCAACACCTCAAATCGCCGCCCCCAAAAGCGTCGTCATTGGTGGATTTGGGTCGCTGTCCTGCTGGCCTTCGGCTTGCTTTTCTACTGGGTGATCCGGCAGCACCGCCAAAGCCAGCAGGCCATAACTGGTGGTGGCCGCGGCCGCTTTGCCATGAGCGGCCCGATTCCGGTGACCTATGCAACCGCGACCAAAGGCAACATTGGCGTTTATCTCGACGCTATTGGCACGGTCACACCCACTTACACTGACTCGATCACAGCGCAGGTGACCGGTGTGATCACCCGGGTGCACTACGTCGAAGGGCAGTACGTGCACAAGGGCGATCCGCTGATCGATATCGATGACCGGCCCTACCAGGCGCAACTCGAACAGGCCCAGGGCGCACTCGAGCACGACCAGAACATGCTGGCCGAGGCCCAGATGGACCTGAAACGCTACCAGGACGCCTGGGCGAAGAATGCCATCCCGCGGCAAACGCTCGAGGACCAGGAGAAGCTGGTTGCGCAGGACGAGGGCACGGTAAAAAACGACGAGGGCACGCTGAAGTTCGATCAGGTGCAGGTGGCGTATTGCCATCTGACCTCGCCGATCGACGGACGCGTGGGCCTGCGGCTGGTGGACCCCGGCAACCTGGTGACCGAAAACTCAACCACCACGCTGGTGGTGGTGACGCAGACGGCGCCGATCACCGTAATCTTCACTTTGCCTGAAGACAGCCTGGAGCAGGTGCTGGAACAGATGCGGGGCGGCAAGAGGCTGACGGTGCAGGCCTACGATCGCGCCGAGCAGAAGCTGCTGGACACGGGCAAGCTGCTCACGGTCGATAACCTGATCGACACCACGACGGGAACGGTGAAGCTGCGCGCAAGCTTTGCCAACGCCAAGGGTCTGCTGTTCGCCAACCAGTTTGTGAATACTCGCCTGCTGGTGAAAACGCTTGACAATCAGACGCTGGTGGCATCCTCGGCGGTTCAGCACAACGGCCCCATAGATTTTGTTTACGTGATCCAGAATCCCAACCTCTCCAAGGGAGCCAAGGCCCAGATGCAGAAGGTGAAGGCGGGCATCTCAGACAACGGGGTCACCGTGATTCAGCAAGGGATTGAGCCGGGAACCGTGGTTGCCGACAGCAGCTTCAACCGGCTGGTGGACGGCGCCCAGGTGTATCAGTCCAAGGTGGCGCTGCCCTCGGCTGACACGACCGAGGAAGATGTTCCATGAGTCCGTCGCGCCCATTTATTTTGCGGCCGGTTGCAACTTCACTTTTGATGGCCGCAATCCTGCTGGTGGGAATCGTCGCGTTCACGCAGTTACCTGTTTCGGCGCTGCCCGAGGTTGACTACCCCACCATCCAGGTGCTGACTTTCTATCCCGGCGCCAGTCCCGACGTGATGGCCACAACGGTGACGGCGCCGCTGGAGCGGCAGTTTGGAGAGATGCAGGGGCTGAACCAGATGACTTCGACGAGCGCCGGCGGCGTGTCGGTCATCGTCTTGCAGTTCAGCCTGTCACTGGGCCTCGACGTCGCCGAAGAAGAAGTTCAGTCGGCAATCAACGCGGGCCAGTCTTTTCTGCCCTCCGACCTGCCCGTGCCGCCGGTCTACAACAAGACCAATCCGGCCGACGCGCCCATCCTGACCATGGCCATCAACTCAGACACTTTGCCCTTGTCGCAGGTGGAGGACCTGGTCGACACGCGCCTCGCGCCGCGTCTGTCGCAGTTGAACGGCGTGGGCCTGGTGAGCATCAGCGGCGGACAAAAGCCGGCGGTGCGCATTCAGGTGAACCCGGTGCAATTGTCGTCGTACGGGCTGAACATGGAAGACATGCGCTCGGCGCTGACCGAAGCCAGCGTGAATTCCGCCAAGGGCAACTTTGACGGGCCGCGGCAGGACTTCCAGATCGACTCCAACGACCAGATCACTGAGGCCAACGATTACAAGAACCTGGTGATCGCTTACTCGAACGGGGCGCCGGTCTTTGTAAAAGACGTTGCCAATGTAGTGAACGGTGTGGAGAACTCAAAGCAGGCGGCATGGATGAACATGACGCCGGCGGTGATTCTGAACATTCAGCGCCAGCCAGGCGCAAATACCATCACCGTGGTCAATGCCATCAAGAAGGTGCTTCCGCAGCTCGAGGCAAACCTACCTGCATCCATCAAGGTCACGCCGCTGACTGATATGACCACCAGCATTCACGCTTCGGTGAACGACGTGGAGTTTGAGCTGATGCTGACTGTCGGCCTGGTAGTTATGGTCATCTTTCTCTTCCTGCGCAGCCTGCGCGCCACCATCATTCCGTCGGTGGCGGTGCCGCTCTCGTTGGTCGGCACATTTGCGGTGATGTACCTGCTCGGCTTCTCGCTCGACAACCTCTCTTTGATGGCGCTGACCATCTCAACTGGTTTTGTGGTTGACGACGCGATCGTGATGATCGAGAACATCAGCCGTTACCTCGAAGAAGGCATGAAGCCGCTCGAGGCCGCGTTGAAGGGCGCAGAACAGATCGGCTTCACCATCATTTCGCTGACGGTATCCCTTATCGCGGTGCTGATTCCGCTCCTGTTCATGGGCGATGTGGTAGGGCGGCTGTTCCGCGAATTCGCCGTCACGCTGGCGGTGACCATCGTGATCTCGGCCGTGGTTTCGCTGACGCTGACTCCCATGATGTGCTCGCGGATTCTGCGTCACGATCCTGAAGAGCAGCAGACGCGCTTTTATCGCTGGTCGCAATCCATGTTCGACGGCTTGATTGCGTTCTACGGGCGCACCCTGCGGGTGGTGCTACGCTACCAGACGATTACGCTGCTGGTTGCCGCAGGCACGCTGGTTCTGACCGTCTATCTCTACATTGTTATCCCCAAGGGCTTCTTCCCGGTGCAGGATACGGGGGTGATCCAGGGCATCTCGCAAGCTAGCCAATCTATTTCATTCGCGGCCATGGCCGAGAAGCAGAAAGAACTGGCTAAAGTCATCCTCCAGGATTCGGCGGTTGAGAGTCTTTCATCGTTCATCGGGGCAGACGGCATCAACACCACGCTGAACAGCGGGCGCTTTTCGATCAATTTGAAGCCGCTCGATGAACGGCGCCATGTGAGCGCGTCCGATGTGATCCGGAGGTTGCAAACCAGCCTGGCCCAGGTGCACGGAATGCATCTTTACATGCAACCTGTGCAGGACATCACGGTGGACGATCGCGTGAGCCGCACGCAGTACCAGTACACGCTCGAAGATCCGGACCCCGACGAGCTGAACGAGTGGACGAAAAAATTTGTGGCCCGGCTGAAGCAGATTCCCGACCTGGAAGACGTGGCAACCGACCAGCAGACCGGGGCCAAAGCGGTGCAGCTTGAGATCGACCGGGTGACGGCTTCGCGCCTGGGCATTGCCCCAAGCACGATCGATAACACGCTGTACGATGCCTACGGCCAGCGCGAGATCAACACGCTATACACGCAACTCAACCAGTATCACGTGGTTCTTGAGACGGCCCCGCAGTGGCAGCAAAATCCCAACAACCTGGGCGACTTGTACATTCAGTCGGCTGCGTCGGCAAATGCTACCGGAGCAGGCGCGGTGAACTCCTTCTCCACTTCCGCTTCGGCATCGGCCGGTTCCAACGCGCTTACCACGTCGGTGAAGTACACTCCTTCGTCGGGCGTTTTCAATCCGCCGGCCACGGTGCTTGCCGGAACGACGGCCGCAGGGACTGTGAATGCCGCAGTCGCCTCAGTGGGAGCGAATGCAATTCCGTTGAACGCGTTTACCCAAGCGACGCAGACCACCGAGGCACTCTCGATCAACCACCAGGGGCAGTTTCCTTCGGTGACGGTCTCATTCAATCTGGCGTCCAATGCGTCACTGGGCACGGCCATCTCGAAAATTGAAGAGGTGGCTAAGGAATTGCACTTCCCTGCCTCGCTCCAAGCCGATTTCCAGGGCACCGCGGCATCGTTCCACAACTCGCTTTCGAATGAAGCGCTGTTGATCCTGGCTGCGCTGGTCACCGTGTACATTGTGCTGGGCGTGCTCTACGAGAGCTTCATCCACCCGGTGACGATTCTCTCCACGCTGCCTTCGGCCGGCGTGGGCGCGCTGCTCGCTCTGATGATCTTCCGGCAGGACCTGAGCGTGGTGGCAATCATCGGCATCATCCTGCTCATCGGCATTGTGAAGAAGAACGGCATCATGATTGTGGACTTTGCGCTGGAGGCGGAGCGCGAGCACGGGAAGGATTCGACCGAAGCCATCTTCGAGGCCAGCATGCTGCGCTTCAGGCCGATCATGATGACCACCATGGCGGCGTTGCTGGGCGGAATTCCATTGGCCGCCGGAACGGGAATCGGCTCAGAATTGCGTCGGCCGCTGGGCATCTGCATGGTTGGCGGCCTGCTGCTCAGCCAGGTTCTCACTCTCTACACCACGCCGGTGATTTATATCTTCTTCGACCGTTTGGGCCAGCGGATTACAGGACGCAAACTCTCCGGCGGGCACACTAAGGCGGCGCCGCAACCGGGCACGGAGCACGCATGAGTCTTTCGTCACCATTCATCCGGCGACCGGTCGCTACCACGCTGCTGACCATTGCCGTGGGACTGGCTGGCGCGATTGCGTACTCAGTGTTGCCGGTGTCGCCGCTGCCGCAGGTGGATTTTCCGACCATCAGCGTGAGCGCCAGCCTGCCCGGCGCCAGCGCGCAGATCATGGCGGCATCGGTGGCGACGCCGCTGGAGAGGCAGTTCAGCCACATTGCCGGCATTACAGAAATGACCTCGTCGAGTTCGCTGGGAAGCGCGAATGTGACACTGCAGTTCGACCTCAGCCGCAATATAGACGGAGCTGCGCGCGACGTACAGGCCGCAATCAACGAGGCGCGGACCTATCTTCCCACCAATCTTCCCCAAAACCCCTCTTACCGCAAGATCAATCCGGCGGACTCGCCGATCATGATTCTCGGCCTGACTTCAGACAAGTACGACGTGACCAAGGTATACGATCTTGCTTCGACCATCCTTGAGCAGAAGCTCTCGCAGATTCAGGGAGTGGGGCAGGTATTCGTGGGCGGCGGCGCTACGCCGTCGGTGAGAGTCGAGGTCAATCCCAAGAAGCTGGAGAGCTTCGGGCTGACGCTGGGCAGCGTACAAGCGGTACTGAGTCTGCAAAACTCCGATGCGCCGCGCGGGCAGCTTTCAGACAACGGCATTACAGAAGACATCATCACCAACGACCAGATCTCACTGGCCGATGAATACCGGCCGCTGATCGTCGGCTACCACAATGGCGCCGCTGTGCGCCTCGAAGACGTAGCCGAGGTTGAGAATTCAACGCAGAACATCCGCACCGCGGGCTACATGGACGGTCACCGGGCGGTTGTCGTAATTATCTTCCGCCAACCCGGGGCTAACATTATCCAGACCGTCGATCGCGTGAAGTCGCAACTGTCGCACCTCGAAGCTTCATTGCCCAGGGGAATCAATACGACACTCGTTCTCGACCGCACGACCACGATTCGCGCGTCTGTGACGACCGTAGAGAAAACTCTCATCGGTTCAGTCATTCTGGTCGTGCTGGTGGTGTTCATCTTTTTGCGCAGCGTGCGTTCCACGATGATTCCCGCGGTGGCCGTGCCCACCTCGCTCATCGGCACCTGCGCGGTGATGTACCTGCTCGGCTTTTCGCTCGATAATCTTTCGCTGATGGCGCTCACCATCGCCACCGGGTTTGTGGTTGACGATGCGATCGTGGTGATGGAGAACATCACGCGGCACCTCGAGGCGGGCATGGAACCGTTTGCCGCGGCGCTCAAGGGCGCCGAAGAGATCGGATTCACGATTTTCTCAATCAGCATGTCCCTGATTGCCGTTTTCATTCCCATTCTGATGATGGGCGGCATCGTGGGCCGGCTCTTCCGCGAGTTCGCCATCACGCTTTCAACGGCCATCGTGATTTCGATGGTGATTTCGCTGACCACCACGCCCTGCATGTGCGCGCACGTACTGCGAACGCACAAGGAGGGAGAAAAACAGAACATCTTTGCGCGTACCAGCGAGTCGGCCTTCAACGGGCTGGCGTGGATCTATCGCAAATCGCTGCTCTGGGTCCTCGATAATTCAGTCCTGATGCTGATCGTGTTTCTGCTGACGGTGGCGCTCAATGTGGTGGTCATCTTCAGAATCCCGAAAGGGTTCTTTCCGCAGCAGGATACCGGCGTGATGGTAGGAATGGTACAGGGACCGCAGGATGCTTCGTTTCCGTTGATGAATTTTTCCGTCGAAAAGCTCATGAAGGTGATCAAGTCGGATCCTGCCGTGGCTCACGCCAACGCTTATACGGGTGGAAATGGCGCCAGCAACGGCGGCTTCATTTTCGTCGCGCTCAAGCCGCTGGGCCATCAGTGCAAGGAATCAGCGACCTGCGCGGTGCGGCAGACCAACGCCATGGATGTGATCAACCGCGTGCGGCCGAAGATGAATGCCCTGCCCGTTGCCTCAGCATTTCTGCAGCCCGCGCAGGACCTGCGCATCGGAGGGCGCAACAGCGCAGCGCTTTACCAGTACACCATTCAAAGCGACAACATCAACGACCTGGCCCACTGGGGGCCGATTCTGCTTGAGCAAATGAAGAAACTGCCCGGGCTGCAGGATGTGAACACCGACCAGCAGAATGGCGGACTCGAGGAGTTGCTCAATTACGATCGCGCCACTGCGGCACGCCTTGGTCAGACGTCGCAATCGCTCGACAGCGCGCTGTACTCAGCTTTTGGCCAGTCTGAAGTCTCGGTGATTTACACCCAACTTAACCAGTACTACGTGGTGATGGAAGTTGCACCGCCTTACTGGCAGGATCCCAACGGATTGAAAAACATCTACATCGCTCCCGGGGGATCGTCGGCAGCGGGAGGGACCGCAGCGGGTCTCAACCGGATTTCGCCATTAATGAGCGTGATGAAAAGCTCGTCGAACACGACGCCGTTACAAGTGAACCACACCGGACTTTTCCCGTCGGTGACGATCTCGTTCAACATGGCCAATGGAATGTCGCTCTCAGACGCTACGCGCGAAGTGAGCGAAATGGAGCAGCGCCTGGGCTTGCCCGGAACGGTGCGGGGATTCTTCGCGGGGACGGCGCAGGCCTACCAGGACTCGCTGGCGACGGAAAAGTATCTCGTGATCACGGCGCTGCTGGCAGTGTTCATTGTGCTCGGCATTCTTTATGAGAGCCTAGTTCACCCTATCACCATCATTTCCACGCTGCCGTCGGCGAGCGTGGGCGCGATGCTGGCGCTGATGCTCTTCAAGATGGATCTGAATGTGATCTCCATCATCGGCATCATCCTGCTCATCGGCATTGTAAAGAAGAACGCAATCATGATGATCGATTTCGCGCTGCAGGCCGAGCGCAACGAAGGCAAGAATACACGCGACTCGATCTTCGAAGCCTGCATGCTGCGCTTCAGGCCCATTATGATGACTACTTTTTCGGCCATCATGGGCGCGCTGCCGCTGGCCTTCGGAACCGGGACGGGCTCTGAGCTGCGCCGGCCGCTGGGTATCACAATTGTGGGCGGACTGCTGCTGAGCCAGATGCTCACGCTCTACACCACGCCGGTGATTTACCTGATGATGGACCGGATGCGCATGTGGGCGCTGAACCGGGAACGCGACCTGCTGCCCTCGACGGCCGAAGGAGCAGCGTCGTAATGATGAGGAAGACACGCTATGCCTGATTTGAAAATCCGAGTACCGTTTGCCTTGCCAGTCGCTGCGCTTGGCTTGCTGGCGCTTGCGGCGGGCTGCCACGTCGGTCCGCCGTATCATCCTCCCACGGCTCCGGCGATTACCGCGCCCAATTACAAGGAGTCGACCGTCAATTTTCAGGACCAGGCGGGTTGGAAGGTGGCGAGCCCGCAGGACTCCATGATCCGCGGCAACTGGTGGGAGATCTTCAACGAGCCCGAGCTGAATACGCTCGAGGAGCAGCTTAACGTTAACAATCAGAACCTGAAGCAGTACTTTCAGAATTTCATGTCGGCCCGGGCTGAAATCGCCGAAGCTCGTTCGCAGTACTGGCCGACCATCACGGCTGGGCCGAGCTGGAGCCGCTCGAGGACATCGAGCAACCAAAAGGTCTCGTCGACGGCTACAACGGGTAATACTACTTCGCTCTGGAACGCGCCGCTCGATGTGTCGTGGACCCCTGACTTCTGGGGCAAGATCAGGAATGAGGTGCGCGAGGCGCAGTACGCGACACAGGCCAGCGAGGCAGATCTTGAAGTTGAAAAGCTGACCGAACAGGCAAGCCTTGCCGAGTACTATTTTGAGATTCGCGGTCAGGATATGCTGCAGAAGATCCTGAACGACACGGTGGCTGCCGACCAGAAGGCTCTGGATGCAAATCAGGGCGCATACGACTCGGGCGTGGGCGACTACATCTCGGTGGTTGAGGCAAAGAGCACGCTGCAGTCGGCACAGGCCGCGGCGGTAAGTGTGGGACTGCTTCGAGCACAGTACGAACACGCCATCGCTGTGCTGCTGGGCAAGATTCCGACCGACTTCTCGATACCCGTGAAACCGATGATATACACGGCGCCTGCTATCCCCACGGGCGTTCCCTCGCAACTGATTGAGAGGCGGCCCGACATTGCCGAGACCGAGCGCACACTGGCTGAGGCAAATGCGACCATCGGTTTCGGATACGGAGCATTCTTCCCGCAGGTCAGCCTCTCGGCCGACGCCGGATTCGAATCGGCAACGTTCAAGCATCTGTTTGACTGGCCCAGCCGCATCTGGTCGATCGGGCCCTCGGTCTCGCAGGTCATCTTTGACGGCGGCCTGTATCGCGCTGAGCTGCACCAGTACGTGGCTACTTACAACGCCGATCTGGCCTCCTACCGTCAGACCGTTCTGACCGCCTTCCAGCAGGTGGAGGACAGCCTAGTGGCCACGCGCAATTATTCACAGCAAATCATCGCCGAGCAGGAGGCGGTGAAGTCTGCGCAGCAATTTCTCGATCTCGAGACTGAGCGCTACAACACCGGCGTCGACCCGTATATCGACGTGGTTACGGCGCAGACCACGGTACTCGCCGACCAGCAGTCGCTGAATTCTCTCCAGGTGGAAGAGATGATGTCGGCCGTTCAATTGGTGCAGGCGCTGGGCGGAGGATGGGACCGCAGCCAGTTGCCGACTCCGAAGCAAGTGACTGCGAAGGTGCCCAACAGCGATTACAAGCTGCAGCAGTGAAGGCAGTGAACAGTGAATGGTGAATGGTAATCAGCGGACAGTGAACACAGCACTACCTGCCGCTGGCGCAGCCTTGGTCCGGCTGTCAAATCTCTACTGTACCGGGCGGTAGCAGATACTGTCGCCGTCGAGCCGGTACTCGGCCGAGCAAACGTCCCCGCCGCAGATCATCAACTCACCGCAATAAAGTTGGCGGCGGGTAATCAACCCGAGGGTTCCACAACGGGGGCACGACATCACGGCCACATAAGGGTTTTGTGCCTGGCCGAGCTTGGACTGGTTTTCAAGCATGAAAACCGTTCCGGGGTCCATTCTCTCGGGGATCCATTCTTCAAGAAACTGCAAGTCGGCTGTCATACATCCCTCCGCGTGGATTGATGTAACCAAACCGACCCGATCGATCCGGACCGGTCGTCTTCTTGCAACAGCAGCTACGAATGGTGAGGGTCTTTGGTCCCTCTGTTGAAAATCAAGTCTTGCCGTTCGCACCTTTGCCCGTCAATCGAAATCGATGCGAATTAGTATCGAGCGGGATTCCCTTTCTACTCCGAACGCGCCTTCATTAGACGGCCCGAATCGCGAATGGCTATCTCGCCGCCCGCATGCCGTCGCTGGTGTGCGTGCGGGCAAAGTCGTCGATAGCCATGTAGGTTTCCTGATTGCGGCGAATGGCCTCAACGTACTCGCGAGTTTGCGTGAACGGGATCGACTCCACAAACTCATCGATGCCGTGATAGGGTCCGGCGGCCTGCCAGTCGGCAACACGATAATCGCCTGCATTGTAGGCAGCCAGCGCGTATTCTTCCACGCCGCCGAAGTGGTCGAGCATCTGGCGCAGGTAGCGCGTGCCCAGACGGATATTGGTCTCGGGATCGAGGAGTTGGAAGGTTTGAAAATGGGTCAGACCCTCTTCGCGCGCCATGGCTCTGCCCACCACAGGAATGAGCTGCATGAGCCCGTATGCATTGGCGTACGAAATCACCGACGGATCGAACTCCGACTCCTGGCGAATGAGTGAAGCTACGAGATACGGGTCAAGATTGTTTTTTGCCGATTCGGCTTTGATGGTGTCCCAGTATGGTTCGGGATAGAGAATATGCCAGTAAGCAAGCGGGATCGAGTCAATGGACGCGGTGGAAGCATACGGCAACGCCTTCTTGAGGGCGCGCAACGCGCGAAAATTCTCGCCGTAGCTGGAGTAGATTTGCGCCTCGGCCAGCGCGCTCCACGAAGTGGAATCGGGGTCGGCCTTGATCTCGTCGGCGATGTACTCGTTGAGGCCCGCGTTGGCGAGCAGGCGCGCCTTGGCCAGGTGGGGGCTGTCAGCGGGAAAGGTATCGACGAGATGCGGCTCGGGCAGCGGCTGGAATTTCTCGAGCTGAGGCTCGGTAGCCGCGGTCAGTTTGCCGAGGGCAGCAAGGCGGTCGCGCGCCAATTGCGCGTAGAAGTAATGCTGATAGGCGCGAACGATGGCGCGGTAGTTGGCAGCGGCCCGCGCGGGATCGTGGTCTTCAGACTCGTAGAGCCGGCCGCGCCAGTAGAGGGCAGAAACTGTTTCCGGAGCTGAAGGGTAGAGCTTGATCTGCTCGTCGAAGATGCGCGCGGCCTCAGCGTACTGGCCCTGGCGGTAGCTGAGCCAGCCGGCGCGCCAGTGTGCGGCGGGGGCGTTCTTGCTGTCGGGAAAATGAGTGGCCAGATAGCTGTAGTACTCGACGGCGCGGGGATAATCGCGCTTGAGCAGATACATATTGCCCGAGGAGAAAAGGGCTTCTTCGAGCCATGGGCTCCGCGGAAAGCGCGTCTCCATCTCGGAGACGATGCTCTGCTGGCCGGCCTCGTCATCGCGGTCGCGAGCCAGTTCCATCAGCAGGTCGAGACGCCGCGCGCCATTCTCATCGTTGCTGTCCTCGAGCGCCTCGGCCTGCGCGGTGGTCAGGTGCTTGAGCTTGAGCTCGCATGCAGCCTCGGCCACGGCAAAGCCGTTCCGATCGGCGGCGCTGAGTTCGGTCGATCGCTCCAGCGCGCGGTATTGTTCGACCGCCTCGCCGTAACGGCCGGCGTTGTAATAGGCATCGCCCAGGCTGCGCAGATCGGCAACGGTGAGCGTGGATTCGGCGCCGGCCTCGGTGAGCCGGGCGCGCGCGATCTGCGCCTCCGGGCTGAGAGGGTAGGCCAGAAGAACCTTTTTGAACAGGTCAATCGCGGCGGACTTTTCACCCAACGCAAGGGCTACCTGCGCTACTGCGAGCTGGTAGGCGACGCGGTCGGCAGCGCCGGTGTCCTGCGCCTTCACAAGAACGGCGCGCGCGGCCGCGGGATTGTTGAGCGAGAGCAGAATATTGGCTTCGAGTTCGGGCTCGCGGTCCACAAAAATGCTGTCGGGATAGCGATCGGTGAAGCCCTTCAGCAGGGTTTCGGCAGCCGCGTCGTTGCCGGCTGCGTGGCTGGCCTGGGCGCCGAGATAGTCGGCGTAATCGGCCAGTTCCTGGCCGCTCTTGCGCGCCAGCGCCAGGCTCGAGCTGGCTTCGGCGTAGCGCTTGTCGAGCAGGTAGGCATGGCCGAGCGCAAGATATGCCGCCGCGGCAGCTTCGCCCGTGTGCTTCTGCGCGTAGGCAGTCACGCCTGCGTAGGCCGCGGGCGTGCGCAACAGTGCCAGCTGCTGGGCCATGGGCCGCAGTTCGGTGGAGGCGACAAACGCCCGGTGAATGCGAGCAGTGTGAGCGATGCGGGAGGCGCGGCTGCCTCGATGCACGGGCCGGTGATGCGATGAGGCCTTCGCAGCGGTCCTTTTTCCAGACGTATTCTTGTGTGCTGTAGCCGGGCGAGGCTTTTTAGCCCCAGCCGGCGTGGAGTTGGCCGGTTCCTTCGCGCGTTTGGCGTCCGTGGTAGAACTTGTCTGAGCCGGCAGCGGTTCAATCACCATCAGAGCGCACAGAACCAAAGCCAAAGCGCTCCACAAAGGACGAAACGCAGCGGGCAAGAAACGGACAGGATTGAATTTGGAGAGGTACCCGCCCTTCATATATTCACTCTATGCTTCCGCCCGCCCATCCGGAATTCCTCTTTGGTGTGTGCGGACACGAACGGGAACCAGTCGGGTTACGGCTCCGAGTTGGGGCGACCCGAGCCCGCTGCCCGGTTGGATTCCCCAGCCCCCTTTTCGATACACTTGATTCAAACGGCCCGTACGAGAATCCAAAAGCCGTGGCCCCTGAAGTCCCTCAAACGTCTTTTCAACCAGTTTGCGCAGCGATTTTGCGACCAGTGGCTATGTCGACCATCCAATCAATTGCGGGAGAAAACGAGCAACACCCCGATGTGGCCTTGGTGGAACGGGTCCGCGCGGGGGATATCTCGGCCTACGATGCGCTGGTGCGCAAGTACGAGCGGCAGGTCTTCAGGATTGCGCAGCACATCACGCAAAACCGCGAAGATGCCGAAGATGTTGCGCAGGATGCGTTTCTGAAGGCGTATGAAAAGCTGGATCAGTTCCAGGGGAATGCGAAGTTTTATACATGGCTGGTGAGAATCGCGGTAAACGAGAGCCTGATGAGGTTGCGCAAGCGGCGCACCGGCAGAATGGTCTCGATCGACGAGGATCTGCAGACCGAAGAGGGCTCCGTACCCCGCGACTTCGCCGACTGGGCGCCGAATCCGGAGCAGAATTACAACCAATCGGAGCTGGCCGATATACTGCGCAAGACGATTCAGGGCTTGCCGCAGGGTTTTCGCGTGGTCTTCGCCCTGCGCGACGTGGAAGGGCTTTCGACCGAAGAGACCGCGGAGACGCTGGGACTGAGCGTTCCGGCCGTCAAATCGCGGCTCTTGCGGGCGCGGTTGCAGTTGCGCGAGCGGTTGAGCCGTTATTTCAAGCGGAAGGCGGCGACGGCTGGCAATGGGCCAGCAATCGCGCCACAAACGGGGAGTTGAGACGTGACCTGCACTGAGTTTATTTCCCTTCTCGACGACCTGATCGACGACACTGTGACTGAAACCATGCGCGCCGACCTGCAGGAGCATCTCAAGGGCTGCGAACACTGCGAAGTAACGCTGAACACTACCCGCAAGACCATCGAAATCTACCGCTCCCACGAGATTTACGATCTTCCCACCGACCTTCGCGAACGGCTGCACGCAGCCATCATGGCCCGGTGCAGAAGGGGCTGCTGAAAGACAGCGGTCAGCCTTCAGCGTTAGGTTTCGTCTCGGAGAATTACCGCCTGTCTGGTCAAATCTGCCATAAAATAATGGCGCAGATGGGTGAGACCCTGGGATGCTGTAACTCCGGGATTGAGGCAAACATGCCAACGCCTGAGTTGAATTCGCGCATCACGGTAGAACCCGGCAAGATGGGCGGCAAACCTTGCATCCGCGGCCTGCGCTTCACCGTCTACGATCTTGCCTCCTATCTGGCATCTGGTATGACTGAAGACCAGATACTCAAGGAGTTCACTTATCTCGAAAAAGAGGACTTCCAGTCCGTCTACGAGTTCTTCGCCAGCATCCCTGAAAGGATCTCGGTTCTTGAAGCTTCTCGTTGACGAGAATATCTGGCCCCGGCTTGAAACTTACTGCCAAGTGTGACACCCTTAGCGCGTGGCTAATGCACGTATCGCCGCAGTCGCATTTTCGATTCTCTCCGCAACGCTTCTGGCCCAACAAGCGCCGAATGTCCGGCTCACCGTGACGGTCACAGATATCACAGGGGCGGTGATTGCCGGTGCACTTGTAAGGACCGACCCTCCATCTCCCGGCGCCCAATCGTGGGCTGCACGGACAAACTCTCAAGGCCAAGCTGTTCTAAACTTGCCCTCTGGAAGTCAGGTTTTTCGAGTTACCGCCCCAGGATTCAAGACGTTTCTAACCAAACCGCTAAGCGTCGATCTGCTGAGGGGCTCGGACCAATCGATCTCGGTCGTTTTGCAGATCAATGAGTTGTCTCCAGGACCTGTCTTTGAAAGTAATGGGCCGGAATTGCCAACAACTGCCGTCGACCTCTCCTCCTCGCTCGCCCTTCAGCCCCTTCAGCAGTTCCCGCTCGCCTCGATCCGCCCCCGCCGTCGCTTCCTCTGACCCCGCCGCAACTTTCCCCGCCAACCTGCGTCTTGTTCTTTAGTAAGGTCTATCGGTTAGTCAGTTCGTCGGGCAGAAAGCTACGTTGCCCCGTTCCCTTTCCTCGTTTGCGCCTTTCCATGCTGGAGCTTGTCGAATGGAATCAGTGAAAAGCGCCCTGGCCTTGCTCTTGTGCGCCACCATCACGGCTCCTCCCATTGGCTACGGGCAGTCGGCCAGTCCCGCTTCGGCAAGCTCCACAGAGCCAGCGCCAGCGGCCAAAGTCAAGCACCGGCCGGCATATCATTCGGAACAACTGAAAGGCGATGAGCGGATTCTGCAGGCGCTGAACCGCTTCACCTTCGGGCCGCGGCCAGGCGACCTCGAAGCGGTTCGCGCCATGGGCCTCGACGCATGGTTCGAGCAGCAGTTGCATCCGCAGACGCTCGACGAAGCGGCCCTCAACGAGCGGCTGCTTCTTTATCCGGCCATGCAGTGGAGCGTGCCCGACCTGCTCTACCGCGTGCCCTCCGGTGCAATCATCCGGCAGGCAATCGCCGGCAAGGTCGAGATTCCCCGCCGCGGCACTCTGCACTCGGTGTACGAGTTCCAGATGTATCGCGTGCAGGAGAAAAAGGCCGAGCAGGAACAGAAGAAAACCGCGCAGGCCGAGCCGGCGCAGGGCCAGATGGCAAATGCGCAGAGCCCGGCAAATAACGGACCTTCGCAGCCAGCCAATGAGCAAAGCCCTGCGGCCAATGGGCAATCGATGGAGATGGCTTCGGGTGGGAATCAGGCGCAGGCGATGGACAGTGACGCCGGCGGCAACATGGCGCCCTCAAATGCACACACGATGAATGCTGGCCCCGCGCAGGCCGGCGAGCTCACTCCCGCTGCAGCCGCCGACGTGCTCAATACAATGTCGCAGCTCGATGGCCCGTCTTTCGCCAGCATCGTGGCTTTGGCGCCTCGCGATCGCGTTGCACATCTCCAGCAGATGCAACCGGCTGAGTTCGATGCCTTCATGCATTCGTTGAAGGGCCAGCAGCGCAATCAGCTCACGGCCGACATGATTCCCGACCTGCGCGAGGCTGTTGAAGATCTCGAGAACCCGCAGCGCATGGCGGTCCAGGAGCTGATAGCCGAGCGGCTCACCCGCGACACCTACTCGAGTGCGCAGTTGCAGGAGGTGATGACCGACTTCTGGCTCAATCACTTCAACATCTATCTGCGCAAGAACGAAGAGACGCCCTATTACCTGGTGAGCTACGCGCGCGACGTGATCAGGCCGAACGCGCTGGGCAAGTTTGAAGACCTTCTGGAGGCGGTTGCCCACAGCCCGGCAATGCTGTTGTATCTTGACAACGCCGAAAGCCTGGGTCCGGATTCACCGGCTGCCGAACGGGCCAAGATGCAATTGATGCGCAACCCCGCAAAAAAGAAAGCCGACGAAGGCCTGAATGAAAATTACGCCCGTGAGCTGATGGAATTGCACACGCTGGGGGTGAACGGCGGCTACACGCAAGCCGACGTGATCCAGGTTGCGCGCATTCTTACCGGCTGGACTGTGAATCAACCGCAGCGCGGCGGCGGCTTCGAGTTCAACGAGAACCGGCACGAACCCGGCACGAAAAAGGTGATGGGCCAGAAATTCAAGGACGACGGCGAGCGCCAAGGCGAAGAGCTGCTGCACTTCCTGGTCACCCGCCCTGCCACGGCGCAGTTCATCTCGCGCAAGCTGGCCATCCGCTTTGTGAGCGACGATCCGCCGCAGACGTTGGTCGACCGCATGGCAAAAACGTATATGTCGTCGGGCGGCGATATCTCGGCCGTGCTGCGCACGCTGTTCCATTCACCGGAGTTCTGGGCCGCGAGCGACTATCGCGCCAAGGTGAAAACGCCACTAGAGTTCGTGGTCTCGGCTTTGCGTGCGTCGAATGCGGATATGGAGAACTTTCAGCCCATCGAGAACGCGCTGCGGCAGATGGGCATGCAGCTTTACGGATGCATTCCGCCGACAGGATACAAATGGGTGGCCAGCGAGTGGGTTTCGACGGGCGCGCTGGTTGACCGCATGAATTTTGCTTTGAACCTGGCGGCAAACCGGCTGCCGGGAGTAAGGGTGAGCTGGAGCGATCAGCCTGAGGATTCCAATGTTGGACTTGCCGGCGAATCCGCCCCGGATGCACAACCGGCGCCGGTACCGACGCCGGAGGCCGAAGAGGCGCGCCTGGAGCCGATGATTGTGGCCGGCGGAGTGAGCGCGCAGACGCGGGACGCGGCACTCGGAGAGTTCGAATCGCAGTCGGCGCAGGGTTCGTTCACAGTGTACCCGGTTTCAGCCCCGGCCAAGCCGCGCGGCGTTCCCCGGCCGGCCAATGCGCTGGAACGACAAGATGAAGTGCTGGCTGGATTGTTGATCGGCTCGCCGGAGTTTCAGCGGCGCTGAAGCGCCGAGGGACTGAGGGACTAATGACCGAGAGCTGAAAGCTGCTCTGAGGAGAATTGAGATGCATATGAACCGGAGATTCTTCCTGCACAGGGGCGCGCTGGCGGTAGCGGGCACGGCGGCAATTCCCAGCTTCATGGTTCGTTCGGTATTGGCTGAAGCGGCAAGCACTCCGGGCCAGCGGCTGGTTGTGATCTTTCAGCGCGGCGCGGCCGACGGGCTCAACGTTGTGGTTCCCTACCGCGAGAAGAACTACTACTCCATGCGGCCTACCATCGCCATTCCACAGAATCAGGTGATCGATCTCGACGGTTTTTTCGGACTGCATCCCTCGCTCGCCTCGTTCAAGCCCCTCTACGATCAGGGGCACCTCGCCATCGTGCACGCCTGCGGCTCACCTGATATGTCGCGCTCTCACTTTGACGCTCAGGATTACATGGAGTCGGGAACGCCGGGCGTGAAGGGCACCGACGATGGATGGCTGAATCGCGCGCTGCAGGCTGAAGATCTGGTTCACCGCTGCGAGGGAACCTGCGAGCACTCCGCTTTCCGCGCGCTGGCGCTTGGCGCCGATGTTCCTCTCACACTGGCCGGCAAGATTCCGGCCATCGCGCTCAACAACGTGAATGGCTTCACCATAGCCGGCCGCGGACCCGCTCCTTCGCCCGCCGCCAATGCTTTCCAGGCGATGTATGCCGATTCAGGCGATCAGATTCTTCACGCCGCTGGCGACGAGACGTTTGAAGCAGTAAGGATGCTGCGTGCCGCCAATCCCGCGCAGTATCAGCCGGGCAACGGCGCCATTTATCCCAACACCGAGTTTGGCAACAGCATGAAACAGATTGCACAACTGCTCAAGGCCAACCTGGGAGTTGAAGCGGCATTCTCCGATGTGACCGGGTGGGATACGCATCAGAACCAGGGCAGCGTAAATGGCCAGCTCGCCAACCGGCTCACGGATTTCTCGCAAAGCATTGCGGCCTTCTGGCGCGATATGGGCGACTCGGCCGAGAACATTACGCTGGTGACAATGTCGGAATTCGGCCGCACGGCGCGGGAAAATGGCACCGGCGGCACCGACCATGGACACGCCAATGCCATGTTTGTTCTCGGCGGACACGTGAACGGCGGCAAAGTCTACGGCAAGTGGCCGGGACTCTCGAACGAGCAGCTCAACCAGGGCCGCGACCTCGCGCTCACCACCGACTACCGTGCGGTACTGGGCGAGGTTGTTGCGCGTACCATCGGCGCACGCGATTTTGAAAAGGTATTTCCGGGCGCAAATCTTGAGTCGGAGAATTTCCTACGGCTGGTTTAAGGCGTTTCGTCGCCAAGCAGCGCGAGATGTCCTCACATCAAACAAAACTCGCTTGGCGTTATAATGCAGGGCATTCCACCAAATCGAGGAATGTCCCCCATGAAATTGCGCCCTTATTCTTTCCCTGCTCTGTTCTTCATTACAGCTACAATCTACGGCCAGGCTGCTCCAGCCGCGGCTCCCGCTGCTCCTGCGGCCCAGTCCGCGCCCGCTACTACGGCCGCTGCGCCGGCAACGGCACAGCCGGCAGCCCCGCATCCAACGTTCGATGTTGCCACCATCAAGCCCTCGGCGCCGCTGGATTATCAGAAACTCGCAGCCGACTTCCAGGCCGGCAAGATGCCGCGCCTCGGCCCGCACGTGGATGCTTCGCGCGCTGAATACCTGTTCATGACTCTCAAACAGTTGATTGTGGTTGCGTACAAAGTGAAACCTTACCAGGTCGATGGTCCCCCGTGGCTGGGCGATACGCATTTCGACGTTGAAGCCAAGATGCCCGACGGCAGCAGTAAAGACGATGCGCCGGCGATGTTGCAGGCGCTGCTGGTGGACCGTTTCAAGCTGGCAGTCCACCGCACACAGGAGGAGCACAAGGTGCTGGCGCTGGTGGTGGGCAAGGCGGGGCCGAAGATGAAGGAATCGCCGGCGACGCCCGCGGATATCGACCCGAACGCTCCCCTCCAGCCGGGCGAGGCGAAGATGGACACCGACGAGGGAGAGATGCGGATCTTGCGCAAAAGCGATGGAAGCATCGTGATGAATATGGGCAAGAGGGGCACGATCACCGAGAAGATGGATATGGCGACGCAGTCGCTTCATCTCGAGTCGAGCACGGTGACGATGGACGGGTTTGCCGACATGTTGACAAACTTGACGCAAATGACGGGTGGCGGCGGGACGCAGATAGTGAATATGACAGGCCTGAAGGGCAATTATCAGATCGCCCTCGATCTGTCGCTGGCCGATCTGATGTCGATCGCGCGAGCCCAGGGCGGGGATGTTCCGGGCGCCGCGGGTGGGAGTAGCGCTCCCGTCACCGCGCCGGCCAATGCGGCGTCGGACCCGCAGGGAGGCCAGGCAGTGTTTTCATCAGTCGAGCAGATGGGGCTGAAGCTCGAGGAACGCAAGGCCACGGTTGAGCGGCTGGTGGTGGATCACGTGGAGAAGACGCCCACTGAGGATTGAGCGCGATTGAGGTGGTTGTCTACTCGGCGCGCAGCGCGTCAGTGGGATTCACCGATGCCGCGCGCCGGGCGGGCAGAAAACTCGCCGCGATCGATGCGCAGCCAAGCACAAAGACCACCGAAGCAAGAGTCGGCACATCCCAGGCCGCGACGCCGAAGAGCAGCTTGCGCATGAGCTCCGATGCACCGATGGAACAGACCATCCCGATGGCCAGACCCGTAACCGTAAGCCAGCAGGCCTGACGCATGACGAGCGAATAAACCGCGCTGCGCTGCGCACCGAGTGCCATGCGGACGCCAATCTCGCGCGTGCGCCGGCTTACGGAATACGCGACGACTCCGTAAAGGCCGACGACTCCGAGCACCAGCGCCATGGCCGCAAATCCGCCCACAAGCCATGCGGCAAACTGATGCAACAATGCGGCTTCAGACGAATCCATCTGCTGCTGCATGGTCTGCTCGCCGTAGATGCCCAGGTTCGGATCGATGCCGCGCAGAGTGCTGTCGATTGACGGCAAAATTGCCTTTTCATCCTGCGCGGTTCGCACCGCAATCGAAAACTCGGTATCCGAAGTGCGGTAAATGGCCTCATACTCCGATGGCCACACATCCTGATCCAGGCCGCCCTCGCGCACGTTGGCAATCACTCCGACGATCGTTCGCATTGAATCGGGAGCAAGATCGCCGCTCCCTAGGCGCTTGCCGATGGGGTCTTCTCCCGGGAAGTATTTCTTCGCCAGGGCCTCGTTGATCACAATTACATGAGGATGAGAAGCATCGTCCTGCCCGGTCAGCATTCTGCCGCGCACGAGTTTCGCTTTGAGCGCCGCAAGATAGCCGGGGCTCACGTCGCGCGAGTTGACCTCATTGTGTTCGCCGTGGAATGGCTTGCCTTCAATGCGAATCCAGTCGGTGTCGCAGTTGCATTGCAATGGCAGATCGGTCGCCAGTCCAACTGCCTGCACGCCGGGCAATGCGGATAATCTGCGGTCGATTTCACGATACAGAGCGACCAACTGGTTATTTTTCGAGTAATCACTGTTGGGCGCCATCACATTAACCGTGGCCAAATGCGATGTGTCGAAACCTGTCTCGACATGGAGCAGGTTGTAAAAGCTGCGGCCGATGAGTCCCGCGCCCGCCAGCAACACAACGGCAATGGAGATTTCGACAACCACGAGATTGGCGCCGAGCCGCTGCCAGAATCGTCCCGCGGATGTGCGCCCGCCCTCGCCGAGCGCATCCTGAAGGTCCATCCCTGTCAAGCGAAGAACCGGAGTGAACGCAAGCAGCACCGCGGCGAAAAGCACGATGGCCACCGCAAACAGGAGCACATGCGTATTCATGGTTACGTCGCCCAGGAACGGCAGGTGCGAGAGCATGGGCTTGGGGACCAGTCGCGAAAGCAGCTCCATCAACCACCCGCCAAACATCAGTCCGCCCGCGCAACCGGCTGCGGCAAGCAGAATTCCCTCGGTTACGAATTGCCGTATCAGCCGGGCGGGAGTTGCGCCCAGGGCGCCGCGAACGGCAATCTCGCGGCGGCGCGATTCGGAACGCACCAGTAACAGACTTGCTACATTGACACTTGCAATGAGGAAAAGCAGCGCGGTTCCGCTCAGCAGGGTCAAAAGAATGGGCCGCACATCACCCACGATGAGTTCGTAGAGCGGTTGCACCGCAGCGCCCTGCCCCTTGTTCGACGCGGGATACTGTGCGGCTAATTGCGCTGCGATGCGTTTCATGTCGGCGCGCGCAGCCTCGATGCTTACCCCGTCGCGCAATCGGCCGATGCCGTAGAGATTGTGGCAACTGCGGCGCTGCTCGCAGCTGTTCTTGTCGAGCAGCGGCACCCAGAACTCGGAGTCGCGGCGCGGAGCAAACTCGAACGAGCGCGGCAGAACGCCCACGATGGTGTACGAATCGCCGCTCAAGCCCACCGATTGGCCGATGACGTCCCGCCGGCCGCCGAAGCGCGTGAGCCACGTGCCATAACTCAGGATCACGATTTTAGGTTTGCCGGGCTGGTCTTCTCCGGGCAGAAATCCGCGGCCCAGCATGGGTTTGACGCCGAGGGTTGAAAAGAAGCCGTCGCTCACTCGCGCTGCCGGTACCGGCTCAGTTGTTGAGCCCATTCGCAGCAGGTAGCCCTCACCGCCGTATGCATCAAGCGAACTTAGCGTCGTATTTTCGCGCTTCCAGTCTTCGTAGTCGGCGCGGGAAAGATTCGCTCGCGGCCAACCTGCGGAGTTTTCAGTCACATCCAGAAGCCGATTGGGTTGCGCATAAGGCAGCGGCTCAAGCAGCGCCTTATCTACAAAGCCGAAGATGGCCACGCTCACGCCCATGCCCAGCGCAAGAATGACCACTGCGGTGATTGCAAAACCGGGACTGCGGCGAAGCTGGCGCATGGCGAAGCGCAGATCCTGCAGCACGGTTTCAAACCGGAAGCCGATCGCGTCGTGGCTTTGCTCCCTCAGGCGTGTCGCATTGCCGAAACGGCGCCTGGCCGCATAGCGTGCCTCATCGCGCGAGACGCCATCTTCGACAAGTTCCGCCTCCATCTGGGCGCGGTGAAAGGCCATCTCTTCATCGAGCTCGGAGCGGAACCGGCCACGGCCGAACAGAAGCGCAAACTTTCTCCATAATCTGCCGAACATGATTACGCCTCCTGGGGATCGCGCAGCACGCGGCCGATGGCGGTAATCATCCGGTCAAACTGCGTGAGCTCGATGTTTAACTGCTTGCGGCCTGCGGCGGTAAGCGTATAGTAGCGCGCGCGGCGGCCGGTTTCAGTCGTCTTCCATTCGCCCTTGACCCAACCCTGCACCAAAAGCCGCTGCAGCGCGGGATAAAGCGAGCCTTCTTCCACGGTGAGCACATCGTCAGAAAACCGCTTGATTGAAAGCGCGATGCCATAGCCGTGCATGGGGGCGCGGGCAAGCGTCTTGAGGATGAGCATGTCGAGGGTGCCGGGCAGGAGGTCGGGTTTGCCAGTCATGGGACTATATATAGATTATCTATGGATAGAGAGTCAAGGGGCGGAAAAACAGTGATCAGTGGTCAGTGGTCAGTGATCAGTGGCCGGTGATCGTTATCGGTTATCGGTTATTAGAGGCGATACGAAAGCCCCGGGGCGAGGTGTGCTCCGGGGGTGGATTGTGCCATTTCTCTGACGGGCTGATTTCTTTCGAGGCTTCGTCGGAGGGTCTGGAGACCGGCGCTACTCTATCGCTTGCTGTACATCTCGATTGCGTCTTTGCGCAGAGCGAGGCGGCTTGAT
>Ga0335072_10003773_pt1 | contig 22691 bp, 17 predicted proteins | sample Lox_Sample_21_FD_206725 | JGI IMG/M metagenome (GOLD analysis project Ga0335072, IMG submission 206725) | Soil microbial communities from Loxahatchee National Wildlife Refuge, Florida, United States - Lox_Sample_2.1 | ecosystem: Environmental > Terrestrial > Soil > Wetlands | place: USA...
CGTCCGCGGTCATGGGAATCGTCCGCTTGACGTAGAAGATCGGGAAATCGACGGTGCCGGGATCGGGTCCCTGGCTGTTGGCGATATTGACGGTGCCGCCGCCGCCGCCGCCGCAGCCGGCGAGGGTCAGCACGAGGCAGACGATGAGCGCTGCCGCGGCACGGCCGCCGGGGGCCCGGATCCGCGGTCTCTCTGAGAACGGCGTCACGATTTCACGCTGCAAGCTCATGGCAACCACTCCGGACGGACCCGACGTGCCCAGCTCCGGTCGACGGTGAACGTAACATAACCTAGGGACGCGGCGCGGCCGTTGTTGCGGCCGTGTCGATCCCGTCACGCTTCCGGAAGGTCCGCGTTTCCGAGCGCCTTAGTAGGCCCTCTTATGTCAGTCTGCCGCCGTGAACGGACTCGCACTTTGACGCGCGCCGACGCAGCCAACAGCGGACGCGGCGACAGTGATGGACGGAGACGGCCGCAAAGTGACATCAAACAACCATGTTGTCTGTGTCCGGCGACGTTGGTTTCCGATTTTTGCAGCCTGTATAGTGCCGCCCGAGCATCGGCATTTGGGAGTGAACGGGTGCCATGAAACAGCGATCGAAAAATCGGCGTCGGCGCGACGGTGTCGCGCGGCGCGCCACCTGCGGCGCATGTGTCCTCGCACTGTTGGCCGCGCAGGCGGCCGCGCCCGCCGTTGCGGGTCCCTACGAGCAGGCGCGGCGCATCTACGAGCGCCTGGCCGGAGTTCCGCCGTCGGCGACCGTGCTGCAGATGATGGCCAACGACATCATCAACAACACGGGAGGCAACGGGCTGGTAACCGCCGCGGCGGTCGCCACCAATCCGCAGTACGCGCCGGATTTCTACGACGTCACGCTGAAGGAATTCATCAATCCCTGGACCAACCGCAACCAGTCGGCGTTCGTGCCGTTCAACGACTACACGGCGACGGTGATCGGCATGATCCGGGACGACATACCGTTCAACACGGTGCTGTCGGCGAACATCCTGTACACGGTCAATGCGCCGAACCTGCCGCCGGTTTCGCCGGCGAACAACGATCACTACGCGACGGCCGAAGCGAACGGCGTCGATTTCTCGACGGCGCTGACGCAGACCACGCAAACCGCCGCCTACGGGACGCCCTCGCAGGGCGTCGCCGGCGTCTGGACCACGCGCGCCGGCGCCGCCGCCTACTTCGTGCTGGGCACGAACCGGGCGCAGTTCCGCTTCACGATGCTGAACTATCTGTGCCACGACATGCAGCTGGTCATGGACAACACGCGGCCGACCGACCGGGTCCGGCAGGACGTGGCGCGCTCCCCCGGCGGCGACAGCCGGGTGTTCCTCAACAACTGCGCCGGCTGCCACAGCGGCATGGATCCGATGGCGCAGGCGTTCGCCTACTACGACTTCAACACCACCACCAACCAGATGGTGTATGCGCAGGGGCAGGTGCAGCCGAAGTACGTGAAGAATCCGCAGAACTTCCCCTGGGGATTCGTCACGCCCGATGATACCTGGAGGAACCGCTGGCGCACCGGGCCGAACGCCGACCTGGGCTGGGACCAGAGCCTGCCCGGCAGCGGCGAGGGCGCGGCCTCTCTCGGCATGGAGCTCGAGAACACCACGGCGTTCGCCAACTGCCAGGTGGTCAAGGTCTTCCAGACGGTATGCATGCGCGCTCCGACGAGCAGCGCCGACCAGACGACGATCGCCGGCATCCAGGCGCTCTTCGTCCAGAGCAACTACGACCTGAAGCAGGTGTTCCAGCAGTCGGCCGCCTCGTGCGCGGGCTCCTGAGCCCGGCAACCCGGAGGGTAAGTTCCATGAGACGCCTCGAAGCCATTCCGCGAATCCCGCCGCTGCTGACTGCGGCAACGGGCATGCTGCTCGCCGTGGCGCTCGCCGCCTGCGGGCCGAGCGGTCCGGCGACCACGGTCAATCAGCCCACGGGCACCAGCCAGAATGCGACTGCCTACACCGGTCCCGCGCCCTCGAGCAAGGACGTGCAGGCGTTCGAGGTGGCGCTGTGGAACAACGTCCGCACGCCGGACCGCTGCGGCGGCTGCCACTACGCCGGCGGACAGTCGCCGCAGTTCGCCCGCTCCGACAACGTGAATCTCGCCTACCAGGCGGCGCTGCCGCTGGTCAACACCTCGCAGCCGGGCCAGTCGACGTTCGTGCTGCAGGTGGCGAGCGGACACAACTGCTGGGTGGCCTCGCCGCAGGCGTGCGCCGATACCATGCTCACCTGGATCCAGAACTGGATCGGGGGCGGTGCCGGCGCCGCGGAGAAGATCCAGCTGATCCCCCCGCCGCAGCAGACGGTGGGCGGCACCAAGCAGTTCCCGGCCGACTCGACCGCCTTCCAGTCGCTGCTCTGGACGCCGATCCTCAGGCAGTTCTGCAGCGGCTGCCACGACCCGAACTCGCCGACGCCGCAGGCGCCGTATTTCGCGAGCTCCGATCCGAATCAGGCCTATCTCGAGGCGCAGGCGAAGATCAACCTGGACGATCCGGCGGCCTCGCGCTTCGTCGAGCGGCTGGCCGACGAGTCGCACCACTGCTGGCCGACCACGGCCGGCGGCGCCCCGGACTGCCCGGGGAGCGCGGCCCAGATGCAGGCCGCCATCACCGCCTATGCGAACACGATTCCGGTGACCACGGTCGATCCGACGCTGGTGATCTCCAAGGCGCTCATGCTGCAGCAGGGCATCATCGCCTCGGGCGGCAGCCGCTATGACGCCGACACCATCGCCAAATACGAGTTCAAGGAGGGCACCGGCAGCATCGCCTATGACACCAGCGGCGTGAGCCCCGAATCGGACCTGACGGTTTCGGGCAACATCACCTGGGATCAGGCGTGGGGCGTGATCTTCGGTCAGGGAAGCCGCGCGCAGGCGCTGACCACCAGCAGCTCGAAGCTCACCGACCTGGTGCAGACCACCGGCGAGTACTCGATCGAGGTGTGGGCCTCGCCGGCCAACATCACCCAGACCGCCGCCAACATAGTGAGCTATTCCGGCAGCGACACGGAGCGCAACGCGACGCTGGGGCAGGATGCGACGCAATACGAGGCGTGGACGCGCAGCAGCAAGACGGACACCAACGGCGGAACGCCGCTGCTGACTTCCGCGACCGGGGCGTTCGCGCAGGCGGCGCTGCAGCACATCGTGCTCACCTACGACCCGGTGAACGGACAGAAGGTCTACGTCAACGGCCAGTTCACCGGGGACGTCGACTCGAACGGCGGCGGCTCGCTCGCCAACTGGGACAATACCTTCGCCCTGGTGCTCGGCAACGAGACCACGGGCGACAAGCAGTGGCTGGGCGAGATCCGCTTCCTGGCCATCCACGACTCCGCGCTCACCGCGGCGCAGGTGCTGCAGAACTTCAACGCCGGGGTCGGCCAGAAGTACTTCCTGCTGTTCGACGTGAGCAGCATCGTGAACATCCCCGAGTCGTACATCCTGATGACGGCCATGCAGTACGACAACTACAGCTATCTCTTCTATGACCCGACGTTCATCAGCCTCACCGCCAATGCGCAGCCGCAGAACATCGCGGTCGCGGGCCTCCGCATCGGCATCAACGGCTCGATCCCGACGGTCGGGCAGTCCTTCTCGACGATTAACACCACGATCGGCGGCTCGGCCTACTCGGCCGCGAACGGACAGCTGCTCTCGAGCGTCGGTGCGGTGATCGGCGTCGACCTCGGGGTCGCCAACGACATGTTCTTCCTGTCGTTCGACCAGCTCGGCAGCCAGTCACACGTGTACGTGGACCCGGTCGTGCCGCCGAATCCGACGGTGACCGACAACACGCCGCAGCCTGATTTCGGAGTGCACCTCTTCGCCGAAGTCAACGCCGCGATGTCCGTCGCCACCGGTGTGCCGGTCAGCGACTCGGTGGTCTCGGCGCTCTTCGCCACGGAGGAGCAGTCGTTGCCCGCCGTGCCGCAGATCACGGCATACACCGCGTCAGAGCAGACGGCGGTGTCGCAGCTCGCGGGCGCGTACTGCAGCGAGTTGGTGACCAATGCCGCCTACCAGCAGAAATTCGTCGCTCTGTTCGGCTCGAGCGTCGAGTCCAACCTCGGCGCCTCGTCCGCGTCGTTCTTCGGCACCTCCGGGACGAACGCGAACCAGAACCTGGTGATCGCACCGCTGGTGAGCTCGCTCGCCGTCGGCGCGACGGTCGATCCGACCTTTGCCACGGCGCTGCAGAGCCAGCTCAGCGCGCTGATCGACGACATACCGTCACTGGGCGGTACACCCACCGTCTCGACGGCCGTTCAGGCGGCCTGCCAGGCGGCGCTCGGCAGCGCCGCTCTCACCCTGAAGTGACCGGGCACGAGGAGATCACCCGCCATGTTCATTCGAAAGAAGCTTCCCCGCCCGCACGCTCTGCACGAGCCGATCCTGCACGCCGATCACCGGCGTCCGGTCACCCGCCGCGAGATGCTCGGGGCGGGGCTCCTGGGCGCTTCGGGCATGGTCGTGGCGCCGGCGTGGCTCGCGGCACTGCTGAAACCGGGCGCGGCGCGCGGGCAGCAGATCGGGCTCGACGGCGACATCTCGCCGCTGCTGGCGCAGAGCCAGTGCAATGTGAGCCAGGGTGCCGGCCTCATCCCCTTCATCTGCTTCGATCTGGCGGGCGGGGCGAACCTGGTCGGCTCCGAAGTCATCGTCGGCGTGCAGGGTGGCCAGGCGAATTTCCTCTCGACCGCCGGCTACGGCAAGATGGGCGTTCCCGGCAACATGGTGCCGAGCGCCAGCGGCTTCGTCAGCAGCGCCCTCGGCCTGCTGTGGCATTCTGACGGGGCGATCCTGCGGGGCATCACCTCCGTGGCGAGCGCGGCCGCGATGGCCGGCACCAACGGCGCCGTGTTCCCGGCACTGTCGGAGAACGACACCAACATCAATCCGCACAACCCCATGTACGGCATCGCGACCGTGGGCGCCAACGGATCCCTGCTGACGCTGGTCGGCACCGAGCCGACGATCTCGGGCGGCAACTCCATGGCGCCGCCGAATCTCGGCGGCGTGCCCATCAACCCCGCGCTGCAGCCGAGCACCATCGATCAGCCGAGCGATGCGGTCGGGCTGGTCAGCTCCGGCGGCGTGAGCGCCACGAAGCTTTCGGTGGAGATCCAGGAATCGCAGGAGCGCATCAGCTCCGGCACCACTCAATACGCTCCGGGCGGGTCCGATCCCGCGGGAGCATTCACCGGTGTTCTCGCGGAGCCGAACGGCGGTACGCCGGGAGTGCAGCTCTACACCAGCTCCGATCCGAACCAGGCGACCGATGATGCGCAGCTGAAGAACCAGGTGCGCTGCAGCTACGTCAAATCCGTCAACAACTCGGCGGAGTTCGGCAATCCGTCCGACCTGGATCCGACGCAGGATCAGAACATCGTCGGCAGCTCGCCCATCTTCACCGCCGCGCAGTTCAGCGATTCGGACGTCGCCATGACCGCCTCGGTCATGAAACTGGTGGTGAACGGCTTCGCGGGCGCGGGCACCATCGCCCTCGGCGGGTTCGACTATCACGACAATACGCGCGCGACCGGCGAGACGCGCAATTTCCAGGCGGGCCAGATGATCGGCGCCGTGCTGGAGTACGCCCACCGCCTCGGCAAGCCCGTCATGATCTACGTGGTCAGCGACGGGTCGCTCACCTCGAGCAGCATGGTCGACACCACGCCGGCCGGCCGCGACAAGCTGGCCTGGCAGGGCGACTCTTCGGCGGTGGCCTCGACCTTCTTCCTCGTCTACAGCCCCAAGGGCCGGCCCGCGCCGGTGAGCGCAGCCGCCCAGCAGATCGGCTATTTCAGCTCCGACGGCGCCGTCGTGAGCACCTCCAGCCCGGGAGCCAACTCGGTCGAGCAGCTCGTCGAGATGCTGGTCCTCAACTACATGGCCCTGCAGGGCGTGGAGGGTCAGTTCAGCACGCTCTTCCCGCAACAGGGTCTCGGGTCCCCGAGCGACCAGGCCGGGCTCATCGCATTCGGCTCGATCGTTTGATGCCGGGTCAACGGCAACCGGTCGCAACCGGGCGTTCCAGGGCGCTGGCGGCCGCGCTGGCCATCGCATGGACCCTGCCGGCGCTGGCCGCGCGGTTCCACGCCGTACCGGGCGCTGCGGCTCCGGACTTCGCCCTGCGGGCCGTCGCCGGACCCAACGTGCGCCTGTCCGAGCACATCGGCCAGGTCGTCGTCATCTCCTTCTGGGGCGCCGACTGCGATGCCTGCCGGACGCAGCTCGAGGCCCTGCAACGGGATTTCGTGGCCGGCCAGGCGCAGGGGCTGCGTGTCTACGGGGTCGAGGTGGCCGACGACCCGACGGCGGCGCTGCGCTTCGCGCACGGGACGCGTGTCACATTTCCTCTGCTGCTCGATCCGGCCAAAACCGTCGCCCGACTGTATGACGTCGACGCCCTGCCGCTGACGTTGGTGATCGATCGTGATGGAAAAATTCGTCAGGTAGTGCGCGACTTCAATGAAACGAGTCGCAGAGCCTGCGAGGATGAGCTGCGCACGCTCCTGGCCGAATGAACGGATCGCTACCATGCCCGATGTTCCGTCGCTCCCCGCACGCCGGCTGGCCGGCAGGTGTCTGACCGTCAAAGCGGCTCTGCTCGCCGGGCTTCTGGCCCTGCAGGCGGCCGCGGGCGCCGCCTTCGCCCAAACGGCCGCCGCCACTGCACCCGCAGCTTCCGGCGCCTCCGCAACCGCTACGGCTCCTTCGGCACCCGCGGCAACCTCTGCGCAGCCGACCACGCCCCAGCCGGGCGTCGATACCCAGGTGCAGTCGCTGAAGAGCGACGTTCTCGATCTCAACCGTGATCTCTTCGTGCTCGAGCAGGAGCTGCTCTACCCGGCCAACACCCAGGTGGCGGTGTTCGTCTCCATGGATGCCGGCACCTTCTTCGGCCTCGACACGGTGCAACTCAAGATCGACGGCAAGGAGGTCGCGAACTACCTCTACACTCCCAGGGAGGTCCACGCGCTGGTGCAGGGCGGCGTGCAGCGCCTCTACGTCGGCAACCTGAAGGTCGGCAAGCACGAGATCGTGGCCTTCTTCACCGGCAAGGGACCGCACAGCCTCGACTACACCCGCGGCGCCACCCTGGACTTCCAGAAGGACATCGGCGCCAAATATCTCGAGCTCACGATCACCGACGATCAAAGCAAGCTCCAGCCGCAGTTCCGGATCAAGGACTGGGAGTAACGCTTGGCCCGCTCCGCGTGCCTGTGCGTCCTAGCCGCCGTGACGCTGCTCGCCGCGGCGGCGCCCGCGGCGGCGCGCCGTCTGCACGACCCGGAGGCGCTCCCCGAGGTGCGCATCCAGGACCTGCAGTACGGTGACGTGCTCTTCCACTACTACCAGGGCCAGGACTTCGAGACGGCCACCCGACTCCTCGCCTACGACCACTGGCGGCAGATGCCGCATCACGAGGCGGACGCGCAGCTGCTGCTCGCCGGACTCTATCTCTCGCTCGGCATGTACGAGCGGGCGGACCGCTCCTTCGAGCTGCTGTTGACGAACGATGTGCCGACGGGCGTGCGCGATCGCGCATGGCTCTATCTGGGGCAGATGTTCTATGCCCGCGGACAGTACGCCGATGCGGAGCGCGATCTGACGCGCATCAGCGAGCGGATGTCACCGCAGCTCGAGTCGCAGCGCGAGCTGCTGCTCGCCAACGTGTGGATGCACGAGGGCCGGTTCGACCAGGCGGCCGCCCTCCTCGGGCGCTGGCACGGCTTCGACCAGGGGTCGACGGCCTACGCCCGGCTGAATCTCGGTATCGCGCTGGTGCGTCAGGGCGAGGTGAAGGAGGCGGCGCCGGTCCTGACCTCCGTGGGCACCATGTACGCGCTCGCTCCGGAGATGCTGGCGCTCAAGGACCGCGCCAACCTGGCATTGGGTCTCGCCTACATGCAGGCCAAGCAGCCCGCACTGGCACGGGAGGCCCTCGATCGCGTGCGGCTCGACGGACCTTTCTCCGGACAAGCGCTGCTCGCCGCCGGTTGGGCGGAAGCGGCCGACGGCAACTACCGCGCGGCGCTCACTCCATGGCTGGCGCTTCGAGGCCGCAGTTCGTCCGACCCGTCGGTACAGGAAGTCGATCTGACCGTTCCGTATGCTTTCGTCGAGCTGAAAGCGCCGGGGCAGGCCGCGCAGTACTATCGGACCGCGCTCAGCTCCTATGACGAGGAGTCGCAGCGCATCGACGGGGCCATCGCCCGCATCCACGGCGGCAGCCTCCTCAACGAGCTCCTGGCGCGCGAGAGTGATGCCGCCGAGTCCGGCGACGTCGGCAACGACCCGCTCGATGATGACGCGCTGCCGGATCGGGAGAGATACGGCTGGTTCTGGCAGCTCGGCAACGTTCCCGACGATCCGGAGTCGCACTATCTCTACACGGTGTTCGCCGGCTCCGACTTCCAGGAGGGGCTGAGGAACTACCGCGACCTGAAGCTCATGGCGCGCATGCTCGCACAATGGTCGACGAGCATGGACGCCTTCCAGGAGATGATCGCGGTGCGCCGCCGCGCCTTCGCGGAGCGTCTTCCCAAGGTCGACGCGCTGCTGACTTCCGGCGGCCTCGAAATGCTGAAGCAGCGTCGCACCGCACTCGCGGCGCGCATCACGCAGGTGGCCGGCACGCGCGACGTCGCAGCGCTCGCCACACCGGACGAAGCCGCCCAGTGGGCACGTGTGCTGCGCGACCAGACTATGCTCGCCCATGATCCCGACACGCCGCAGTATGCGAAGCTGCGCGAGCGCGTGGCCATGGTCCGCGGTGTCCTGCTCTATCGGATGGACCGGGAGTTCCCCGCGCGCCTGTGGGGCGAGCGCAAGGAGCTGCGGACCCTGGATGTCGCCCTGACACTGTCACAACAGCGCTGGACTCAGCTGCAGAGCGGACGACAGGCGCTGCCGCTCGAAACGGGTGGTTTCGCGGACCGCGTGACCGCCCTGCAACAGCGCATCGGCGCACTCCAGGTCCGGCTCGCCGCGGCCGAGACGGCACAGAGTCAGGCCCTTGCCGAGCTCGCCGTGCAGGACCTCGAGCAGCAGAAGCAGCGGCTGCAGGGCTACCGGGTGCAGGCGCAGTTCGCCCTGGCGACGATCTACGACCAGGCGGCTCATCCGGTTTCTCCGCGTGGAGGGCCGCAGCCGTGAGATCGGGCCGCCCGATACTGGCGCTGCTGTCGGTGGTGACCGCCTGGATGGCGTTGTGTCCGATTGCCCGGGCTCAGGGCGATCCGACGAAGGCGCCGACCATCCGGGATCTCGAATCCCAAACCGCGCCCATCGTGCCGGGCGGGCAGGTCAGCGCCACCGACTCGACCGCGATGGCGAGCTATCGGAAGTTCCTCGCGCTGCAGGCGACCGATCCGAAGCTGCGGGCCGAGGCGCTGCGCCGGCTCGGGGATCTCAACCTGGATGCCGGCGACCTGACGCGCATGCAAAGCGAGCTCGCCTCGGTGGACGTCCAGGGCGCGGAGGCCATCAGACTCTACACTACTCTGCTCTCCGTCTATCCCAACTATACGCACAACGACGAAGTGCTCTATCAGCTCGCCCGGGCCTATGACACCACCGGCCAGCCGGATCAGGCGCTGCATACTCTCGACCTCATCGTGCAGCGCTATCCCGAGGCGGGGAACATCGACGAGGTGCAGTTCCGGCGCGGCGAGCTCCTTTTCTCGGACCGGCGCTATCCCGAGGCGGAGCAGGCTTATGCCGCGGTGATCTCCCGCGGCGCCGCCTCGCCGTACTACGTGCAGAGTCTCTACAAGAGCGGCTGGTCGCTCTACAAGGCGGCGCAGCCGGAGGACAGCCTGCCGCTGTTCGCCCGGCTGCTCGACTGCGAGCTGTTGAATCCGGACGGACGGGTGCGGCCGCTGACCGACCTGCGGCGCGCGGATCGCGAGCTGGTCGAGGACTCGCTGCGCGTCATGAGCATCACCTTCTCGCAGGACTCCGGCGCGCAGTCGATCGAGCGGTTCGTCGGCCGCCATGGCGCGCGAGCCTACGACTCGCTCCTCTATTCGAGGCTGGGCGATCTTTACGTCGCGAAGCAGCGCTACCAGGACGCCGCCTCGACCTATCTGGGCTATGTCGACAGCAACCCGCAGTCGGATGCGGCGCCGGACCTGGCGGCGCGGGCCATCCGGGCCTACTCCAAGGGAGGCTTCAGCCAGCTCGTCTTCCAGGCGAAGCTGGACTACGTCGAGCACTATGGATTCGGTTCCGCTTACTGGCGCACGCATGCGCGCGCCGATCATCCGGAGGTCACCTCGGAGCTCGAGACCGATCTGCGGGACGTCGCGACCTACTATCATGCGCTGGCGCAGCGCAACCACGACGTGCACGACTACGCTCAGGCGGCGCGCTGGTACAGGGAATACCTCGACTCGTTCCCCACGGCGGCCGATGCCGCGGAGTTGAACCACCGGCTTGCCGATGCCCTGTTCGCTGCCCAGGATTACGCCAACGCGGCGACCGAGTACGAGCACACCGCCTATGACTATCCGCGCAACGCGCATTCGGAGAGCGCGGGCTACGCTGCGCTCACGGCTTACCAGAAGGCCGAGGCGGGGCAGAGCGGCAGCGCGCTGGCGGGTCTGCAGCGGCGTGCGATCGATTCCGGTGTCAGGTTCGCGCAGGCGTTTCCGGACCATCCCGACAGTGCCGGCGTGCTGACGCGCGCCGATGAGGCGGTGTTTGCCGCGGGCGACCTGCCGCGCGCGGTGCAGATCGCCGGCATCCTGCTGGCACGCAATCCGCCCGCGGACGAGGCGAAGCGGCGCATCGCCTGGACGATCGTCGGTCAGGCGGACTACAACCAGGGCAAGTTCGCCGAAGCGGAGCCCGCTCTCATCCAGGCGCGCCAGCTCGCCGCCGGCGATCCCAAGATGAGCGCCGATCTCACGCAGCGCATCGCCGCCGCGGTATACCGGCAGGGCGCGGCGAAACGGCAGGCGGGTGACGGTGACGGGGCCGTGCGCGACTTCCTCCGCGTCGAGCAGGTAGCCCCCAGCTCGTCCATTTGCGCAACCGCTCTCTATGACGCTTCCGCGGAGCTCATCCGGCTGCAGGAGTGGAGCCGCGCCATCCAGGTGCTGCAGGACTTCCGTACCCGCTTCCCCCACCATGCGCTCTCGGCCGATGTCGATGACAAGCTGGCGGTGGCGTACGCCGGCGCCAACCAGCCCGGAGAGGCGGCGCAGCAGTTCGAGACCATCGCCGCGGAGTCCGCGCAAACGCCGGCGGTCAGGAAGGAGGCGCTGCGCCGCGCGGCGGATCTCTATGCGCAGGCGCATGACAATCCCCGTGCGATGTCGACGCTCGCGAAGTTCGTCGCCGAATATCCCACTCCCATCACCGATGCAGAGGAGGCACGCCAGCGTCTCGCCGATTACGCCGCGTCGGGTGGTGACCTGACCGTCCGTGACCGTTGGTATCGGGAGATGGTGAAGGCCGATGCCGAGGCCGGCTCGCAACGCACGGCGCGGACGCACTATCTCGCTGCGAAGGCACAACTTGCACTCGCTGCCGAGCCGCGGGACGAGTTCCGCGCGATCCGTCTGACTTTACCCCTCACGCGGACGCTGAAAGCCAAGCGCAGGGCGATGCAGCGTGCGATGGCGGCCTACAAGGTGGCTGCGGCCTACGGCGTGGCAGAGGTCACCACGGCGGCGACTTACGAGATGGCCGGCCTCTACCAGACGCTGGCGCAGGACGTCCTCGCTTCCGAGCGGCCGCGCGGCCTGAAGGGCCAGGAGCTCGATGAATACAACTCCCTGCTCGAAGACCAGGTGTTCCCGTTCGAGGAGCAGGCCATCAAGGTATACGCCCTGAATGCGGCGCGGGCGAGCCAGGGCATCTACGACGAATCGGTGCGCAAGAGCTTCGCCGCCCTGGCGCAGCTCGATCCGGCGCGCTACGGCAAGACAGAGCTGATGTCAGATGTGGTCACGACGCTCAATTGAAGTACTCATCGGCACGGCGCTGCTCGCGGCCCTGACGGCGTGCTCCGTGACGCCGAAGCGGACGACGGAGCCCGCGCGGACGGCGGTTGCCGCTGCGCACCCGGCGGTTGGCGGCAGCTCGGCGACGGCCGCATGCGCCGCTCAGGCCGGCACAGCCCGCACCCGCGCCGCTCAGACCGACACCGCTCAGACCGGCGCCGCTCAAAGCGGCGTTGCGCAGACCGGCAGTACGCAGACCGGCGCAAGCCAGTGTGCCGCCGCACCGGCGCCGATTCCACCGGAGGCGCAGGCGGAATTCGACAAGGCGTTGGCGCTGGCTCGCGCCGGCAACGACGGTGCAGCGGAAGCACAGCTCACGAGCCTGTCGCATCAATACACGCAGCTCTCCACGCCGCTCCTGGACCTCGGGATTCTCTACCACAAGGATGGCCATCTCGATTCGGCGGCACAGGCCCTCCAGCAGGCCGTCGCACGCGACCCGCACAGCGCGCCCGCGTGGACCGAGCTCGGCGTCATCCAGCGCCTCGGCGGCAGGTTCCAGGATGCGGACCAGTCCTACACACGCGCGATCGCCGCGGATCCCACGTACGCGCCCGCTTACCGCGACCGGGGAGTTCTGCGGGATCTCTATCTCGATCAGCCGGCGGCGGCGCTCGGCGATCTCGAGCAGTACCGCAAGCTCGCCGCCCAGGACAAGCCGGTCGTCATGTGGATCGCCGAGCTGCAGCACCGCACCGGCATCAAGGAGCCGCCTGGGAGCGAACGCCCCGCGGCCACCGCCGGTGTGAGCGCTCCGTCGGCGTCGGCGTCGGCCGCGGCTCCGACCCCACCGCCCCAGGCGAGGAACTGACATGCGACCGTCGATGCCGCTGCTGATCAGTGCCGTGCTGGCCGTCGCGCCGCTCGCGAGGGCGCAGACCGCCGCGGCCCCGTCGACGACTGCCGCTTCGGCGGCGGCATCCGGCACGATCGTGCGCGAGCCGACTGAAGCGGCGCAGACCCAACAGGCTGCAGGCACGCCGTCCGCGAGTGCAGGATCGGGTGCGATCGTGCGCGAGCCAACGGCGGAGCGCGCCAAGCCGCGCTCACTACACAAACATCGCGCGAAACAGGCGCGTGCCACCGCTACTGCGCATGCGAGCGCGCCGGCTGGCGCCTCCGACGGCGTCCTTTCCCTGGGTGCGACCGACATTACAGGCAACAAGGAGCTGCCCAAGGTGATGGTCATCGTGCCGTGGAAAGACTCCCTGGGCGCCGGCGGTGTGATCAAACCCACAGATAGCCTGATGGACGAGGTGCTGCAGCCGGTCGACCGCGGGGTCTTCCAGCGCCGGATCCGGTATTACGGGCAGCTGGACGCGGCCGGGCAGCCTGCGGCCGCGAACCAGGTGGCGCCAGTTGGCGACAGGCACTGACGCTGAGCGTCGTGTTAGCGGCCAAAAACCACGCCTTTTGGCCGCGCCAGGGAAGTGGCGCAGGACCGTGTCCGCTGAAAGGGCCGCAGGCCGCTTTCAGCCAATGGAAATGCGAGGGGCATCGCAGCTTTTTAGGCGTTTGTCAGTCAGTTTGAGCGGGTCCGGACCGACAGCCGGCCGGACCTCGGCGCGGGTCTCACGTGGAGTGTCATCATGGGTCTCTGGAACTTGATCGTCCGATTCTTTCAGGGTGGCGGGGACTTCATGTACCCGATCGCCGTGGTGCTCGTGGTCGGCGCGGCGATCGCGCTCGAGCGCTACATCTACCTGACCCACACCGCGGCCCGCAACCGCAGGATGTGGAACGAGATCGTGCCGCTGCTCTCTCAGGGCAACTTTCGCCAGGTTGTGCAGATCACCTCGAAGTCCGACACTCTGGTCGGGCACATCCTCGATTACGGCCTGGCGCGCGTGCAGTCCGCCCGCCGGCGTGATGACATCGAGAAGGCGATGGAGGAGAGCATGATGGAGGTCGTGCCGCGCCTCGAGAAGCGCACGCACTACATCGCGACCTTCGCCAACCTCGCCACGCTCCTCGGCCTGCTGGGCACGGTCATGGGACTCATCCGGGCGTTTGCCGCGGTTGCGACCATCGATCCGGCGCAGAAGGCCAACCTGCTGTCGGCGAGCATCTCGGTGGCGATGAACTGCACCGCGTTCGGCCTGATGACCGCCGTGCCGCTGCTGCTCATCCACGCCGTGCTGCAGACCAAGACGACCGAGCTGATCGACAGTCTGGAGATGGCCTCGGTGAAGTTCCTCAACGCCATCGTCGAGCGGAAGATGCCGGCGGCGGCCGCGCCCGCAGCCAGGGCCGGCGCAGGGGCGGCCGCGGCGGCCGTGGCCTGATCCGGCCGTCCCGCGCGCCGCACCGCAACCGAGGAGACCTCCATGCGCCGCTCCTATCAGGCGCGCAAGCTCCTGAGGCACAACCATAAGCCCGCAGGGCTGATGCTCGTGTCGATGATCGACATCTTCACGGTGCTGGTCACGTTCCTTCTCATGACCGCCGTGTTCTCCCATACGGTGATCCTGCAGCTGCATCTGCCGGCGCCGCAGTCGCAGTTCCGCGCGCCGCCGCCGGGCCTGGTGCTGGAGGTCACGGTGCGCAAGGACCTGCTGCAGGTCGCGGACCGCAACACCGGGCCGCTCGCGACGTTCCCCAACACCGCGCAGGGCTACGACTACGCCGGGCTCACCCAGTATCTCGAGCAGGTCAAGGCCCGCTTCCCGAGCATGACCCAGGCGAGCATCCTGCTGGAGCCCGACACGCCGTACGACATCCTGGTACAGGTGATGGACCACGTGCGCGTCTTCGAGGCGAGCAGCGGGATCAGCACCGTGCAGGCGGAGCTCTTCCCGGACGTCTCCGTCGGCGATGCGCCGCCGGCCGCGCCCGTCGCGCAGGTGACGCGATGAGCATGTCCAACCGCGCGCGCCGGATGGCGCAGCATCACGCCCGCCATCGGGCCGATGCCGAGCTCAACCTGGTTCCATTCATCGACATCCTCACCGTGATGGTGGCCTTCCTGCTGGTGTATGCGACCCAGGTGGAGGTCATCCACAACGCCAAGGCCATTCCGCTTCCGGAGTCGATCGCCCGGCTGCAGCCCCATCCGACGGTGGTCGTGACCGTGACCAAGAGCGACATCTACGTCGGCAGCCGGCGCGTCGCCACGGTCCCGCAGGTCCTGGCACAGTCCGGCGATGAGATCGCCTCGCTGAAGGCCGCCCTCGACAGTCAACAGGTCGTCGGAGCGACCATCACGGCCGCCGACCCGGCGCACAAGGAGCTGACCATCATGGCGGACAAGGCGCTGCCTTACGCCGTGTTGAAGAAGGTGATGTCGACCTGCACCGGCGCCGACTACAGTCATATCGCGCTTGCCGTGCTCGAGAAGGAAAAGGCGGTGACTGCCGCCGACCTGAGACACTCCTAGTCGCTCAGCCGAAGACCATGAATCTCGCCGTCTATCATCGTGTCTACGAGCTCGCTTGGGATGGAGATCCCGAGTCGAGCCGGCGCTTTCGACGCATACTGCGGACGCTGCTCATCATCGTCGCGATCCTCGGAGTGGCGATTCCACTGTTGCCGACTCCCGCGCCGACGGACGTGGAGACCGAGGTGCCGCCGCAGCTCGCGCGGATCATGATCGAGCAAAGAACGCTGAAGCCGCCGGCGCCGCCGAAGCCGGTTGCCAAGCCGAAAGTGACGGTGCGCCCCGCGAAGGAGCCCGTCGTCAGGCCGGAGCGCACCGACATCGCCCGCGAGCGCGCGCAGCGCTCGATCGACAAAATCAAGGACCAGCTCGCGGCGCTCCGTCAGATGTCCGACGTGCCGGAAGAGACCAAGAACCTGACCGGCGTGGTGCACGCCGAGTCCCATGCCGAGCGCTCTCTCATCACCTCCCAGGCAGGTGAGGCCAGCGCCGGAATCACCTCCGCGCCCATGAGCCGCGGCTTCGGCGGCGGCGCCGGGTCGCTGCACGGAACGGATGCAGCCACGGTCACTTCCTCCATCATGCAGTCGGGCCTCAACGCCCACTCGCCGTCCAATGGCCGCGGCGGCGCCGCGGGCCGCTCGGAAGAAGAGATCGCGATGGTCTTCGACCGCAACAAGGGCGCGATCTACGCTCTCTACGAGCGCGCGCTGCGCACGAACCCGATGCTGCAGGGCAAGCTCGTGCTACAGTTCACCATCTCGCCGGGCGGTGAGGTGACGCGGTGCCGTGTCGTCTCGAGCGAGCTGCACGATCCGGCGCTCGAGCGCGAGATCGTCGCGCGGGTGATGCTGTTTCGCTTCCAGCCGGAAAAGGTCGATCCGACCACCGCGACCAAGCCGATCGACTTCTTCCCGGCCTGACGCCCGGGGGAATCCATGAAAAGGCGGCTTGCCGCATTCGCGGGTTGCATTCTTTGTCTGTCCGTTGCGTCCTCGCCCGCCTACGCGGCGTGGTATTCCCGCAACGAGACGATCATGACCACCAGCATCTACGTCGAGCTGTGGGACACGAATCCGACGCATGCCAATGAGGCCATCGATGCGGTAATGGCCGAGATGCATCACGTCGACGACGTGATGAGCGATTTCAAGCCTGACAGCGAGCTCTCCCGGATCAACCAGCATGCGGCGGAGCATCCGGTGGTGGTGAGCCCCGAGCTCTACGACCTCATCAAGCTGTCGACGCATTACTCTCAGATCACCGACGGTGCGTTCGACATCACCATGGAGTCCGTGTGGCGGCTCTATGACTTCCGGCGGCACATCCATCCCACCGATGCCCAGATCAAGGCGCTGCTGCCCACGATCGGCTGGCGGCAGCTCATCCTCGATGACCGCCGCCACAGCGTCGCCTTCGCCCGGCCCGGCATGGCGATCGGGCTCGGCGGCATCGCCAAGGGTTATGTGGTCGATCGCAGCATCGACATCCTGAAGGCGATGGGTATCCGCCACGCGCTGGTGACGGCGGGCGGCGATACCCGGATGCTCGGCGACCGCAGGGGCCGGCCCTGGATGGTCGCGATCCGGGATCCGTGGGATCTCAGCAAGCTCGTGACCATGGTGCCGGTCACCAACGAAGCCATCTCCACCTCGGGCGATTACTATCGCGGCTTCGTGCAGAATGGCGTGCTCTACGACCACATCATCAGCCCGTTCACCGGGCATTCCGCGCAGCTCGTGCGCAGTGCCTCGGTCATCGCGCCCACGGCGACGCAGACCGACGGCATGTCGAAGACGGCCTTCGTGCTCGGGCCGGCGAAGACACTGGCCATCATCGACGGCATGCCGCAGTACGATGCCATCTTCGTCTGTCCCGACGGACGCGTCGTTTACTCCAAGGGAATGGAGCCTCCGCCCGGCGCACCGCCGCCGGCGCCGGCTCCGGAGTCCCCGTTAGCGTTGCGGGGCGGCGGCGCCGGCCAGTAGCGTGAGGGCCTCGCCCGTCAGGCGAAAGACCGTCCACTCGTTCATGGGCACCGCGCCGAGGCTGCGGTAGAAACCGATCGAAGGCTCGTTCCAGTCGAGCACTGCCCACTCGAGCCGCGCGCAGCCGCGCTCGACCGCGGTGTGCGCGAGGTAGGCGAGCAGCTGCTTGCCGATCCCGCGGCCGCGGGCCTCCGGGCGCACGAAAAGATCCTCGAGGTAGATGCCGGGACGCCCCTTGAAGGTGGAGAAGTTGTGGAAGTAGAGGGCGAAGCCCACGGGCTCGGCGCCGCGGCAGGCGAACACGACTTCGGCGTAACGACGCTCGCCGAAGAGCGCTGCGCGCAATTGCGCCTCGGTAGCCGATACCTCGTGCTCCAGACGCTCGTAGCGCGCCAGGTCGCGGATGAATTCGAGCACGACGGGAACGTCGTCGCGGCCTGCCGGACGGATCGTGATGGTGTCGCTGTCGCTCATGGAAGCCTCGTGTCAGTCCGTGCGCCGTCCTAGGCGATGCTCTGCAGCCCCTGCGCGATGCCGCCCGCGCTCGCGAGCAGCGCCTCGAAGAGATCACGGTCGACGCGGCCGCCGGCGCGCCAGCGCTGCAACAGGTCCACCTGCATGAGGTTCATCGGATCGATGTAGGGGTTGCGCAGCCGGATGGAGCGCTGCAGCGTGGGTTCGCCATCGAGGAGGGCAGCGCTGCCCTTCAGCCACAGTACCCGCTCGCGCGCCTGGTCGTATTCGGCGCGGACCGCGGCGGAGAACCGCCGCAGCGGCTCCGGCACGAGAACGTCGTAGGCGGCGGCGATCTCGAGGTCGGCGCGGGCGAGCATCGCCTCCACGTCATCGATCAGGCTGCGCAGGAAGAACCACTCCGTGTAGGCGGCGCGCATCCGCTCCGCGCCGTGCCGCTCCATCGCCGCGGCGAGTCCGGTCCCGGCACCGAACCAGCCGGGCAGCATGTGGCGCGTCTGCGTCCAGGCAAACACCCAGGGCACCGGCAGCAGACCCTCGATGCTGCGTCCCTCCTCGCGATGCACGGGCCTCGAGCCGACCTGCATCCTCTCGATCACGTCGATGGGCGTCACCGCCCGGAAGTAGCTGTGGAATTCGGCATCGCCGTAGACGAGCTGCCGGTAGGCTTCGCGGCTCGCCTGTGCCAGGGTCGCGGCACACTCGAGGTGCGCCGCCGACTCCGGCCCCGCGCCGGCTTCCGGGGCCGAGGGCTCGGGGCTCGACACGGTTGCCAGGCTCAATGCGTTGAAGGCGCGCTCCAGCGTCCGCATGGCGATCGGCCGCAGGCCATAGCCCTGCTTGACCGTCTCGCCCTGCTCGCGTACGCGCAAGGTTCCATCGAGCGTGCCGGCGGGTGACGATTTGACCAGCGCATCGATGCGGCCGCCGCCGCGGGCGACGCTGCCGCCCCGGGCGTGAAATACCACGTATCTCTCGCCGTTGTGTCCGCTCATTCCCGCTATCGAGCGCTGCGCCTGGTGGATGGCAAAGCGCGATGCGCAGAGTCCGCCCTGCTTGTTGCTGTCGGAGTAACCGAGCAACACACACTGGCGCCGCCCGTGTGCGTCGAGATGGCGGCGGTAGACGGGCTCGTCCAGAAGCTCACGCAAGGTCTCACCGCACCCCTCCAGCGCATCCAGGGATTCGAATTGCGGCGCAATGTCGAGCGCGACCTGACCGGTATGCTTGTCATACACGGACGCCCAGCGCGCGAGCGCCAAGGCAGCCAGAACATCATCCGCGCCGCGTGCACCGCTCACAATGAAATAACCGACGGCGTCCGATCCATAGCGATGTCGCGCCTGGGCGAACGCTTCGAACACAGCGAGATTGCGTTTGCCGAGCGCGTCCAGATCGATGCGCGGACCCGCGTCCTTCTCCAGCATTTCCGCCAGCATCCGGCGCCGCTCGGCGCGGGGGCGTGCGAGCCAGCTGGGGTCGTCGTTGCCGCGAGCGATGACTTCATGGAGTACGCCGGCGTGCTGGCGCACATCGAGGCTGGCCAGATGGAAACCGAACGTGTCGATGCGACGCAGCAGCCTGCGGATATAAAAGAGGCCGGCGTTGACGCCCTTGTTGGCTGCGAGACTCGCAGCGATCAGCTTCACATCGTCCCGGAACTGGCGCGCGCTCTCGTAACCGTTGGCCCGTCCCTCGTAGGTCAGGCGAAGCCGCTCGCCGATCTGCGCCAGAAATACCCGGTACGGCATGCGGTCGTGCCGGGCCGGCGTCACGCTGCGCGCCCCGGGCGCCAGCGTCATGTAATCCTCCATCCGCTGGCTGAGCTCCGCGGACACCGCCACGCGGCCGGCGCTCTGCGACAGGCGTTGGGAAAGCTTGCGGCAGTCCTCGAAGTAACTGTTGAGGATCATCTGCTGCTGCCGGGCGAGTGTCTCGCGGATCGTCTTGGCGTGGACGTCCGGGTTGCCGTCCATGTCGCCCCCGACCCAGGAGCCGAAGCCCAGGATGGGCGGCAGCTCGATCGAATCGGCCGGAATGCCGTAGCGCTTCTCGAGCGCCAGGGCGATCTCCTCGTAGAAGGCCGGCACGACGCGGTAGAGGACCTCGATCAGATAGAAGAGGACCTGCTCGCGCTCATCGCCCACGGTCAGCCGCTCGCGCGGCAGCTCCTCGGTCTGCCAGGCCGTGGTGAGCTCGATCCGGATGCTGCTCCAGAGATTGCGCGAATCCTGGGGCGTCAGCATCGGGTCGAGCCGGTCGAGCAGATGCTGGGCGATCCGCTGCTGCTTGCGCAGCAGCGTGCGCCGGGTCGACTCCAGCGAATGCGCGGCGAACACGGGCTCGATGCGCAGCCTGCCGAGGAGCGACAGCACCTCCTCGAGGCTCAGGCCGCGGCTCTTCAGTGTGGCGACCGCGTCTTCGACCCCCGACGGTTGCGGGCGCCCGCTGTCCTGACGGAAGTACGTGCGGCGGCGGCGGATCCGGTGCACTTTCTCTGCGAGGTTCACGGCCTGGAACCACATCGAGAAGGCGCGCACGAGGTCGCGGGCAAGCTGCGGCGGCCGGTCACGGACGGAAGCGGTGAGCTCGAGGCGCGCCTGCTCATCGCCGTTGCGGCGGCGGATGGCGGCCTGGCGGTCGAGCTCGACCAGCTCGAAGAGCTGCAGGCCGCCCTGCTCGAGCAGGATTTCCCCGACGAGCGCGCCGAGCGCGTGCACATCCTCGCGCAGGGCCTCGTGCTTCGGCGGAAAGTGGATGTCGGTGCGGCTCACGTGAGCGGCGAATGGTAGCAGGCCTATCCGGCCAGCAGGACGGACTCGGCGCGCTCCAGCTCTTCCGGCTGTCCGTAGAGAACCACCACATCGCCGTCGCGCAGCACGGTGTCACCGGCCGGCTCCCGTCCCAGGATCCCCTGCCTGCGGATGCCGGTGAACGTCACGCCGACGCCCTTGCCGTGCACGTCGCGCAGAGTTCGTCCCACCGCCCAGGCTCCAGGCGGTACCACCACGGATTTGATCTCCTCACGGTACTCATGGGTCTCATCCAGCGGCCGCGCGTCCCCCCGGCGGATGATGTTCCTCAGGACGGAGTAGCGGTGGCCGCGGATGTCACCCATCGTGCGGACCACACGTGACACCGGCACGTGCAGCAGAATCAACACGTGTGAGACGAGCATCAGGCTGGCCTCGAACGTCTCCGGGACGACGTCGGTCGCGCCAGCCTCCTGCAGCTCCTTGATGCGGGTATCGTCCTGCGTGCGCACCAGCACGGGCACATCGGGCCGCAGTCGGCGGATGCTGTGCAGGATACCGACCGAGGTGGCCGGATCCGAGAAGCTGATCACCACGACCGACGCCGTATCGAGGCCCGCCTTGGCCAGGATCTCCTCATCCGCCGAGTCGCCGAACATGACCGGGTCGCCGGCCTGGCGCGCCGCGGCGATGCGCGCCGGATCCAGGTCGAGCGCGATGTATTCGAAACCCTGCGACTCGAGCACACGCGCCACGTTCTGGCCGACGCGGCCGAAGCCGCACAGGATGACATGCTCCCGCTTGCCGATCTCTCCCGTCGCGTCGGTCTCGCGCTCGAAGGCGGTGCGCGGCGGACCCGCCTCCCGCAGCAGCAGCCGCGCGATACGCTTGTTGTTGTTGAGCAGCAGCGGACTCAGGATCATCGACAGCACCATGGCCACGAGCAGCGGCTGGCCGAAATCCTCCGGGATGAGGCCCGTCGCGAGGGCGATCGTGCCGAGGGCAACACCGAACTCACCGCCGATGGAGATGACGATGCCGGTACGCAGTGCCTTGAATCGCGAGCCGGTGAACGGGCGGGCGACGAGCGATGCCACGGCGGTCTTGAGGAAGACCATGGCGGCGAGCCAATAGACGACCGCTCCCAGCTTGCCGGCGAGCAGATGCACATCGAGCAGCATGCCGACCGAGACGAAGAAGAGGCCGAGCAGGATGTCGCGAAACGGCCGGATCACGGTCTCGATCTGATGCCGGTATTCGGTCTCGGCGAGCATCATGCCGGCGAGAAACGCCCCGAGGCCCGGCGACAGCCTCGCGAGGCTCGATACCCAGGCGGCAGCCAACACCACGAGCAGCACGGCGAGCGTGAAGAGCTCCCGCAGCCGGCTGTGGGCCATCTCCCGGAAGAGCGGCCGCAACAGCCAGTGGCCTGCCGCCAGCACCGCCCCGATGGCGAGCACGCCGCCGGCCACCGCAGTCAGGACGGTGCGGACATCCAGGTGCCCGGGCCCTGCCGTGAGTGCCGAGGCCAGCGCGAGGAAGGGAACGAAGGCCAGGTCCTGGAAGAGGAGGATGCTGAAGGCGAGCCGTCCATGGGTGCGGTTGAGCTCGGCGCGCTCCGTGAGCTGGTGCAGCAGAATGGCGGTCGAGCTCATCGCGAGCGCGCCGCCCACCACGATCGCCGCCGGCCAGGGGATGCCCCCGAGCCGGGCGAGGACGGCGAACACCCCGGCGGTCGCGCTGACCTGCGCGGAGCCCAGCCCGAATACCTCGCGCCGCATGGCGATGAGGCGCGGCAGGGCAAACTCCAGGCCGAGTGTGAAGAGGAGGAATACGACACCGAGCTCGGCGAGGGTGTCCGTGGTGGCGGTGCTGTCCACGACCGCCAGGGCATGGGGGCCCAGGGCCAGGCCCACGAGGAGATAGGGAATGGTCGTCGGCAGCCCGAGCCGCCGGGCGAGGGTGACCAGCAGCACCGCCGCGGCGAGAAGGATCAGGACCTGGCTGAGCGGCTGCATAGCCATAGTCTAATTGGCGCAAATCGCTCCCGG
>Ga0335072_10003774_pt1 | contig 22689 bp, 24 predicted proteins | sample Lox_Sample_21_FD_206725 | JGI IMG/M metagenome (GOLD analysis project Ga0335072, IMG submission 206725) | Soil microbial communities from Loxahatchee National Wildlife Refuge, Florida, United States - Lox_Sample_2.1 | ecosystem: Environmental > Terrestrial > Soil > Wetlands | place: USA...
ATGGGGCCGGACAACCACATCGTGTCCGACCAGCAGTACAACGAGCTGTTCACCATGCACGGCACGATCATGCTGCTGCTGTTCGCGACGCCGACGTTCGTCGGGTTCGCCAACGAGATCATGCCGCTGCAAATCGGCTCGCCCGACGTGGCGTTCCCGCGGCTGAACCTGTTCAGCTACTACCTGTTCCTGTTCGGTGGCCTGATCTTGCTGATCAGCTTCATTACCCCCGGCGGCGCGGCGGCGTTCGGCTGGTATGCGTACTCGCCGCTCACCAGCTCGCTGTACTCGCCTGGGGTCGGCGGCGATATGTGGATCATGGGCTTGGTCCTCGCCGGGTTCGGCACGATCCTTGGCGGAGTCAACTTCGTCACCACGATCTTCTGCATGCGCGCGCCCGGCATGACGATGTTCCGGATGCCGCTGTTCACCTGGTCCACCCTGGTCACCAGCATGCTGGTGCTGCTCGCCTTCCCGGTGCTGACCGCCGCCCTGCTGGTGCTCGAGATCGACCGCAAGCTCGGCGCGCAGGTGTTCAGCGCGTCCAGCGGAGGGGCGATCTTGTGGCAGCACTTGTTCTGGTTCTTCGGCCATCCCGAGGTCTATATCGTCGCGTTGCCCTTCTTCGGAATAATCAGTGAGGTCTTGCCGGTGTTCGCCCGCAAGGCGCTGTTCGGCTACAAGGGCATGGCCGGCGCCCTCATCGCGATCGCGGGACTGTCGCTGACCGTCTGGGCGCACCACATGTTCACGACCGGCGCGGTGCTGCTTCCGTTCTTCTCCTTCATGACGTTCCTGATCGCGGTGCCCACGGGCCTGAAGTTCTTCAACTGGGTGGGCACGATCTGGCGCGGACAGATCACGTTCGAGCCCGCGATGCTGTTCGCGCTCGGGTTCCTCGTCGTGTTCCTGTTCGGCGGGCTGACCGGCGTGATCCTGGCGTCGCCGCCGCTGGACTTCGCGGTCAGCGACTCGTACTTCGTCGTGGCGCACTTCCACTACGTGCTGTTCGGCACCGTGGTATTCAGCACATTCGCCGGGTTCTACTTCTGGTGGCCGAAGTGGACCGGCAAGATGCTCGATCACACGCTGGGCAAGTGGCATTTCTGGGCGGTGTTCATCGGGTTCAACCTGACGTTCCTTGTGCAGCACTGGCTGGGGATGATGGGCATGCCCCGCCGGGTGGCGAACTACCCGTTCCTGCCACACCTGGCGACGACCCTGAACGACATCTCGTCGATCGGCGCGTTCATACTCGGCGCCTCGACGTTCATCTTCTTCTACAACGTGTACAAGACCTGGCGGTCCGGGGAGCGGGTCACCGCCGACGACCCGTGGGGCTTCGCGAACTCGCTGGAGTGGGCGACGTCCTGCCCGCCGCCGCGGCATAACTTCACCTCGATCCCGCGGATCAGGTCGGAGCGGCCCGCGTTCGATCTGCATTACCCGCAGATCAGGACGGGCAGAGAGCGCGAGGGTCACCGGGTAGCGGTCGGCGCCTCCACCGGCAACGGCTCGGAGTAAGGGAGCGTCACGATGAAGGTCGAGGGCTACCTGTTCCTGGGCTGCGCCGTCTTCTTCGGCGCGAGCGACTACGTGTACTGGCACTTCTCACACGACCCGACCGGGTCTACCGCGCTTGCGATCGCCGTCGGGCTGGCGTTCCTGATTGGCTTCTACGTCCTGTTCACCGGTCGGCGGCTGCCGCCCCGGCCGGAGGACGAGGCCGAAGGCGAGATCTATCAGAACACCGGGGAGCTCGGCTTTTTCAGCCCGCACAGCTGGTGGCCGCTGTTCCTGGCGCTGGCCGCCGGGGTCGCGGCGATCGGCGTGGCCATCGGCTGGTGGCTGTTCCTGATCGGCATGCTCTTGGTGCTGCTGGCGACGATCGGGTTCGTGTTCGAGTACTACCGCGGCCACTACGCCCACTGACCGCCCGCACGCCCAACTCGAGGCGCCCCCAGCCATCGCTGGGGGCGCCTCGAGTTTTCGTACACCTGCGGCCACGCGGAAGCGCGCAGGGGTACCGCCCGACGACGTCCTGGATGCGAAGGTGGATGCTATAGGGGGCGACTATCGCGCCGAGGCTCGCCTTCTCGGCCAGTCTGCGCGCGACTTGGCCAAACTCGCCGGGAGCATCCTGCGTCCTGGCGTCTGACAATGCTCGGGGCCCGGCCGGGCTGTCGGGTCTCAAGCTGCACAGCACGCTCGATTGCAAATTAACTTGCATAATTACTCGAAATTTAGCCATACTGCCGGGTCTACTGAAGCCGATCATGGGGGCTGATCTTGGACACGGTCGATGCCGAAGACGTTCCGCTGATGCTGGCTCAGCGCTACACGTATGTCTTTCCCAGTGATTCGACGTTGGCAATGCTCGCCGGGATAGGACCACTAATTGAAATGGGCGCCGGAACGGGGTACTGGGCATTCAGGCTTCGGGCGATTGGCGTGGATATCGTCGCCTTCGACCAGGCGCCCCTCGATGGAGAGCGTCCCAACAGGTACCACTCGGGCTGCCGGTCATGGAGCCGCGTCGAGCAGGGCGATCAGACCGCCCTGTCTGGGTACGCCGACCGTGGCCTGCTTCTGTGCTGGCCGCCGCTGTTCTCATCTCTGGGTGATTGCCTGACGCACTACGGCGGCGATACCGTCGCGTACATCGGCGACGGAGGCTATCGCACCGCTAGGCTCGACCATCTGAACGACGCCTTCACGAAGATTGCCGCCGTTCCTGTCCAGGCACTCGATCCCCACCCGGGAATCCGTCCCAAGCTGACGATCTGGAAACGAACGCCGGAAAACCGTTCTTAACCAGCTACCGGCCACGGCCTTGGCGCCCGCGTTCGCAGACGTTGCTGGTCCACTCGACTGAGGGCTCGCGGGTGAACAGCCAGACCTGGTCCGCGTAGTCGGAGCCACCCCAGCCCGGGCTCGCGGGCCCGGCACCGCCCAGCCCCGCCTCGCACCGTGAGACCGCGCCGGGGGTTCCGCGCATGTTCTGGACGCGAAGGTGGACGCCATAGCCGGCGACGATCGCGGCGAAGCCCGCCCCGTAGCGGTTGTCAGTGGCCCCGCTGCCCGAAACGCCGGTCCAGTGGACGAGGCGTCGGCCGTAACGGTCCTGTGCCGGCAGCTGATCGCTGGTGTGCTGATCAGCGACCTCCTCATCGACCGGGTCTGCGAGATGTCGGGTCAAACCCGCGAGCAAGCCCTGGACCAGCTCATCGGCGACGTGACGCGGGAGCTGGACGATCAGCAGCTGCGTACGCTCCAGGTTGAGCTTTCGGGTAGCTGCAAGACGCTGCAAGACCCTAACCGCGCATCGTACGGAGCGCTGGGCAGCCGCGTCGAAGAAGTGCTCGCGCTGGCCGAGCAACAGGCCAGGGAGATCGTCAGTGCCGCCCGCGCCGCAGCCACCGAGATCACCGCGTCGGCTCGCGCTCAGCAGCCCGGCTCGGCGCACGACATACCCTGACCGGCGCTCCGGGCTTCATAGGAACGTTAACGGTCACGGTTGCCCGGGCGCGGAGGTGTGGATGCTGAGGTACCAGCAGCCACCCGCGAAATTCGCGGCGCCTATCGCCAGGAAGAAGGCTGCCCATCCGTAGACGCCGTAGGCGAGGCAGATGAAGCCCGCCAGCGCCGCGACACTACCCCCGGCAACACGCATGGTGCCAAAGACGCGGAGGTGGCGGAACTCGTACGGAATGATCAGGCGTTGCAGGCCGGTCCGCGGGGGAGATGCCCACCACGTGCGCAGACGCTTCGCGGCAGTGTTGCCGTCGGTTCCGTTCATCGGGATGCCTCCCGTGGGCTGTGGTGTCGGCCGTCCGATCACCTATTAATAAGATATCACATTGATATAGGGATCGAATTGCTGAGGTCTGTTGTCTGCCTGATCACAGTCGGCGCGCCTGCGTGATCTTGGATGTCGGCTGTGGCCGTGGTGTCCGGGAAGGGCTCCGGCCGGGTGTTCGCAGCGTTGGCGGCGTTTCCGCTGCTGGCCAGGGCGCTGGTTCCGGTGGCGGCCGAACACCGGGCCGGTTGGCGGGCGGCTAACGGCGGCTGTGACTGGCACAATGGCACAACCCGGCGAAAGGGTGGCTGATGGATGTCTATGAGGCGCTGTACACCACGCGCGCGATGCGGCGGGTCAGGCCCGACCCGATCCCTTACCCGGTCCAGGCGCGCATCCTGGACGCGGCCATTCGGGCGCCGAGCGGCGGAAACGCCCAGGGCTGGCGGTTCATCCTGGTGGATGACCCCGCCGTCAAGGCCGAGCTGGGCCCGCTTTACCGGGACAGCATCCGCCAGCTCTGGACCACGGCCTACCGGGAGCTGATCGAGCGCGCCCGCGCCGCGCCGGACGAGCCGGCCCACCGGAACACGCTGGGCATGGTGGCGTCGGCACAGCACCTCGCCGACCACTTCGAGGAGGTGCCGCTGTTCCTGCTGGCGTTCTCCCGCGGCGACGCCTCGGGCGGCTCCATCTTCCCGGCGGTGTGGAGCGCCCAGCTCGCCGCGCGCGCCGAGGGCGTCGGCAGCGCCCTCACGACCGTGCTCGGGATCTTTCACGGCCCGGAGGCGCTGAACATTCTCAGCGTGCCGGAGGACCGTGGCTGGACCATGGCCTGCTGCGTGTCCTTCGGGTACCCGACCGGCCGCTGGGCCGTGGCGGCCCGCCGCCCCGTGGCTGAGATCGCCTACCGCAACGCCTGGGGCGAGGACCTTGGCCTCGACATCCCCGGGCCGCTCTGGCCTCCTGAAGGCGCCTGAGCGGCCCGCCTGCGTGCGTTCAGGCCAGTGACCGCGATCGCGGGTTCCTCAGGCCTGGCCGTCGCCTGCGTGGTCCTCGATGGCGGCCTCGGCCGGCTCGGTCCCGGCCGGGACGGCCGCGTGATCGGGCTCGCCGTGGCCGTTGCCGTGCCCGTTGCCATGGCCGTCGCCGTGTGCCTCCACCGGCACGCTCTCGGTCAGCACCTGGTAGGCGCCCTGCCGGAGTCGGCCCAGGCCGCCGCGCATCGCGGGCGGCGGCACGTCGGAGTCCGCCGCGGCGGACCCGCCGGGCAGGCTTGGGACGGGGTTCCTGGCCTCGACCACGGCGCGCTCCTCGTCGTTGAGCGGCCTGGTCTCCTCGATGTACTCGCCGGTGGGGAGCTGGCGGATGATCCCGGTCTCCACCCCGTGCTGCAGTAGGTGCAGGTCCTTGTGCTGCAGGCCGAGGCAGATCCGTTTCGTCACCCAGTACGCCACGATCGGGGCGATGAAGATCGCGTATCTGGCGATCTCCGTGGTCACGTACAGGGAGATCGACAGGTGGTCGGCGATGACGTCGTTGGCGCCCTCCAGCCAGAGGACCCCGTAGAACGTGATCGCGGCGACGCCGATAGCCGTCCGAGTGGGGGCGTTCCTGGGCCGGTCGTTGATGTGGTGCTCGGATTTATCGCCAGTGATCCACTGTTCCAGGAACGGCCAGAGCGCGGCGCCGGTCATGATCAGGCCCAGCGGCACCAGGGCGGGCAAGAGCACGTCCCAGGCGACGGTATGGCCCCAGGCGTCCCAGGTCCAGCTCGGCCACATACGCAGCGAACCCTCGAGGAAGCCCATGTAGAAGTCGGGCTGCGACCCCGCGGAGATGCCGGATGGATTGTACGGGCCGTACAGCCAGATCGGGTTGACCTGGGCAAACGTCGAGGCGAGCGCGAGCGCGGCGAACGTGAAGAAGAAGAACGCCCCGGTCTTGGCCATGAAATACGGGTACATGGGGGCGCCGACGACGTTCGTGTTGGTCCGGCCCTTGCCCGGCATCTGGGTGTGCTTCTGGTGGAACATGATGAACAGGTGTGCCGTGATCAGGGCCAGGAAAACGCCGGGGATCAGCAGAACGTGCAGGATGTACAGCCGCGGGATGATGTCGTGGCCCGGGAACGGCCCGCCGAACAGGAAGAACGACAGGTAGGTGCCGACGATCGGGATCGACAGCGCCACGCCCTCGGTGATCCTCAGCCCGGTGCCGGACAGCAGGTCGTCCGGCAGCGAGTAGCCGAACAGGCCCTCCAGCAGGCTGAGGGTGAACAGCACGATCCCGATCAGCCAGTTCACCTCGCGCGGCTTGCGGTAGGCGCCGGTGAAGAAGATCCGCAGCATGTGGGCCAGGATCGCGGCCACGAACAGGTCCGCCGCCCAGTGGTGGATCTGCCGCATCAGCAGGCCGCCGCGGACGTCGAAGCTGATGTTCAGGGTCGAGGCGTAGGCCTCGCTCATCCGGACGCCGTCGAGGTTGTGGTAGCTGCCGTGGTAGACGACGTCGGTCATGCTCGGCTGGAAGAACAGGGTCAGGAACGTCCCGGTCAGCAGCAGGATGATGAACGAGTACAGGGCGATCTCGCCGAGCAGGAACGTCCAGTGATCCGGGAAGATCTTGCGGAAGAAGGTGCGGAAGCCCTTCGCCCCGTGGAACCGGTCGTCCAGCCAGCCGCCGGTGCCGTCGAGCAGCTTGGTGGTCATGCTCATGTCCCGACTCATCCCCGCTCGAAGAAGCTTGGTCCGACCGGCTCGTGGAAGTCGCTCTGAGCGACCAGGTAGCCCTCCGAGTCCACCGTGATCGGCAACTGCGGCAGCGGCCGCGGGGCCGGGCCGAACAGCACCTGGGCGCCGTTCGGCGCGTCGAACGTGGACTGATGGCACGGGCACAGGATGTGGTGCGTGGTCTGTTCGTAGAGCGCCGCCGGGCAGCCGACGTGGGTGCAGATCTTCGAGTAGCAGACGATGTTGTCCACGGTCCAGTTCGGCGTCACGTAACCGCCGCGGACCTGGTTGGGCTTCCCGAACCGCATCACGCCGGGCTGGAACTTGATGATGATCGCCGTGGCGGCGGCCAGCGCGTTCTGGTTGTCCTGGAAGCCGTCGGGCACCACGGTGATCATGCCGCCCGGCGAGCTGAAGTCGCCGGGCCTGATCGGCGTGTTGGGGCCGTAGTTGAGCAGCCGCATGCCCTTGCGCCAGACCGTGTGCCGCAGCGTCGTGCCCGGCAGCGGGCCCATGTCGCGCAGCAGCACGATCGGGGCGGCGGCCAGCGGCACGGTGGCGGCGATCAGCGTGCGCCGCAGGATCGGCCGCTTGGTGAACTGGCTGGCGTCCGCGCCCTCTTCGAACGTCTCCTTGAACGCCTCCCTGACCTCGGGATCGGAGCGCATTGGATGGCGTTCCTCGGTGAGCTCCACGTTCGGCATCAGGTGCCTGACCCAGATCACGGCGCCGAACGCGAGCGCGAGGAACGCGACCGACATCGAGAGGCCGAGGGCCAGGTTGGAGCGGAACACGGCGTCGATCGGGCCCACCTCGAGCCCGACGTAGGCGGCGATGAACCCGACGCTGGCCAGCGCGGACAAGATGAACAGCGCCGCGACCAGACGCTCCGCCCGCTTGGCCCGGCCCGGGTCGGGCAGGTCAGCGGGGAGTTCGCGCCGGGCCGGGGCCGAACCGCCGTCCCCTGGGGCCTCGCCCAGCATGGTCCGGGCCTGCGCGGGCGGCGGCGTGCCGATCACGCGACGGGGGCCAGCGGGGGGTTCGGTCGGCTCGTTGGACGGCCCGCCGGGGGCGCCGGTGTCACTCATCAGTGCTCTTCCTGTGCTTGGCGGTGATCCAGAGTGCGGCCAGGACCATGAAGAACAGCAGCCCGAGGAACGCGACCAGGCCCTCGGTCACCGGGCCCACCCGGCCCAGGCTGAAGCCGCCGGGGTTCGGGGTGGTCCGGCTGGTCGTCACGTAGGCGATGATGGCGCGCTTCTCGTTCGGGGTGATCGTCGTGTTGTTGAACACCGGCATGGCCTCGGGGCCGGTCAGCATGGCCTCGTAGATCTGCGTCGGCGTGGCGTTGGTCAGCGCCGGCGCGTACTTGCCGTAGGTCAGCGCCCCGCCCGCCCCGTCGAAGTTGTGGCACTGGGCGCAGTCGGCCGTGAACAGTTCCTGGCCGAGTGCGAGGTCGGCGCCTGACGTCTGGACCTCGGCCGGCGTCGGGACCGTCGGGCCGCCGCCGAGGGACTGGATGTAGGCGGCCACGGCGCGGGTCTCCGCCACGTTGAGCTTGCGCGGCGCCTCCGGCTGCTCGGCGTCCAGCGCCTTGGCCGGCATCCGGCCTGTGCTCACCTGGAAGTCCACGGCGGCCGAGCCGACGCCGATCAAGCTCGGCGCGACCGATGTGCCCTGAGCCTGCAGGCCGTGGCAGGACGAGCATGTCTGGTTGAAGATCTGCTGGCCCTTGGCGATTTCGGCTTGCGAGGTGGTCGGCGTCGTGGACGCCGACGAATCGCCGCTCCCTGTAATGGTCGCGTAGATCGCGCCCACCAGGATCAACCCGAGCAGGACGACCGCGTATCCCGCGACCGGCCGTCTCCGCTTGGCGGTAATCCAGCTCACTGCTGTCCTCGGTCTCCGGTCAGTGGATCAGGTAAATGGTGGTGAACAGGCCGATCCACACGACGTCGACAAAGTGCCAGTAATACGAGACGACGATGGCGCTGACCTGCTGCTCGTGCGTGACCCTCTTGGCTGCGTAGGTCCGGCCGAGCAGGAAAAGGAACGCGACCAGACCGCCGGCCACGTGCAAGCCGTGGAATCCGGTGGTCAGGTAGAAAACGGAACCGTAATTGCTGGACGAGAGCGTCAGGTGCTGCTCGCGGATCAGGTCGAAGAGGTATTCATATCCCTGGCCAAGGTCGAAGTACAGGCCCATCAGGAACGTCAGCACGTACCACTCGCGCAGGCCCCAGCTCATCGGGCGGAAAATCGAGGCGGTCCGGCGGACCTGGCCGCGCTCGATGGCGAACACGCCCATCTGGCACGTCACGCTCGACAGCAGCAACACCAGGGTGTTCGCGGTGGCCAGCGGCACGTCCAGGTGTACCGGCGGCCACTTCTGCCCCAGTCCCTTGTCCACCGAGCGAACCGTGAAATACATGGCAAACAGCGCCGCGAAGAACATCAGCTCGGAGGACAGCCAGATGATCGTCCCGACGCTGACCAGACTTGGCCTGCTGGCAGGCGTGCGGGGAGTTACCTCGGTCGTTGCTGTCGCCACGGGGCCATTATTACGACACGGCGTAGGCGCCGCACGCCCGACCCCCCAATCACGACGCGGTGTAGGGGTCGCACGCCCGCCCCCCGGATCGCGAGCGCGCGCAGGCGGTGCGCGCCCGACCCGCCGGGTCGGTAGCATCCAGTTCCATGAAGGTCGTTGTGTACAGCCATGATGCCGACACGCGGGCCCGGATCCGGCTCGCCATCGGGCGCCGGCCAGCCCCCGACGTGCCCGAGGCCGAGGTGATCGAGGTCGCCACGCATCCCGCGCTGATCAGGCTGCTAGATGCCGGAGGGGCCGACGTCATGGTGCTGGACGGCGAGGCCCAGCCCGCCGGAGGCATGGGCGTCAGCCGCCAGGCCAAGGACGAGATCTACAACTGCCCGCCGGTGCTGCTGATCATCGGCCGCGCCGACGACGGCTGGCTGGCCACCTGGTCCATGGCCGATGCGGTCGTGAGCCATCCGATCGACCCGGCCGCGCTGGCCAGCGCCCTGGCTGGCCTCATGCGCCAGCGCGCGGCGCGCTCGGCCGGCGTCGGCACCACGATCGCCCGGACCTGATCGGCGGCCCGGTGGATTCCCGTACCGCGTGGCCTGCCCTGATCGGCGCGCTGATCAAGGGGGAGACCCTCACCGCCGACGAGACCGCCTGGGCCATGAACGAGATCATGGAGGGCGCGGCGACGCCCACCCAGATCGCCGGGTTCGGGGTGGCGCTGCGGATCAAGGGCGAGACCCCGGCCGAGGTCAGCGGACTGGCCGAGACCATGCTGGCCCGGGCCACGCCGATCACCATCGCCGGTCCGGTGGTGGACCTGGTGGGCACCGGCGGCGACGGCGCCAACACGGTCAACATCTCGACGATGGGCACGATCGTCGCGGCCGCCGCGGGCGCCCGGATGGCCAAGCACGGGAACCGGGCGGCCTCGTCCGCGTGCGGTACCGCCGACCTGCTCGAGGCGCTCGGCGTGGTGATCGACCTGCCCGCGCCCGCCACCGAGCGGCTGATGGCCGAGACCGGCCTGGTGTTCCTGTTCGCCGCGCTGTATCACCCGGCACTGCGGCATGCCGCGGTGCCAAGGCGCGAGCTCGGCGTGCCGACCGTGTTCAACGTCCTCGGCCCGATCGCCAACCCGGCCCGCCCCGGCGCCCAGGCGATCGGCGTCGCCGACCCGAGGATGGGGCCGGTGATCGCCGGAGTGCTGGCAGGCCGCGGCTGCTCAGCGCTGGTGTTCCACGGCGAGGACGGGCTGGACGAGCTGACCACGACCGCGCCGTCCGCGGTCTGGGTGGTGCACGGCGGTGTTGTGAGCCAGACCAGGTTCGACCCCGCATCGCTCGGCATCGCCCGGTCGTCTCGGGAGGACCTGCGCGGCGGGGACCCGGCCCACAACGCCGGTGTGGCTCGCGCCGTGCTCGCCGGGGAGCAGGGACCGGTGCGGGAGACCGTGCTGCTCAACGCGGCGGCCGCGCTGGCCGCGCAGACCGGCGTGCCCAGCCCGGACGAGCTCGAGGCCCGCCTGGCCGACGGCTACGCCCGCGCCACAACCGCCCTCGACTCCGGCGCGGCCTCAGACCTGCTGGACCGCTGGGCCCAGGCCAGCCAGCGCCTCGCCGCCGAGCGCGCCAGCTAATGGAGCGAGCCGGTGGTTTTCCGGCGAGCGACGAGCGAGCGGGAGGGGCGCGGCGGCGTCTGGACTGAGGAGTCGAGGGAGCTTGCGACCGAGCGACGAGGGAAGACGGCGCCTCAAAGCGCCCCGGAAGCGAGCGGGAAAAAACTAGTAGCCGAGGGCGAAGGCGGCCTCGAGGTCGTGCCGGGAGTAGGTGCGGAACGCGATGTGCGTCTCGGTGTGCGTGACCCCGGGAACCCGGTTCACCTTGCCGGGGATGACGTCGCCGAGCTCGTCGTGGGCGCGGACCCGCACCATGGCCACGAGATCGAACTCACCCGTCACCGAGTAGACCTCGGAGACCTCGGGTATCTGCGCGATCGCTTCGGCCGTCTCAGGGATGCGTGCGACGTCGGTTTTCACCAGAACGATGGCCGTGACCACTGCCGCCTCCTCCGCCCCGGGCGCGCGGGCCGCGCCGATAGCCCGAGTAGCGTACCGCCTCACCCCAGGGCCGCCGCTGATCAGGCGCTGATCTCGGCGAGCGTGTGCACGCCTGCCGACTCCAGCCGGGCCAGCAGTCCTTCTAGCACGTCGGCCGTGGCTTTGGCGTCGGCCAGGGCGCGATGACACGGCCGGGTGCGCGCCCCGAAGAACTCGGCCAGCGTGGCCAGCTTGCAGTCGGGCACCTCCTCCTCGTCCAGCACGGAGCGGGCTAGTGCCGCGGTGTCCAGGACCGGGAAGGCGGGCCAGGTAAGGCTGCTGCTGCGGCACGCCTCGGCCAGGAACCCGATGTCGAACGGGGCGTTGTGCGCCGTGAGCACGCCGCCGCGGGCGAAGGCCAGGAATCCGGGCAGCACCGCCGCTGCCGGCGGGGCGTGGCCGACCATCGCGTCGGTGATGCCGGTCAGGGCGACGATGTCGGCGGGGATCGGGCCGCCCGGGTTTATCAGTGAGGAGAACTCCGCGGCCGGCTTGCCCGGACCGATCCTGACCGCGCCGATCTCGGTGATCGTGGCCTGCCCCGGCTCCCAGCCCGTGGTCTCGACGTCGACGATCACGAAGTCGACGCTTGCCAGCGAGAGGACCGGCGCGGTGGAGGTCACACGATCACCGTAGGGCCCCCTGCCGACAGTCCGGCCCGCGCCGCGCGAGCCAAAGCGCGCGGAGGCGAGCGCGGCGAGTAAACAGTCCGAAGTGGTTGATAGGCCACCCCGGTATCACTAGTGTCAGGCAGCGAGCCGCATCGCTCACCAGTCGTCCCTCCGGGCGACGGCGATCGGCTTCCGCCGAGTCTTCGTCGCTGGCCCCCGTGGCGAGCAGGAGAACCGGGGACCCACCGGATGACCGCCGGGCGTTACCAGGCGGCCATCCAGGGGTGAATCGGCCCGGGCCGTCGGACCCGACCGGGGCCGTAGGGCGCACTTCCACAGCCCGAACCCGTCAGCTCACCCGGTAGGCGGAGGGTGGAAGAAGGAGCGTGTCACGCACGTGCAGACGCGGCTGATTGCTCGTACGGCCCTTTCTGGCAGGTTCAGGCGGCGCGGCGTGGCCCTCTCGGTCGGCCTGCTGGCGACCGGGGCGCTCGTCATGGGAGTCGGCGGGGTGGCCGGGGCGGCGCCGCAGCCCTCGGCGGCCAGCGTGCAGGCAAGGCTGACGCAGCTCAACAAGAAGGCCCAGACGCTCGATCAGCAGTACGACCAGGCGCAGCAGGCGCTGGCATCGGCCAGCCAGCAGTTCAAACTGGTGAACCAGCAGGCGTCCCGCTACCAGGCCGCGTTCAACGCGAAGCGCAAGCAGGTCGCGCAGATCGCGGACGAGGCCTACGAGCAGGGGTCGCTCAGCTCGCCCGAGGTGCTGCTGACGTCGAACGACCCACAGCAGATCCTCGACCAGGCCTCGATCCTGCTCGAACTTTCATCCAGCAACACGGACGCGATGACAGCGGTCATCGCGGCGGCCAAGCAGCTCACCACCGCCCAGCAGGAGGCGCGCCGCACCAAGGACGCCCGGGCCGCCCTCGCGAGCAAGCTGGCCCGCGAGAAGAAGAGCCTCGAGAAGACCATCCAGCAGCAGCAGGCGCTGCTGAACAAGCTCACCCCGGCGGCCCAGGCCGCCACCGGTCCCGGTGCGCAGTCCATCGGCGGCACCGACCCGCTGCCGGACAGCACACAGGCCGAGCAAGCGGTCGCGTTCGCCTATAAGCAACTCGGGTGCCCGTACGTGTTCGGCGGCACCGGCCCGTGCAATTCCGGCTTCGACTGCTCCGGGCTTACCCAGGCAGCGTGGGCCTCCGCCGGGGTGTCGATCCCGCGTACCAGCTACGAGCAGGCCGACCTGCCCGCGGTGCCGGAGTCCGAGCTCGAGCCGGGCGACATCATGGAGTTTGACGGCGACGGGCACGTCGGCATCTTCGTGGGTGGCGGCATGCTGATAGACGCGCCGCATACCGGTGCGAACGTCGAGAAGGTCGCGTTCAGCGGCTGGTACCAGTCGAACTTCGACGGCGCGGTCCGGCCGTAGGCCGGCGAGCCGGCTAACCCACCCGGGCGGGCTGGCGCGGGGCGCGCTTGCGCGGCCCGCGCGCCCCGTCTGCGGGTGCGCCGCCCGGCTTGGCCTGCTGGCTGTCCTTACCCGGGCGCTCGCGCTTGCGGTACCGGTCCGGTTCGCTCATGTCCAGGGCGCGGGCGCGCAGCAGGGTGGTGACCGGGGTGCCGGCCAGCCACCGGGCGCGCAGCGCGCCGCGCTCGGCCTCCACGAAGCCGCCCAGGATGCCGTGGCGGCCGATCGTGTTCCAGCGTCGCATCGACAGCTCGAGGCACTCGCCGCGTACCGGGCATATCGCGCAAAGCGCGAGGGCGCGGGCCGCCTCCATCCGGGCGGCCTCCGGGGCGGCGGCGACCGGGAACCACTCATCCGGGTCCACCGCGTCGCCGGTGCACTTGGCCAGCGGGCTCACCACGCGAGCCGTCAGCTCCCGGTCGGTTAGACCGCCGGGCTTGGCACCCAGGTTGCGAGAGGATTTGGTGATCATTGACTGTTCATCCCTCGGAGCGATCGACACCGGAGCGATCGACACAGACACATGGGACGAGCCTTGCGTGAGAACGGTTGTTGCACTTCGTCAAGATGAGTAGTCCTGCCACGACCGGGTTAGGATCTGCGGCGTGCCGAAGGTCCTTATCGTCACCAACGACTTCCCGCCGCGGCGCGGTGGGATCCAGTCGTTCGTCCACGCCCTCGCCTCGCGTATGCCGCCAGGATCGGCGGTCGTCTACGCGCCGGCCTGGGAAGGCGCCGCCGAGTTCGACGCCCGCCAGCCGTTTCCCGTCGTCAGGCACCCGACCTCGCTGATGCTGCCGGTGCCGTCGGTCGCCCGCCGCGCCGCCGCGATCCTGCGCGAGCACGACTGCGACACCGTCCTGTTCGGCGCCGCGGCACCGCTCGGGCTGCTGGCCCCTTCGCTGCGCCGGGCCGGGGCGCGGCGCAGCGTCGCGCTGACCCACGGCCACGAGGCCGGCTGGGCGGCGCTGCCGGGAGCGCGGTCGCTGCTGCGCCGGATCGGCAACGAGGTCGACGTGCTCACGTACCTGGCCGAGTACTTCCGGCTCCGGCTGGCCAGGGCGCTGTCGGCCGAGGCGGCCGGGCGCATGGTGCGCCTGGCGCCGGGAGTGGACCGGGCCGAGTTCCACCCGGGGGCCGGGGGGGACGAGGTCAGGAAGCGGCTCGGGCTGGGCGACCGGCCGGTGGTGGTGTGCGTGTCACGGATGGTGCCGCGCAAGGGACAGGACACGCTGATCAGGGCGTGGCCGCGGGTGCTGGCACGGATGGAGCGGGCCAGGCCGGGCGCTGACCCGCTGCTGATGCTGGTCGGCGACGGCCCGTACCGGTCTGACCTCGAACGGCTGGCCGAGCAGACCGGGGTGCCGCGCTCGGTGCTGTTCACCGGGCCGGTGCCGGCTGCCGACCTGCCCGCCTACTACGACGCCGGGAACGTGTTCGCGATGCCGTGCCGGACCCGCCGCGGCGGCCTCGACGTCGAGGGGCTCGGGATCGTCTACCTGGAGGCGTCGGCCTCCGGGCTGCCGGTCGTGGGCGGAGACTCGGGCGGCGCGCCCGACGCCATACTTCACGGCGAGACCGGTTACGTGGTGCCCGGCCGGGACAGCGCCGCGGCCGGCGACCAGATCGCCCGGCTGCTGGCCGACCCGGCGGGCGCGGCCGCCATGGGGGAGAAGGGCGCGGCCTGGATCGACCGGGAGTGGCGCTGGGAGCTGATCGCCGAGCGGCTGTGGCGGATCCTGGCGCCGGCCGGTGAGTCGTAACCCAGTCGGCACTGCCGGGGCGATCGGGAAGAGCCGGGGCGTTAAAGAAATTATTGGCGTTTTGCGTAGATGGCGGCTATATCGTCCGCGTAGTCCGCGAGCACCATGTTCCGCTTCACCTTGAGCGACGGCGTGAGGTAGCCGTTGGCCTCGGTGAAGTCCGAAGGCAGGATCCGGAAGCTGCGGATCGACTCGGCGCGGGAGACCGCCTTGTTGGCGTCGTCCACGGCGCTCTGTATCTCGGCGAGCAGGTCCGGGTCGTCGCGCAGGTCGTCGGCGGGCTTGCTGTGCTGCTGCCGCCAGAACTCCAGCCCTTCCGGGTCGAGGGTGATCAGGGCCGCGATGAACGGCTTCCCGTCGCCCACCACCAGGCACTGGCTGATCAGCGGGTGCGCGCGGAGGCCGTCCTCGAGCACGGCCGGGGCGACGTTCTTGCCGCCCGCCGTGACGATGAGCTCCTTTTTCCGCCCGGTGACCCGGAGGAACCCCTCCTCGTCAAGGCCGCCGATGTCACCGCTGCGGAACCATCCGTCCGCGTCCAGCACCTCGGCCGTGGCCTCCTTGTTGTGCCAGTAGCCGGGGAAGACGTTCGGGCCCCTGAGCAGGATCTCGCCGTCCTCGTCGATCTTGATCGCGACGCCGGGGAGCGGCAGCCCGACGGTGCCGATCTTGTTCCGGCCGGGCCGGTTCACGGTTGCGGCGGCCGAGGTCTCGGTCAGCCCGTAGCCCTCCAGGATCGTGATCCCGGCGCCGCGGAAGAAGTGGCTGAGCCGCTCGCCGAGCGCCGCGCCGCCGGACGCGGCGTAACGGACCTGCCCGCCGACCGCCGCCCGGAGCTTTGCGTAGACGAGCCGGTCGAACAGTCCGTGCCGCAGCCGCAGCGCCGGGCCCGCGGCGGTGCCGGGGTCCTGGGACTGGCTCCAGGCGATCGCGGTCCGCACGGAGGCCTGGAAGATGCGGTTCTTGACGCCGCTGGCCGACGCCTGCTGCTGCGCGGTGTTGAAGACCTTCTCGAACACGCGCGGGACGGACAGCAGGAACGTAGGGCGGAATTCCAGCAGCGCCGTGGCCAGCGACCCGGTGTCCGGCCAGTGGCCGATGATCGTCCCGGACTCCAGGCAGCCCACCTCGATGATCCGGGCGAACGAGTGCGCGAGCGGCAGGAACAGCAAGGTCGAGCTGCCGGCGATCTCGAAGATCTCGGGGAGCGCGCCCTCGACCGCGTTGCGGGCGTCGGACAGCAAGTTCAGGTGAGTGATCTCGCAGCCCTTGGGGCGGCCGGTGGTGCCCGAGGTGTAAATGATCGTGGCCAGGTCCGTTGCCGTCCTGGCGGCCCGGCGTTGCTCGAGCTGTTCGTCGGTCACGGTGCCCGGGTCCAGTGCCAGGCCGTCCTGGCCGTCCATCACCCACAGGTGATCGATCGAGCTGACCGAGCGGATCAGGTCGGCGTGCGCGGCGGTCTCGGCGAACGCGGCGCGGGCCCCGGAGTCGCTCAGGATCCAGTCGACCTGGTCGGCCGATGAGGTCTCGTAGATCGGCACCGTGACCGCGCCGGCCGCCCAGATCGCGTAGTCGGCGAGGGTCCACTCGTAGCGGGTGCGCGACATCAGCGCGACCCGGTCGCCCGGCTCGATGCCCGCCGCGACCAGTCCCTTGGCCAGGGCGGTCACGTCATCACGGAACTGGGCGGCGGTTACGTCCTCCCAGCGGCCGCCCGCCCCGGGCTTGCGCATGACCACGGCGTGCGGATCCCGGCTGGCGCGGGTGAAGACCACGTCGGCGAGCCCGGCGGCGGCGGGGACGTCAACCATCGCCGGAATGCTGTACTCGCGCACGATGCCTCCTTATCGACCCGTTCTGCGCGGATCTTCATGGAACGTACACCGCGCTAGGACCTGGTACCCATTTCTGCGCCTGACAAGATTTGCCTAGGGTATTCGCATGCGGGTGCATGTGGTCAGCGATGTGCACGGCAGGGCCGATGCGCTCGAAGGCGCCGCCGACGGGGCCGACGCCCTGATCTGCCTCGGTGACCTGCTGCTCTTCGTCGACTACGCGGACCACGGGAAAGGTATATTTCCGGACCTGTTCGGCACCGAGGCGGCCCGCCGGTTCATCGACCTGCGCACCGCGCAACGGTTCGACGAGGCCAGGCAGCTATCGAGGCAGCTCTGGGCCGGGCTGGACGGCGACCCGGCCGCCCACGTCGAGGCGGCGGCGTCCCGGCAGTACGAGGAACTGTTCGCGGCGCTGCCCTCCCCGGCCTACCTGACGTACGGCAACGTTGACATACCCCGGATGTGGGCGGCGCACTTGCGGCCCGGGCAACACGTGCTCGACGGCCAGCGGGTGGAGCTCGGGGGGTGGTCGTTCGGGTTTGTCGGCGGCGGGCTGCGCACCGTGTACCGAACGCCCAATGAGATCGCCGACGACGTCTTCGCCGCCAAGGTGGCGGCGGTCGGGGCGGTGGACGTGCTCTGCGCGCACATACCGCCCGATGTGCCGGAGCTGCTGTTCGATACCGTGGCGCGCCGGATGGAGCGGGGGAGCTCCGCGCTGCTCGACGCCATCCGGACGACTCAGCCGCGGTATGTCCTGTTCGGGCACGTGCACCAGCCGCTGGCCAGCCGGATCACGATCGGCAGTACCGAGTGCGTCAACGTCGGGCACTTTCGCGCCACAGGGACGCCGTACGTCCTGGAGTGGTGACGGTCCGGCGCAAGGTACGCTCCGTCCATGGCGGACAGGACGACGTCGAGCATCGTTGTCGGGGTGCCACGGCCGGACGTCATGGCGGTTATCGCGGACTTCGGCGCGTACCCGCAGTGGGCGACCGGGGTGCGGGGCGCCGAGGTCCTGTCGCGGGAGCCTGACGGGCGCGCGAGCACCGTCCGGTTCACGCTGGACGCAGGAATTATCAAGGACAGTTACGTGCTCGGTTATGACTGGGACGGCGTCGCGCGGGTCCGCTGGAACCTCGCGGAGGCCGGTTCGGTGGTCTCCGAGATGAGCGGGGGATACGAGCTGGCCGAGCGCGGCGACGGCACCGAGGTGACATACGAACTCACCGTGGGTATACGCGTGCCGATGATTGGGATGCTCAAGCGTCGGGCAGAGAAAGCGATCATCGACGCCGCGCTCAAAGGGCTCAAGTCTCGAGCCGAGACGATCGGGAGATAGGGATGACCGGGCAGGCAGGCAACAACGGCGGGGACAGCGGCGGAGGTGCCGTCGACGGCGTGCGGCGTGACACACCGCGGGGTGACGCTGTGCGCCGTGACACTGCGCGCCGTGATACCGCGCGCCGTGACACTGCGCGCCGTGACACTGCGCGCCGTGACACAGCAGGCGGTCAGCGGGACCTGACCGACGACATCCAGCGCTGGCTGGTCAGGTCCGGCGTCCGCAGCATGCGGCGGGAGCTGACCGATCAGGTCCGGCGCGCGTTCCACGCCGGCCGCCCGGCCGAGCCCGCCGATGTCTGGGACGCCGCGACCACCGAGCCCCCGCCGGAGCTGATGGCGGCGTCGGGCGATGCCCCCGAGTGCGCCTGGTGCCCGGTGTGCCGCGCCGCCCGCCGGATCAGGGAGTCCGGCCAGGGCGTGAGCGGGCTCGGGGTGCCGCTGGCTGGCGCTGGCGACGCCGTGGCCGCCGCGGTGCAGGAGGCGTTCTCGGCGTTCGAGTCCCTGCTGGGGACGCGGCCGCGCGGAGGAGATGGCTTCCCGGAGGATCGGTATCCGGCCGGCCAGTTCCCCGCTGACCGGTTCCGTACCGCGGGTACGCCTGCGGCGGACACGGGCGGGAAGCCTGCGGCGGACACGGGCGGGAAGCCTGCGGCGGACACGGGCGGGAAGCCTGCGGCGGACACGGGCGGAAAGCCTGCGGCGGACACGCGCGGAACGCCTCCGCGGGATGCGGACCATGGGCCTGACGATCGGAGTTGACGTCGGGGGCACCAAGGTTGCTGCCGGTGTCGTCGATGAGCGCGGGCGGATTATCGAGAAGCTGAAGCGCTCGACCCCGTCGGCCAGCCCGGAGCGGACCGCCCAGGTGATCTCCGACGCCGTCCTGGAGCTGCTCGACCGCCATCCGGCGGCCGCGGTGGGGATCGGTGCCGCTGGTTTCGTGGACGAGGTCCGGTCCAGCATTCTGTTCGCGCCCAACCTGGCCTGGCGTGACGAGCCGTTGAAACGGCACGTCGAGGAGCGCGTCGGGCTGCCGGTCGTGGTGGAGAACGACGCGAACGCCGCCGCCTGGGCGGAGACCATACTCGGCGCCGCCCGCGGCCACGGGCACGTGATGCTGGTGGCCCTCGGGACCGGCATCGGGGCCGGCATCGTGATGAACGGTGAGTTGTACCGCGGCCGGTGGGGCATCGCCGGGGAGCCCGGGCACTACCGGGTGGTGCCGGACGGACGGCTGTGCGGCTGCGGCAACCGCGGCTGCTGGGAGCAGTACGCCAGCGGCAGCGCGCTGGTGGCCGAGGCCCGCGAGTTCGCCCGGCGGTCGCCCGGTGCCGCGGTCCGGCTGCTGCAGCTCGGCGGCGGCCATGTCGAGGGCATCAACGGCCCCGAGGTAACCCGGGCGGCGCTCGAGGGCGACGCCGCCGCGCTGCGTTGTTTCGAGATCGTGGGCGGCTGGCTCGGGCACGGGCTGGCTGCGCTGGCGGCCATACTCGACACGGGATGCTTCGTGATCGGCGGCGGCGTGTCGGATGCCGGCGACCTGCTGATCGGCCCGGCCCGGGCCACGTTCGACAGCGAACTCACCGGCGGCCCGTACCGGCCGCACGCCAAGATCGTGCTGGCTCAGCTCGGCGCGGACGCGGGCATGATCGGCGCGGCGGATCTGGCCCGCCGGTCGGTGGATCTGCAGGAGCTGGCCACGGTCGAGTAAGCACCGTCGGGCTGCTGTGCCGGGTCAGAGCACCGCGCCGTCGTCGGGTCCGGCGTCGTCGGACGGCCGGTCGCCGAGGCGCAGCGCTATCACGGCGAACCCGCCCACGAAGGCCATCACGGCCAGCAGGGCGGCCCAGCCGGGGATGACCCAGCCCAGGAGCGTGGCAACAAGCAGATAGGCCGGACCGCCGAACAGTGCCGTCCAGGCTCCCTTCGCCACCGAGTCGAGATGGGGCAGCGGGCCCAGAGGAGGCGGGACGAAGTGGTCCTCCTCGGCCATGTCCTGCTCGGCCGGGTCCGCGTCCGCGGCACCGGCGGGCGGCAGCGGGACCGAGATGCCGTTCGGGTGTGGCGCCGCGGGGCGGATCACGCGGGCGCGGTCGGTGCCGTGCAGCGGATCGGTGCCGTGCAGCGGATCGGTGCCGTGCAGCGGATCGGTGCCGTGCGGCGGATCGGCTGTTCCCGGGCTGACCGTTCCTGGATGGGCCGGTCTCGGGTGGGCGTTGTCCGGCTCGCCGGCTCCCACGTCTGCCGCGTCCGGGTCTGCTGTCGCCGGGTCGGCGGAGCCTGGGTCTGCGGAGGCTGGGCTTGCCGCGTCCGGGTCTGCCGCCTTCAGGTCGGGCGCCGCCGGCGCCAGGCTTTCGCGGTCCGGCCAGGGAGCCGCGTCCAGGTGGCTGACCGGCATATCGAAGCGCGCGATCAGGTCCCGCCAGGCGGCTTCGTCGCCGTCGGCACCTCGGCCGCCGCTGGCGTCACGGCCGGTCGTGTCCTCACCGCTCACGTTCACGTACCTCGCACGTCATAAACCTGGCGTTACCCGCCGTGCAGCTAGGCCTATCCTCTCCCGGCGCGGCTCTGTGTCCGGACGAAGTCCAGGCTGCCCGCAAAGATGTCTTCGGCGTCGTTATCAAGAGTGGCAACGTGATAGCTGTCCGGACATTCCCGGACCTCCAGGTCGGCAAGCTCCTTGCGCAGTACCCGCAGGCTGGCAGGCCCGACGACGTGGTCCACGGTGCTTCGGTACGCCAGCACCGGCTGGGTCACGTCGGAGAGCTGCGCCTGGGTGGTGCGCCAGAGGCCCGGCAGGCTGGCCACGGCCTTGACCGGGACCCGGTCGTAGCCGAGCTCGGCGGCCCCCTCCTTCTTGATGTCGCTGGCGATGCCCTTGAGCGAGGGGACCACCAGTTTCAGCACCGGAGCCAGCGCGATCAGGCGGGTGTCGGCGGCGACCGACGGGTTGACCAGCACCAGCCCGCTGACAGCGAGGCCGCGCACCTCGGCCAGCCGCAAAGCCAGGCAGGCACCCATGGACAGCCCCATGACGAAGATCTCGTCCGAGCACCCGCGCAGCTCGTCGAAGGACCTGTCGACCTCGGCGTACCAGTCCTCCCACCGGGTGCGCGCCAGGTCCTGCCAGGTGGTGCCGTGCCCGGGAAGCCGCGGCAGCCAAACGGACAGGCCCGCGTTGGCCAGGTACTCCGCCCACGGCCGCAGCGACTGAGGGCTGCCGGTGAAGCCGTGGCACAGCAGCGCTCCGGTGGATCCTCCCACGTGGGCGAAGGGTTCTGCGCCTGGCATCACTGGCACGTGCCGACTCCTCTCCACGCGGGCACATCGCGGACGTCCGGCGCCCGCGGTCCCGCTCATCGCATCGTCGCACGGCCGGGCCCGCCGTAGGGGCCTCCCCGCAGCACCTGTGTCTGCGATTTGCGGTCGCGATGGGTGCGCGGGCGGAGAAGGCTGCCGAGCCGATCGTGTAGACGATCAGGACGTGGAGCGCTTCGCGGGCTCGGGTCTCGCTCACGCCGCGGCGGGCCTTCGGATCAACGTAGTCCCCGCTTCTTTTCTCGTGCTCTACTTGAGCAGCGAAGTCGTTCGCGAGAGTCTTGCGATCATGAGGAAAGGTCTTCTCGTGCTGCCTGCCGTTCGCTCGGTACCGGACCACCCAGCCGTGCTTGCAGCGGCGCTGATCCGGGCAGTCGCACTTCTTGATGACCGTGGCGGCAATGTGAGGTAAGTGCGTGTTCTACTGGGTGGTTAAGGCGATACTCGGGCCGTTCCTCAGGATCGTGTTCCGACCCTGGGCGGACGGCATCGACAACGTCCCCAGGGAAGGTCCGGCGATCATCGCCAGCAACCACCTGTCGTTCTCGGATCACTTCTTCGCTCCGCTGCCGCTGCCGCGCAAGGTGGTCTTCCTGGCCAAGTCCGAGTACTTCACCGGCCACGGCCTGAAGGGCCTGGTCAGCAGGGCTTTCTTCAGCGGCGTGGGCCAGATTCCGGTAGACCGGTCCGGCGGCGCTGCGAGCGAGCGCGCGCTGCGCACCGGACTGCGCGTGCTGGCCTCGGGGGAGCTGCTGGGGATCTATCCCGAAGGCACCCGGACTCCAGACGGGCGGCTGTACCGCGGGAAGACCGGCGTGGCCCGGCTGGCGCTCGAGGGACGGGCGCCGGTGGTGCCGTGCGCGATGATCGGCGGCTTCGAGTTCCAGCCGCCAGGAAAGATCAGGCCGAGGCTGCGGATCCGGCCGGGCGTGCGGTTCGGCAAGCCGCTCGATTTCTCCCGTTACTACGGGATGGAGCAGGACCACGTCGTGCTCAGGGCGGTCACAGACGAGGTCATGTACGCGATCATGAAGCTGTCCGGGCAAGAGTACGTCGACCAGTACGCGCAGCGATCCAAGTACGGGATGCCGCTCGGGCTGGGGCGGGCCGGGTCTGAGCCTGCCGTGCCCCCTCAGTCGTCCACCGGGCGACCTCCGGACGCCTGAT
>Ga0335072_10003775_pt1 | contig 22688 bp, 16 predicted proteins | sample Lox_Sample_21_FD_206725 | JGI IMG/M metagenome (GOLD analysis project Ga0335072, IMG submission 206725) | Soil microbial communities from Loxahatchee National Wildlife Refuge, Florida, United States - Lox_Sample_2.1 | ecosystem: Environmental > Terrestrial > Soil > Wetlands | place: USA...
CAGGTTGCGATTGCGTCAGTGGGCCTGACCTGGATCAAGAAACGAGCGCTCGAATTGCATGTTGCAGGCTCCATTTGGCAAATTGCAATCGAGCGCGGGCGTGTCCCGGCCATGCGTCATTTCCCCCCCGCGTGGCGGGATGGACGCTATCGGCGTGCGCGACGCGCGGTCAAGCCATGGCACCAAGTACCGCGTTTCGTGCCGCACAACGGGCTGGTCCGAAAATGTCGTCTGGTAGACGGCAACCGTGCAAACTGCTACAGACCACGATGCCGGTGCAAAAACCCGGCCTGTGACATCGCAGAACGACGCAACGTGAGGAGACATCCCATGGCCTGGACACGCCCAAAGCTGAGGGAAATCTGCATCGGCATGGAGATCAACGGCTACTTCGCCGGGAAACTCTGATCAATTTTTCGCGTACGCGCTAAGGCAAACCGATCGCTCTCAAGCGCCGGCCAAGCGACGTGCCCTGATCCGATCGGGCGTCATATCGCGTACGGCAAACGGCAAACTGACGGCAACCGCGGCCCGAAAGAGCCGCGGCCTGTCAGCGTGCGATACTCAGGCTCGATGCATGCCAGACAGCGACGCAGCGAACCTGCCAGAGCACCCTCGGCTCGCGCCTGGCGTGCGGTTGCATTTCGACCGAACGCGCGATGCGTGGGTGTTGCTCGGTCCGGAACGGGTGATCGAGACCGAAGGTCCCGCGAGCGAAATCCTGCGACGCTGCGACGGCAGCCGCACGGTCGCCCAGATCGTCGACGAACTGGCTCAGCTCTATAACGCCGATCGGTCGCAGATCGATGGTGACGTGAAGGACATGCTGGCCGAACTCGTGGCCAAGCGGATGTTGCTCGGATGAGCGCTGCCGCGATCGCGCCACCGCTCGGATTGCTCGCCGAACTCACGCACCGGTGCCCGCTGGCCTGCCCCTATTGTTCCAATCCGCTCGCGCTTGAAGACCGTGCGCAGGAGATGGACACCGCGACCTGGGCACGCGTGTTCCACGAGGCCGCCGCGATGGGCGTGCTTCAGGTGCATCTCTCGGGCGGAGAACCAGCCTCGCGCCGCGATCTGGTTCAGATCGTCGCTGCCGCGCACGACGCGGGTCTTTACACCAACCTGATCACGTCATCCGTCGGACTGGATGCTGTCCGTCTGGCCCACCTGAAAGAAGCCGGGCTCGACCACGTCCAGTTGTCACTGCAGGACGTGGATCAGGTGAGTGCCGACCATATTGCCGGCTATCCCGGTGGACACGCCCGCAAGCTCGCGTTCGCACGCACAGTGGGAGAGCAGGGATTGGCGCTGACGATCAACGCGGTTGTTCATCGTGCCAATATCGGACGCGTTGCAGCCTTCGTGGAAATTGCCGCCTCGCTCGGCGCCGGACGCGTCGAGATCGCCCATGCGCAATACTACGGCTGGGCGTTGCGCAATCGGCAGGCGCTGATGCCGACGCGCGCGCAGGTTGACCTCGCCATGCAGGAGATCGAACAAATCCGGCCGCAGTATGCGGATCGTCTGGTGATCGATCTGGTCGTGCCGGACTATTACGCGCGCCGACCAAAAGCCTGCATGGGTGGGTGGGCGCGCCGGTCCTTGAACGTCACGCCATCTGGCCGCGTGCTGCCGTGTCATGCCGCCGAGACGATCCCCGGATTGGAATTCTGGTCGGTGCAGCAGCACGCGTTGCCGGCGATCTGGCACGAATCCCCGGCCTTCCAGGCATTCCGCGGCACGGCCTGGATGATGGAGCCGTGCCGTACTTGCGCGTTGCGCGAGATCGATTTTGGCGGATGCCGCTGTCAGGCGCTGGCACTCGCGGGCGATGCGCACGCCACCGATCCGGCCTGCGAACTGTCGCCGCATCATGCCAAAGTGCTGGCACTGGCCGAGCGAGATTCGGCCGGCGCTGAGGTTTCTTATTTCTATCGCGGGCGGAACGTCAGCCGCTAGGCGCTGTGGACACAGCTTGGTCCTCAAGGGCTACGAACATTTCGCTTTCAACGCCGGCGCCCATGCGGGACACACAATAACCGCGACATTACGACCCCGTTCCAATACCGCCGACGTTCCCCACCCGCTTCACAGCCTGATCCGCCGCTCGAACGCAGCGAAGCCAGCCTCCCTGCGCTACCTGGACGTGCACAACCAATGTGCTAAGTGACAGGAGCAATTGCGAGTGACGCCTATGCGCACCATGCGCGCCACGGGCGGCCGGTTGCACGACAGGCCGAACGCAAAGGAGCAAACCCGGACGACGGTTTCGGTTCCCGGTGTCATCGTATCCTCCCCCGAGGTATGCGTCGGACATGCCGACCCGGCACGTGGCGGCACATCCATGAAAGACCGCCTGCCATGAAATCGATGAATGACAGCCACTTTGCCATCCTCCGCCGGCACATGGTCGAAACCATCGGTATCCACACCGACCTGATGAGCGACGAGCTTGGCAAAGCGGTCTTCGACCAGCGCGTCCTGAGCGCCATGCTCAAGGTGCCGCGCCACTTGTTCGTCCCCCAACCGCTCGCCCACGTCGCCTATGAGGACGCGCCGCTGCCGATCGGCTTCAACAAGACGATCTCGCAGCCCTTCATCGCCGCGCTGATGACGGAATTGCTCCAGCTCGAGCCCACCGACACGGTGTTGGAGATCGGCACCGGCCTTGGCTACCACGCCGCTGTCCTGGCCGAACTGGCCGGCCGGGTATACAGCGTAGAGGTCGTGGAGGAATTCGCCGGCGAGGCCGAGGCGCACCTGCGTGAACTCGGTTACCCGTCGATCGAAATTCGCGTCGGCGACGGTTCGCGCGGCTGGGCAGAGCATGCGCCGTACGACAAGATCCTGGTGACCGCCGCCGCCGACCAACCGCCGCCGCTGCTGCTGCAGCAACTCCGGCCAGGTGGGCGCATGGTATTGCCGATCGGCGGCGAGGACGCGCAGGTGCTGGCCACGGTACAAAAGGAGGCCGGCGGCCAGGTGCGCATCGTCGAATCGATCCCGGTTCGTTTCACCCGGCTCGAAACGGTCATATGAACCCTGACCGGTACACCGGCAAATATTCGGAAACAATAATTATATTCGCCTCATCGATAGAACTTTAACAATCGGAAAAAGACGAAATACCGGTTGACTGGCAGATATTGCCATGTGACAACGTGATTCGGCGTGCATGCGCTAAGGCAGCCCGACGCCGTGAATGGAGCCGGTTGGATGTTGCGTCGATTGCGTGCCGGCGCGCGACTTGCGATTTGCGCGACCCCAGCTTGTTCGGCCGACCTCGTTGTTTCGACTGTTCCTGTTGTGTCGGGCGGTAGCTAGGCTTGTCTGAATTCGGGGCGTCCACGGCGGACGGCGCCGCCCAACGCTTGCCGCCGCCGCGCTCGCGTGTCCGTCTGCCTGTCAGTCTCGTGCCGGGTGCCGGATCGATGGCGACATACCACCTCCTTTTGGTCGCGCCGATCGTCGGTTCGCTGTTGTTTGCGGCCTGGAACGACCTCGCCACGCGCACCATCCCCGACAGCATCGCCATCGCCGTCGCCGGACTGGGTGCGCTGAACCGATTGCTCTTGGGCCTGACGCCGCTGGCCGTTTCCGCCGCAATTGCCCTCGGCTTCGCGGCGCTGCTTATCGCGATGCACGCACGGGGATGGCTCGGCGGCGGCGACGTCAAGCTCGCGGCTGCCGTCTCGCTTGGCCTTTCCGCCGCTGCGACATATCGATTTATCGTCGTCACCACCGTCGCCGGCGGCATATTGGCGGTGATGCACCTCGCGCTCGGCGTTGCTCTGCGCCGGATGCCCCCGCAAGCACCGCGGCGTCACGTGTCGCCGCTATTCAGAATCTACCGCGCCGAACGATGGCGCATCGCACGGCGGGGCCCGCTCCCCTATGGCATCGCCATCGCCATCGGCGGAATCTGGGCCGTGGCCGGCGCAGTCGGCCACTGAACGTCATGGCCTCGCGCGCCACGAGACTCGCCGTCCTGCTGATGACCGCGTTCACCCGCGATGTCGCACCGGCGCAGTCGATGGCCATGGACGGAGGCGCGGGTGCCGGCTCCCAGCCGTAATCCGGTGCCAACCGGGGTCAGTCCGTCGGCCGCCTCGTCGCTCGGAATTGGCCGCAGGGTCGTCGCCTTCGTCACCGGCGACGCCACGATGGCAAGTCTTCGCAGCGGACTGGCCGCGCTTGGTCACGACCTCGACCTGCGCCAGGGCAACATCCGATCCGCCATTCGTTATTTCGAAAAGGACACGCCCGGCCAGGCAATCATCGTCGACGTTGCGGACGGGGAGAATGCGCAGCCCGTACTCGACGAGCTCGCGCGCGTTTGCCCGTCCGACGTCCGGGTCTTCGTGATCGGCGACAATACCGATATCAGCTTCTATCGCCTGCTGGTGCGCGATCTGGGCGTTGCCGAGTATCTCCCCAAACCGCTGACCCGGGACATGGTGCAGCGCCTGCTGCTGCCGCATCTGGCCGGAGCGGGCGTGGAGGAGCCGGCCGCGCCGCGCGGCGGCCATCTGGTCGCGGTCTGCGGGGCGCGCGGCGGCGCCGGCACCAGCAGTATCGCGCTCAATCTGGCCTGTGAGATCGCCGGCCGCATCAAGGGGCACGTCGCCCTTGTCGACCTGCATATTCAGGGCGGCGAAATCGCGCTGATGCTGGCGCAGCGTCCCGGCCCCGGCTTGCGCTTGGCACTCGAGGATCCCAGGCGGCTCGACGGCTTGTTCCTCGAACGCATTGCCATCCCGATCCGGCCCCGCCTCAGGCTGATCGCCTCGGAGGAATCATTCGACAGCGACGTGACGATCACCCAACCCGGCGTCATGCGCTTGCTCAGCGTGCTGCAACAGAGGTTCAATCATATCGTCGCGGACATCCCGATGCCGTTGCCCGCGCAAATGGCGCCGGTACTGAACTTTGCGCGGCAGGTCGTGGTGGTGCTGACGCCGGATGTCGCCAGCCTGCGGGATACCCAGAGCATTCGCCGCCTCGTGTCCGGTGCCACGGGGACGGACCGGGTCGTTACGGTGTTAAATCGCGCCGACATGAAAGGGGGCCTGTCCCGGCGGCAGATAGAGAAGGCACTCGGAGCGCCGCCGGACGTGGTGCTTCCCGATCTCGGGCGCCGCATGCTCGAGGCGATCAATCTGGGAGTGCCGGCCATAGAGCACTTGCCCCGCTTGCGCCGTCACCTGGCGCCACTGGTGCAGGAAATCGCCGGCCCACCGGAAAGCGGCCCGGCCTCTTCCTGGCTGCGCCAGGTGTTCCGTTAACCTTCCACGGCCGCCGCGGCGTCGCGCAAAGAGTGCCTGCCCTGCCCGCGGATCGGTCCGGCCGCCATGTCGCAAAAACATAACAAACGTTCGCGGCCCTGCCGCGATCCGGCGCGCGCACTGTCCTGTCTCGCATCGCCTTTGGCCCCGGACCAGACGCGCCGCGGGGACTGAACCTGGCCGCCGGGGACCGCAAAGCCCCCAATGCCCCCATATCATTGCATTCCCAGACTGGCGCTTGATATAATATATATGAAAAACAGATTGATATGTGACGTCTCGACGCCGGCCGCTCCAGGGCAGCGCCAATGGCCGGCAGCGCCTCGCGCGCTGACTATGCTCGCCGCAAGCGCAACGCCCGCCTATTCTTAGTTCAATTGCGCCACGGGAGCGCAACGCACTCTAGCCACGGCCCGGAAGCTGGCTTAGAACGCCGGCCAACGCCAACAAGCTCCGAAGGAAACGCCCATGTCTGACGCGCTGCGGATCGAGGGTGAGGACGCCTGCAGCCTGGCCGCCGAACTTGTCGCCATGACGGGGGAGAGCCTGGAGTGGCTGGTACTCACCGCCTTGCAGGAACGGTTCGAGCGGGAGCGCGCCCGCCGCGCCTGGCAGGACCGGGTTATGGCAATCACCCGCGAGGTTGCCACCAGCCTGCGCGATCCCGCGGCCAATGATCGCGGGACCTACGCCCGGCGTGCGGCTGCTGGCTAGCGGGTCACAGAAGGATGCGGCATGCCGGAGTTCTTTCTCGAGCTTTTTTCTGAGGAAATTCCGGCCCGAATGCAGGCCCGCGCGGCCGAGGACCTCGCCCGCCTGACGACCGAGGCGTTGGCTCCGCTCTCGCCGGCGAATGTCGCCACGTGGTTCGGTCCCCGCCGCATCGCGCTCGCCGCGGAGGTCGCCCCCGAGGTCGCCGCCAGCCAGACAACCGAACGCGGTCCCCGGACCGGCGCGCCGCCCCAGGCCCTGGACGGCTTCCTGCGCAAGCACGCCGCGTCACGCGAGCAATTGCGCCAGGACGGCGATTATTGGGTACTGCACAAGGCGTCGGCCGGAATCTCCGCCGCGGCGCTCATCGCCGGCGCCATTCCGCCATTGCTCCGCCGCTTCCCCTGGCCGAAATCGATGCGCTGGGGCGAAGGCAGCGCCTTCACCTGGGTGCGGCCGCTCCGCCGCATCACCTGCTTGCTCGGCGGCACCGTGGTGCCGTTCGATCTGCGGGACGCCTGCGACGACGGCCATGGTCTCGCCGCCAGCAACCTGACCGAGGGGCACCGCTTCCACGCCCCCGGCGCTTTTCTGGTGGAAAGCAAGGCGGACTGGGAAGAGCATTTGCGCTTGCGCCGCGTGCTGGTGGACGCCGCGGAGCGCAAGCGGATCATTGCCGGCGGCATCAACGAACTCGCCGCTGCCCACCAGCTCACCGTGGTCGACGATCCGGGCTTGCTCGACGAAGTGGCCGGCCTCGTCGAGTGGCCCGTCCCCTTGTTGGGCAGCATCGCCGACGAGCATATGGACCTGCCGCCCGAGGTCATGCAGGTCTCGATGCGGGTCAATCAGCGCTATTTTGCCCTGCGTCACCCGGACGGTTGCGCAGCGCCATGGTTCGCCTTCGTCGCCAATATCGCGGCGACCGACGACGGCGCCACCATCATCGCCGGCAACGAGCGCGTGCTGCGGGCCCGCTTCGCCGATGCCCGGCATTTCTGGGACCTCGACCGCAAGACCCCGCTGGAATCCCGGGTGCCGCTGCTGGAGCATGTCACGTTTCACGCCAAACTCGGCACCCAGGGAGATCGCGTCCGGCGGCTCAAGCGCTCCGCGTGGCTCATCGCCGGCCGTCTGCTTGCGCCACAGGCCATGGCGGAGCGTGCCGCGGAACTGGCCAAGGCCGACCTCGTCAGTGGCATGGTCGGCGAGTTTCCCGAGTTGCAAGGCATCATGGGCCGCTACTACGCCCTGCATGATGGCGAGGATCGGGCGGTCGCGGACGCCATTCGCGATCATTACGCGCCGAAAGGCCCCGCCGACGCCGTGCCGGGCGGGCAAATCTCGATTGCCGTGGCGCTGGCGGACAAGCTGGACCAGCTCGTCGGTTTCTTCTCGATCGGCGAGCGTCCGACCGGGGCAGGCGATCCCTATGCTCTGCGCCGCGCGGCGCTCGGCATCATCCGTCTCATCCGGGAGAACAAGCTGCGGCTCAATCTGCGGCTGTTGCTGCAGGATGCGCTGGAGCAATACCGCCACCAGCCGGTAGCCGCGGCGGACGACCAGCGATTGCTCCACGAAGTGCTCTTTTTCATCGTCGAGCGCCTTCGTGTGCAGCTTCGCGCCGAGGGTGCGCGCCACGACGTGCTGGCCGCCGTCTTCGCGGCAGCCGCCGAGCAAGGGCCGGACGACGACCTCACCCGCCTGCTGGCACGTACCGATGCGGTCACCGGCTTGCTCTCTTCGCCGGACGGTGCCGACTTGCTCACCGCCTACCGCCGGGCCGCCAACATCCTGCGCATCGAGGAACGCAAGGACGGCCCTCACCGCGCCACACCCACGACCTCACTATTTCGTGAGCAAGAGGAGATTGATCTAAATCATGCGCTCACGGCCACCGATTCTGTAAGCAGCCTGCTAGCAAAAGAGCACTACGGAGCGGCGATGACGGAATTGGCCCGGCTGCGGTCCCCGGTGGACGCGTTCTTCGATCGCGTCACTGTCAACGCCGCCGAGCCCGAATTGCGTCGCAATCGTTTGCAAATTCTCAACCTTCTCAGAGCTACGATGGATCGGGTTGCCGACTTCTCGCGGATCGAAGTCTGAAAAAGGGATCGCCATGACCAAGTGGGTGTACAGCTTTGGCGCCGGCCACAACGAAGGCCGTGCGGACATGAAAAACCTGCTCGGCGGCAAGGGGGCGAACCTCGCCGAGATGGCCACGATCGGGCTCCCGGTGCCCCCCGGTTTCACCATCACCACAGAAGTCTGTACCGCCTTCTACGAGAACAATCGTAAATATCCGTCCGACCTCCAGGACCAGGTGCTGACCGCGCTCGGGCGGATCGAGCAAGCCGTCGGCCGCCGGTTCGGCGACCGGAAGGACCCGCTGCTGGTGTCGGTGCGCTCCGGCGCGCGCGTCTCCATGCCCGGCATGATGGATACCGTGCTGAACCTCGGCCTGAACGACGTCACGGTGGAGGGCCTGACCGCCGCCGCGAATGATCCTCGGTTCGCCTGGGATTCCTATCGACGGTTCATCCAGATGTACGGCTCGGTGGTGCTTGGCGTGGACCATCACCGGTTCGAGGAAATCATAGAGCATGCGAAGCTCTCGACCGGCGTCACCGAGGATACCGCGCTGACGGCGCAGGACTGGAAGCGCGTTGCCGATGCCTACAAGGACATGGTGGCGCAGGAGACCGGCAAGCCGTTTCCGCAGGACCCGCACGAGCAATTATGGGGCGCCATCGGGGCGGTATTCGGAAGCTGGATGAACCACCGCGCCATCACCTATCGCAAACTGCACGACATCCCCGGTGAGTGGGGCACCGCGGTCAACGTCCAGGCCATGGTGTTTGGCAACATGGGCAACGACTGCGCCACCGGCGTGTGCTTCACCCGCGACCCTTCCACGGGTGAGAATGCGTTCTATGGCGAATACCTGGTGAATGCGCAGGGTGAAGACGTGGTGGCCGGCATCCGCACGCCGCAGCCGGTGTCCAAGGCGAACGCCAAGCCGGGCGAGACGGCGATGGAACAAATCATGCCGGACGCCTATGCCGAGCTGCTGAAGGTGCGCGGCACGCTGGAGAAGCACTATCGCGACATGCAGGACCTGGAGTTCACGGTCCAGAAGAACAAGCTGTACATGCTGCAGACCCGCAACGGCAAGCGCACCACGGCCGCCAGCCTGAGAATGGCGGTGGACATGGCGCGTGAGGGCCTGATCGATCAGGACGAGGCGGTGCGCCGGGTGAACCCGTCCTCGCTGGACCAGTTGCTGCATCCGACGCTGGATCCGAACGCACCGCGCACGCTGCTGGCGAAAGGCTTGCCCGCCAGCCCCGGCGCTGCCTCCGGCGCGGTCGTGTTCTCCGCCGACGAGGCGGAAAGCCGCGCGCAGAAGGGCGAGGCGATCATCCTCGTGCGCATCGAGACCAGCCCCGAGGACATTCACGGCATGCACGCTGCCCGCGGCATCCTCACGACCCGGGGCGGCATGACCAGCCACGCCGCGGTGGTGGCGCGTGGCATGGGGCGGCCCTGCGTCGCGGGCGCCGGCGGCATTGCGGTGGATTACAACGCGCAGACGCTGTCCGCCGCCGGCAAAACCGTCCGCGCCGGCGAGACCATCACGCTGGATGGCGCGACCGGTGAAGTCTTCGTAGGCACCGTGGCAATGGTCGAGCCGGCGATGTCGGACGACTTCGCCACCTTGATGGGCTGGGCCGACAAGGCACGCCGGCTCGGTGTGCGCGCCAATGCGGAAACCCCGCTGGACGCGGAAACCGCGCGCAAGTTCGGCGCCGAGGGCATCGGCCTGTCGCGCACAGAGCATATGTTCTTCGATCCGAAGCGCATCGGCGCGGTGCGCCAGATGATCATGGCGAGCGACGAGGCCGGACGCCGCGCCGCCCTGGCCCGCCTGCTGCCGTTCCAGCGCGAGGACTTCCGCGAATTGTTCACCATCATGGCGGGGCTGCCGGTGACGATCCGCTTGCTCGACCCGCCGCTGCACGAATTCCTGCCGCACACCGACTCCGAGATGGCGGAGGTGGCGGAGGGGCTGGGCGTGGATGTCGAGACCATCCGCCGCCGCAATACGGAGCTGGCGGAAGCCAACCCGATGCTCGGCCATCGCGGCTGCCGTTTGGGCATCTCCTACCCGGAGATTTACGAAATGCAGGCGCGCGCGATCTTCGAAGGCGCCCTGGCGGTGGCGAAGGAGACCGGCAAGCCGCCGCATCCTGAGGTCATGATTCCGCTGATCGCCACACGCCGCGAACTCGAGATCACCCGCGCGCAGGTGGACAAGGTGGCGGAGGAAGTGTTCGCCGAAGCCGGCAAGCGCATCGAGTACAGCGTCGGCACCATGATCGAACTGCCGCGCGCCGCTCTGGTGGCGGACAAGATCGCCGAGATCGCCGACTTCTTCAGCTTCGGCACCAACGACCTGACGCAGACCGTGTTCGGCCTGTCGCGCGATGACGCCGGAAAATTCCTGCCGAAATATGTCGAGGCGGGCATCCTGCCGAAGGATCCGTTCATATCGATGGACCCGGAAGGCGTGGCCGAGATGGTGCGCATCGCCACCGAAAAAGGCCGCTCGGTGAAGAACCACCTCAAGCTCGGCATCTGCGGCGAGCATGGCGGCGACCCGGCCTCCATCGCATTGTGCGAGAAGATCGGGCTCGATTACGTGTCATGCAGTCCTTATCGGGTGCCGGTCGCACGACTGGCGGCAGCGCAGGCGGCGTTGGGGGTCGAAGGAGATCGGACGGCGTAGCGTTCTCGTCCGGGCAGCAGCCCGTCCACCACGACGCGCAGGCGACCAACCGGCGCAAGGCTGGCACAGGGCGCTTACGAACCTCGTCATTGCCGGAGCAGGCCGGCATCCACGTGGTTTCCCTGCCGCCTGGGGCAGCGCGTGAACGACGGACCGGGCCATGCAATGACCCGGGATGCCGCGGATTGGTCAGGCTTTACGGCGCTTGGTACAGCACACGTGCCCGGGCGCTTGCTCGCCGGCATGCGGGTCTCCGTTCCCCGCTTGCCGGCGAGAGTGCTTATTGCCGTCCCCGCCATGCGGCAGCACCGGCGTCATCGCTACGCGTGGCGCCGAGACCGTCATTCGTCGCGCCGCCAAACCTCACAGCGCAACAGAGCAATGTCAGGACAGGGCAAACCCCTGGTAATTCTGCGCTGCCGCGTTCTGGCAAACCTCGCGGTAGCGGATCATGCCGCCGGCATAGGGCATGAACACGCGGGGCTTGCCCGGAATATTGGCGCCGAGATACCAGGAGTGTTTCGCCAGCGGCAATAACGTCCGGTGGGCCAACGCGTTGACCTCCGCCACCCAACCTTCGACCGCCTCGGGCCGCGGCTCGATGCGTTCCAGCCCCTTGCTCCGCATGTATCCAATGCAGTTGGTAATCCAATCCGCATGTTGCTCGATCGCCACCGGCATGTTGCAGAGGACCGACGGGCTGCCCGGGCCCGTGATCGTGAACAAATTCGGAAAGCCGGCGATCTGCAGGCCGAGATAGTTGCGCGGTCCGGCCTCCCATACATCCTTCAAGAGGACGCCGTCGCGGCCTTGAATGTTCATGCGCAACAGCGGCCCCGTCATCGCGTCGAAGCCGGTCGCGAAAACGATGATGTCCACGGGGTATTCGGCCTCGGTCGTGCAGATCCCCGCCGCCGATATGCGCTGGATCGGCGCTGCTTTCACGTCGACCAACGAAACGTTGGGCCGATTGTACGTCTCGAAATAATCAGTGTCGATCGGCGGGCGCTTGGCCGCGTAGGGATGGTCGATGTCCGACAGGATCGCCGCGGTGCGGGGATCCTTTACGATCGATCGGATCTTGCGTCTGATGAAATCCGCCGCCGTGTCGTTCGCCTCCTTGCTCACCAGCATGTCCTGGAACGTTGCGCGAAACTGCAAGCCACCACGCTGCCACGCCGCTTCGTAAATTCGCTCCCGCTCTTCCGGCGAAGTTTCGACTGCTTTGCGGTCCTCGACCTTGAATGCCATGCCGTTGTACGTCTGGTGTGTCGCGTCGCGGATTTCCCGTGCATTCTGCTTGACGTATTGCTTGAACTCAGGCGTGAGCGGGACATTGCGCGCCGGCACAGAAAAATTCGCGGTGCGTTGAAACACCGTCAGGTGCTCGGCCTGTGCGGCGATCACCGGCGCGGCCTGGATGCCGGTGGACCCGGTGCCGATCATTCCGACGCGCTTGCCGGTGAAGTCCACGCCCGCCTGCGGCCATTGGCCGGTATGGTACCAGGCGCCCTTGAAATCGCTCAGGCCTGATATGTCGGGCACGTTGGCGGTAGACAGACAGCCAACGGCCGTCACGACAAACTTCGCGACGAATGTCTCGCCTTGCTCGGTGCGAACGCACCACCGATTGGCGGCCTCGTCATATTGTACGCTCGTCGCTCGAGTAGAAAACAGGATGTCGCGTTTCAAATCAAATTTGTCGGCAACGAAATTCAGATAGCGCAGGATTTCAGCCTGGCCGGGATAGCGCTCGGACCATTCCCATTCCTGCATCAGCTCCGGCGAAAACGTGTACCAATAGACGTGGCTTTCCGAATCGCATCGCGCGCCAGGATAGCGGTTCCAGTACCACGTTCCGCCCACGCCACCACCGGCTTCCAGCACCTTCACGGACAGACCGAGCCGATCGCGCAGGCAGAGCAATTGGTACAGTCCCGCGAAACCCGCGCCAATGACCAGCGCGTCGAGCTCGGTTGACCGGCCCATCTCCCCGGTGCGGCGATCCACCATGTCAGTCATTCTCGCTCGATCCTTCTTCGTCCTGCGGCAAGCATAGCCTTGGCCGTGATCAGCCAGGAACCAATACTGTTGGGTTCAACAATATACCGCCAGGTAGGATTGTCCAGGGCAATCCATCGCGGCCGCCTTCCTCCCCGCCAGGCCCTCGGCTGACGCGCCAGACGGACTACGCCTGCCGCGAGCACTGCCCCGCTTGAACACGAAAGCCGCGACCGGCAAAGTCGCGCCGCAGACAACATGCCATGGGAGGAACCGCCATGACCTTCGCCGTTCAGCACGTGCACATCAAGACGCACGACCCGAAACAGACCCTGCAGTTCTACATCGACAATTTTGGCGCGACGTTGAAGGGCGAGATCCCCGGTCGCGGCTTCCAGGCGGACCTGCACGGATTGCAGCTCAACATCACCACGCTGATCTCGAGCCAGAACCACGAGCAACACTATGGCATAGAGCATATGGCGGTGGAGACCGACGATTATGCGGGCACGCTTGCCATGCTGCGGCGAAACGGCGTGCGCATCCTGGAAGAACTGCCGCCGAACAATGGCCGCCACGTCTGCTTCGTGGAATGCCCGGACGGCGCGCAGATGGAGGTGATCGAGCGGGTGTAACCCCGCCCCTCCACGCGCAGCATTGCAACGCCGGCGCGGATCGGGTGGCATGGTCGTCGGCAACCGGCGGGGAGCGAGGCGACAATGGGTGCAATCAACGTCTCCGGCGTGAACCTGGAGATCGAGCAACGCGGCACCGGCCGCCCCCTGTTGTTTCTCCACGCGGAGGAGGGATTGCAGCCGAGGCGTCCCTGGCTGGACCTGCTGTCCCGCCGCTTCCGCGTGATCGCGCCGCATCATCCGGGCTTCGGCGAGTCCGCACTGCCGGATTGGTTCGGCAGCGTCGACGACCTGGCGTACCTTTACCTTGACCTGGTGCGCACACTCGGCCTCAGCGACACGGTCTTGCTCGGCGCGGGATTCGGCGGCTGGATCGCCACCGAAATGGCGGTGCGGAATACCCAAGGGATCGCGCATCTCGTGCTGGCCGCACCGGTTGGTATCAAGGTGGGTGGCGTCACCGATCGCGACATCGTCGATAGGTTCGCGGTGCCGGCCGCGGAACTCATGCAACTCTCCTGGGCAAACCCGAAGCGCGGAGAAATCGATTATACCGCGCTGCCCGAAAGCGAACTCGCGGCGATCGTGCGTGGCCGCGAAGCGTTGGCGTTGTTCGGCTGGAAGCCGTACATGCATAACCCGCGGCTGAAACGCTGGCTGCCCCGCATCGATATTCCCACCCTCCTGCTATGGGGCGCGCAGGACCGTATCGTCACGCCAGACTATGGCGAAGGCTGGCGCACCGCCATTCCCGGCGCGCGGATGCAGATCATCAACGACGCCGGCCACTATCCGCACTGGGAGCAATCGCAGGCGTTTGCAGAGCATGTCGCCAATTTCGCCGCCGGACACTGAGGAAACGACACCATGCGATCCTGGTATTTCTCCGAAATGGCCTACCACCCGGCTTGGGATGAAGGCCTGAAGCGCGGCTCCCTGCGCGTCGTGCTGGCCAACGAAAATGTCGACCCGCAGGAAGCGCACAAATTGCTCCACCGCTACCTGGACGAGTTCGCGCTGTGCGACGAGGTCGGCCTCGACATCATGGTGAACGAGCACCACAGCACCGCCACCTGCATGACAGTATCTGTTCCGATGGCGCTGGCGGTGATCGCGCGGGAGACCACGCGGGCGCGGCTGCTGACGCTGGGCAACCCGATTGCCAACCGCCCCGATCCCGTCCGCGTCGCCGAGGAAATGGCGTGGCTCGACGTCCTGTCCGGCGGCAGGCTCGAGATGGGGCTGGTGAAGGGCGCGCCTTATGAAATCACGCCGGCGAACTCCAACCCGGCGCGGCTCATGCGGCGTTATTGGGAAGCGCACGACCTGATCCTGAAGGCGCTGTCCACCACCAGCGGTCCGTTCAATTGGGAAGGCGAGTACTTCCACTACCGGAACGTCAACATCTGGCCGCGACCGATCCAGCAGCCAACGCCACCAGTGTGGATGACCGGCATGAGCGTGGACAGCGGCCGTCTGGCGGCGGAACGCAGGCATGTTATCGGCACGCTGCTGTCGGGAGGCACCGCGAAGCCGATGTATGACATGTACCGCGAAACCGCGCGCAAGAACGGCTGGGAAGCGGGACCCGACCGTATGGCCTATGCCGCGGTGGTAGGCGTCGGGGATACGCGTGAACAAGGACTGCGCCGCGCCGACCAGATCGCCGACTATGTGCGCACCGCGCCGGTGGTGGCAGAGCAATTCACCAACCCGCCAGGTTATAATTCCGTCGCGGCGAACGTGGCGATCCTCAAGGCGGGACCCCGCGCGCATCGCATTGTGAAAGATCGCCAGGGCAATATGATCGACCACCGCAAGGCGACGGTGCAGCAGTTCATGGACACCGACACGGTATTCGCCGGCACCCCTGACGACGTCTACGACCAGATTCGTGACTTCAACGAGCGAATGGGCGGCGTGGGTCATCTCCTGTTCTTTGGCCAGGGCGGCTACCTGAATCATCAGGATGCCATGGCGAACATCAGACTGTTTGGCCGCGAGGTGGCGCCGCGTCTGCGCGAGATGAACTGACAGAGTAGGGGCCCGTGTCGAAATAGTCGAACCACCTGATAAGCGTACCGGCTCTCACGTGTCATGGTGCGCGCAGGTGCACCATCCACGTCTTTGCCGCGTGCCGCACGGAATTCTTGGATAGCGGACCCGCGCCGGCCATTACACCGTACTTAGGACAGCCGCGCCAATTGAGGCGCTTGTTTTCCCACAGGCCCTAAGTCAGCCCCACCACGGCTCGTTCGGTTCCGGCCACGGGCGATAGCCACGGTCGCGGCCAACCGCGATGTAGTGGTGCGCAAAATTGGCGTAGTCCCCCTGCCCCACTTCAAATGCCGCCATCGGATAACGCGCTGCATACCATGCCGGCGCCAGACGAAACGGCATGCGTTGCTCCCGAATGCCGAGCAATAGATAGTGCGCGCGTGCGCCCTCGGTGTTGCCTGCGCCAAGCAATTGCAGCAAATCGGGATTGGACGACAGATAGAAATCAGCATCGAAATTGTCGAGGATCACCGGATCCGGCGGATCGAAACGCGGCGCTTCCATGATCCGCCGCTGCAATGCGTCATGCGAGACCGGCCGCCAGAACGGCGCGATGTGGCCGTGCGCCACCGCCAGGTATGGCAAAGGCACCGCGTAATTGATCGGAAAAAGCTGGAAGAGATAGCGCGTGTCGCCGAACGGCAGCAGATCGACAAACGGATATTGCATCGGATTGAACAATCCGCTGACCGCCATGAAAATGCGCTCGGCCTGCGACAGCCACGCGGCGAGCCAGGCAAAGCTGTTGACCCCAACGACAATGCTCTTCGCCTGCCGGATCGCCTGAAAGTCCAGCAAAGGATCGCCAGCGGCCTCGAACCGTGCCGCGGGGAATGCATTGCGGAGCAGATCGAGGTAAGGCGGCGGCACCGCCTGACCGACAAAAACCGGCCGCCGTCCGGTTTCCTCGATGATTTCGCGATAGAATTCAACCGGCGTCAGCGGATGGAACGGCCCGGTATCCTCTGGCGAGGCTTCACTTCCGAGGGGACAAACCAAATCCTCGCCACCGAACCGGAATGGCGGCGCGGCGGCGGACCGGAACGCCGCCCGATACGATTCGGCCGCCAGGAAATTCGCCATGTGCAGACCGATGCCCGAATAGACGATGCCGCGCGCTGCCCCGCCGACGACCCGCCCGGCGAGCTGCGGCAGATCGATTTCATGCAGCCCCGCCGCGGCTTCGACCGAATCCGGCAACGCCAGCGGCGGATACGCAATGCCCCATTCCGGCAACAGCACATTGGAGATGCGGCAACCCGGCACCAGCGTCGCAAATTTCAGCGCGACCATGTACTGAAACATCCGGCCGGCGAAATCGCCCCGCGGATCGACATGAAAGACCGGAGCTTCAGTCCCTGCGCTCATGATGCTTGCTCCCGACCAGCCATCCGCTCACGAATCTCGTCCAGCCTTCGTGCGACAACTGCAAGATCGATGCGCCATGCGCGCTCGTGCGGACCGCCGTCTCCTGTTTCAGCCTGGAACACGTCGCCCCACCAGTTCAGCCGACAGGTCTGTGCCAGGCGGTTGAAGCAATGGTTGGGATAATGGCTGGGCACAAGTTCATAGATATGCGTGCCGGGCTCGCAGGCAATGATGTTGCTGAGCCCGGCACCATGCGGCCCAATCACCAGCTTGGCGGCGCGGAACAGGGCAAGCTGTCGCGCCACCGGCAACGTGCCAGGCACCACGATGCACACACCCTGTTGCTCCAGCATGGCAATCAGAGCGGCTTCGTTCACCGCGATCCGCCTCGGCACATCGGTGCGGGCGACGTAGATCGCATCGGCGCCATCTGGCGCCGGGGCGATGGCTGCGCGCACGCGAGCGAAAGTTTCCGCGGCAGCGTGTGACACCATGCCGCTTGCCCGCGCGCCCAGGAACTCAACGTATTCGGCACTGGCAAGCGCGTAATGCGCGATCGGACGTAAGTTCAATCGCGGCAGGTTGGCATGGCCGAGCAATGCCAATGCCTCGACCTGCCAAGGTCGCAATGGTGGGACAGCCAGGGCGATATCGGGATGACGGCGATGGCGCACCCCCCAGTCGATTGCCGGCAGCGACTGCGCCATCCAATGGTAATAATTGCCGGCAGCAGCGTTGCAGCCAACGATATAATGCGTTGCATCGTCGGTCGCCTCGGGATGCAGCGGCTTCATCCGGGCGTAGTCAAAATCTCCCTGGTTCATCAGGTAGAACGTCTCGGGAATTGGGTGATGTCCAGAGAACAACATCATCGTCGAGGTGTCGAGGACAACGTCGCGCAGCCGAAAGATGCGAATGTCCTCCGTCGCATCGCAACGATTGAAGCCGGCGGAATATTTCGCGCATAATAGCCGGGAGAAACTTTCGCCGGGTGACACTTCGAAATCCGTAGCGGTGGGCGCCGCGTGCTCCACCGCCACGACGTCCTCGGCCAGTAAATCGATTCGCGCCACGGATTCGACTTCGCCTGGCACGGCCTTGGCAAGGCGTTCACTTTGTTCCGCCAGCAGCCGATAGCCTCGACGCCGTCCGATCGCGACATAATGCTGGCTGAAGCCGCTATAGTCCCCCTGCGATACCTCCAGCGCAGCCATCGGGTAACGCTCGGCGTATTCGTGCTCGGATATACCAAATGGCAGGCGCCGTTCGCGCAGCCCGATATCGCGGTAGTGCCGCCGCGCGGCTTCGATGCACGCGCACGAGGAGTCGACCACAACATCCCGGTTGTTTGCCAGGTACCAGGCCGGGTCCAGCTCCTCAAGCATCTCTTCCACAGACGGATCGAAGCGCGGCGCATCCCTTATCAGACGCCGCAAATGATCCGGCTGGATGAACCGGCACAACGGCGCAATCCGCTCGTGCATAGTCGCCAGGCGCTGCGGCGGCACCGCGTAGTTGATCGGAAACAGATGAAAATGATAGCGCGGATCGTTCAGCGGCAGCAGATCGAGGGCGGGCTCCTGCATCGGATTGAACCGGCCGTTCACCGCGATGAAGATGCGTTCCGCGTCCGACAGCCATGCCGCGAGCCAGGCGAAGCTGCTGACGCCATGCACGATATTGCGCGCCTGGCGGATGACCTCGAAATTCACCACGGTATCGCCGGTTTCCAGAAACACCCCATGCGGAAATTCGCGGCGCAACTGCCGCGCATGGTCGTGGTCTCCGCTACAGCCGATAAATACCGGAATTAGGCCGGTCCGCGCGACGACCTCGGAATAGAACAATGCTGGAGCTACCGGAGCATTGGGATCAGGACAACCGTGACCAGGTTCCAACGCACGCACATGACAGACAACATAACGCTCGCCAAAAGCGGCCGGACTGACGACCGCGGGACGCAACACCGTTCGGCAGGTTTCGAGAGGTGGAAAATTCTCCAGCCGCTGGCCTCGTCCGGTATAAACGATGCTGCGCACCCGGCCGGACGAGACTTGCTCCGCCAACTGGTCGAATGCCACATGATGCGGCTGCGTCGCCCACGCTATCGGCTCTTCCAGCTCGATCGGCGGATGATCGATATCCCATTCCGGAATCCGCACGTTGGAGATGCGGCAATTTGACACCAACTCCTGGAATTTCAATGCAATCAGGTACTGGAACATGCGGCTGCCCAGGCCGCCCCGCGGCTCGACATGAAAGATGGGACCGCAATCCGCGCTTCTCATCCGGCGTGACCAGCCGCTGCCATGCGGGCGCGAATAGTACCAAGGCCCCTTTCGACGACGTCGAGGTCGACACGCCAACTGCGTGCCTCGGCCGGCACGTCCTCCGCCTCGTTGGCAAACACATCGCACCGGTAATGCAGCCGGCAGGCCTGGGCAATCTGGCAATAACAGTAATTAACATAGTCCCGCGGTATCAATTCATAGAAATAGGTGCCCGGCTCGCATGCGACGATGTTCGTCAGTCCCGCGCCGTGCGGCCCGATCACCAGTCGTGCCCGGCGGAACAATGCGAACTGCTGCTCCACCGGCAGAGCGCCCGGCACAATAATTCGAACGCCCTGTCGCTGCAGCATGGCAATCAGCGCATCCTCGTTCGTCATACGGCGGCGCGTCGCGTCGGTGCGCGCAATATAGATCGCATCGTCGCCCTCCGAAGCCGCCGCCACCGCCTCCCGCAAACGCCCATACGTCGCGGCAGCGGCCACCGGTACGCTCCAGGCGATCCGATCGCCGAGAAAATCGGCATATTCCGCACTGGCCAGCCGATACTGCGTGAACGAATCCAAGGTCAGCCGCGGTGTCGTGGCATGGCCCAACAAGGCCAGCGTCGCCTCTTGCCACGGCTGGCCCAGAACCGGCAAAGCCAACCGCACATTGTCGTCGCGACGCAAGCGCAAGCCCCAATCAATTGCCGGCAAAGCCTGCACCACCCAGTGGAAGTAATTGTCATAACCCCGGTTACAGCCGACGATGTAGTGTTGCCGCTGCTCCGTTTGCTCGGGATGCAGGGCCTTCACCATGGCAAATTCATAATCGTCCTGGCTGACCAGATAAAGCGTTTCCGGAATCGGCCTGCGGCCCTGCGACAGGCTCATCATCGAAGCATCGAGAACGACATCGCGCAGCCGATAGATGCAGAATGGTTCGGCCGGTCCCCGATACAATGCTGCAATCGCCGGCCGCACCAACGGGGCACGGCGCGTCCCTGCCACGTCCCCGCTCCCGCCGGCCGCTCGTTCGAAACTCGGCCCCGTCGTCACCGATCCGACGGCGCCAGGCAAAGCCGGCAGATCCAGTGACAGGACTTCCTTGGCCAGCGTCCTGATCGAAGGTGGCGCTACGCCCTGGTCCTCCGGTTCGGCATGGCCCGTGTCATCGGGCAACCGCCGATAGCCGCGCGCGCGACCGACCGCCACGTAATGGTGGGCAAGGCTGCCATAGTCGCCCTGCGCCACTTCGAGTGCCGCTTTTGGATAGCGCTCCGCGTACCAGGCGGGCGCGAAGCGGAACGGGTGCCGCCCCTCACGCACCCCGCTGTTGCGATAATGAACCCACGCGGCCTCGGCGTCATCGCCGACATGGGCGCGCACGTCGGCGTTGGTCTTCAAATAGAACGCGACGTCCATCGCCTGACGCATCTGTGCGAAAGTCGAATCGAAGCGAGGTGCTTCGCGAAACATCCGCTGCAACAGCGGCTGTGGAACGAAGCGCCAATAGGGAGCGATGCGACGGTGCGCCTCGGCATGGCGCGCCAGAGGCACGCCGTAATTCAACGGGAACAAATAGAAACGATAACGCATATCGCCGAACGGCAGCAGATCGACCAGCGGATATTGCATCGGATTGAACAAGCCGCTCACCGCCATGAAGATCCGATCGGCGTGCGACAGCCACGCGGCCATCCAGCCGAATGTCGTCACGCCTAACACGATGTTCCTGGCCTGGCGGATGATCGCGAAATCCAGCAGCGGATCGCCCGTATGCAGGAACGCCGCGTCCGGAAATCGTTCGCGCAGGCGATCGGTATAAGAATTGGCCGCGGTCTGTCCCATGAAGACCGGCTTCAGCCCGGTCTCGGCGACGATGTCGGCGTAAAACTCCACCGGCGTCAACGGATAATGATAGCCATCGCGATCGTCGAGCACATCCTCGGCGCGCACAGGGCAGATCAGCGATTGCTCACCGAGCGACAATGGGTTGAAAGACGGCGAGGCAAAGACCGGACGATATTCGTCGACGTCAAGAAAATTCTCCATGCGCTGGCCGAAGCCATTATAAATAATCGCATCGGTGTCACTTGCCCGAGCCCGCGCCGCCAATCCGTCCATCTCGAAATGCTGCTGCTGCGCTGCCCGCTCCAACCTGCCGAAAAGCGGCAGCGGGGGATGGCGGATGCCCCAGCCGGGAAGGTCCACGTTGGATATGCGGGTGCCAGGTACAAGGCTGCAAAATTTCAACGCCACCATGTACTGGATCATCTGGTTGCCGAGCCGACCCCTCGGTTCAATATGAAAGATCGGCCCGTCAGCGCGGTGATTCGCCCCAGTCGGCATCACACCCTACGGCACTGCCTGTGGCCACGCCTGCCGCATCTCGGCACGGAACTGCCGCGCCTCGTCTTCGCTCTGCCATGGCGCGCGATAGCTGGTATCGCCAAGCAGCGTTGTCGCCAGTTCGCGGTTTGGCTCGGCAAGTTGTTCCTTCGCCTCGAAGGTCGATGGCAGCGGGCGCACGCCCACGCCACCCCAGATCGATTTGAATTTGCCGGCCTGGCCACTGGCCGGACCATACCCCATGCGAAGCAGCCGGCACGTATGCTCCACATGCTCGTGACCGTAGCCACGGAACCGAGTGTCGAAATACCCCGCGTACAGCAGCGCTTCGCGTGAAAACACCGCGCATTGTGCGCTGATCCACTCGCTCTCGATCGGATCATCAACGGTGCCGCTGCCCGACACCGCATGCTCTTGCCGCAACCACGACGGCGTCGCCGTGGCATGCCCCCAGCGTTGCGCGGCCAGGATCCACTCGGCCTCCCAGTCGTCGCGCTCCGGATAGCTGTCGTCCTCCAGCAGAATGACGATATCGCACCGCACCAGCTCCGCGAGCAAAAACAGCGCGCGATTCTTGTTCCACGCGATACTCATGTTGCGCCCGGTCACCGTCAGTGTCCGCCGCTCGCGCAGCATCGCAAGCGTGCCGTCGGTTGAACCATCGTCCGCAACGGCGACCACGGTCCTCGGATGGCGCGTATGCCGCTGCACCAGGTCGAGCGTCTCGGCCAGAACCGGGCAACGGTTATAAGTGATGACGCCGATGCCAAGCAACGGCGCTACCACGCGCTGCCGCTGCGGCACGGCCACCGGCACTGGCGCTGGCGGCTGGCCACGCACCGGCGGGGCAGCGGGCACGCCGTCATGCAGCAACGCCCGCAGGCGTGGCGCGAACCGCAATATCCGGCGGTCGACCGCCGTCTCGCCTTGCTCCGTCGCGCGGCGATAGCGATTCACCACCAGCACATCGTCACTTCCCGCCGGCATTTGCTCCAGCGTGACATGATGGCCGCCGCCATCGCACATCTCGCCCGCCATGACGAACGCCGCCTGGCCACTTGCCATGCCCCTGATGTCCGCCACCCGCAGCAGAGCGACACCGGCGGAATTCAGGCTCGATGCATCGGCTGCGCGATGGACGTGGCTGGTTATGACAAGCTGCCCCGGCCGGTGAATTCCGGAAACCAGGAACGCGAGACGGCGCACCCGCACCCCCG
>Ga0335072_10003776_pt1 | contig 22688 bp, 14 predicted proteins | sample Lox_Sample_21_FD_206725 | JGI IMG/M metagenome (GOLD analysis project Ga0335072, IMG submission 206725) | Soil microbial communities from Loxahatchee National Wildlife Refuge, Florida, United States - Lox_Sample_2.1 | ecosystem: Environmental > Terrestrial > Soil > Wetlands | place: USA...
CCCAAACAGCGCCGTCCCAATGCGAATCCGCGTCGCGCCCTCTGCAATTGCCAGCGCAAAATCGCCGCTCATTCCCATTGACAGCACATCGAAATTCAGCCTCGGATTCCCGGCCGCCCAGCTGTCCCGCCACTGCCGCAAACTCCGAAAACATGCGCGCGTCATTTCTTCCGCCGCGCCCCACGGAGCAATGGTCATCAGCCCGCGCATCTCCAGATGCGCCAGATCGGGCAGCGCCTCAAGCAAATCCGCAGCTTCGCGGGACGCCGGATTCAGCCCCTCTTTCGTTTCCTCGGGGCTCAGCTTCACTTCGACCAGCACCGGCAGCCGCTTGCCCCACCTGCCTGCCGCCTCATCCAGCCGGCGCGCGAGCCGCACCGTGTCCAATGAGTCCATCCCGTCAAACAACTCTGCGGCACGCAGTGCTTTGTTCGACTGCAAATGCCCGATCAGGTGAACCCGCGGCCGGGCTAATCCGGCACTTGTCCAAAGCTCCGCTGCACGCTGCGCCTTGGCCGCAAACTCCTGCACCCGGTTTTCGCCAAAAAGCTTCAGCCCCATCGCGGCCGCTTCGGCGATCGTCTCCGCCGGATACGTCTTCGAGACCGCCATCAACTCGATCTCTTCGCGCCTGCGCCCCGCCCGCCGGCACGCCTCGGCGATCGCCTCTTCCACCTTTGTCAGGTTTTCAGCAAGCGCTGTCATGGCTCACCTGCACACAACGCGCCGCGGCTCACCGCCCGTGCTCTTCGAGATACTTCTCCACTTCGAGCGCCGCCATGCATCCCGATCCCGCCGCCGTAATCGCCTGCCGGTAGCGCCGGTCCTGCACATCGCCGCACGCATACACGCCCGGCACAACCGTCCCGTGGTGCGTCGTGAACACGTTGTTCTGCGTCTTGATGTAGCCCTCTTCGTCGAGATCAAGCTGCCCGGTAAACATCTTTGCGTTCGGCTCGTGGCCGATACCCAGAAACAGCCCATCGATCGCCAGCGTGCTCGTCGTGCCGTTGCTTACGTCTCGCAGACGCAACCCCTTCACTTCCTTTTCGTCCACGCCCAGCACTTCGTCCACCACCGTGTTCGTCCGCAGTTCGATGTTGGGATGCGCCATCGCCCGCTCCAGCATGATCTTCGAGGCGCGGAAGGCATCGCGCCGGTGCAGCAGCGTCACCTTCGTTGCAAATCTGGTGAGGAACAGAGCCTCTTCCATGGCCGAGTCGCCGCCGCCGACCACCGCAATCGGCTTGCCGCGGAAAAAGAATCCATCGCAGGTCGCGCAGCTCGAAACCCCGTGTCCGATCAGCGCCTGTTCGCTCGGCAGCCCCAGCCAGCGCGCGCTCGCGCCCGAGGCGACAATCAGCGTGCGCGTCAGGATCTCTCCGCCCGAGGTTTGCAGCCGGTAGGGATGAACCTTCAGATCCACGCTGTTCAAATGGGCAAGCTGAAACGTCGCGCCGAACCGCGCCGACTGCTTCTTCATGTTGTCGATCAGCTCCGGCCCCTGGATGCCTTCGGGCCAGCCCGGAAAGTTCTCGACCAGTGTGGTGATCGAGAGCTGCCCGCCCGGCTCATGGCCCTCCAGCACCAGCGGTTTCAGCCCGGCGCGCGCGGTGTAGATGGCTGCCGTCAATCCGGCGCAGCCGGAGCCGAGAATCACAGTGTCACGAGTCTCTGTCATGCGTATACCTGTCTCGATTGTAGATGCAGATGCATCGCGCCCGGCTTCAAGCCAACGGTTCGCGCAGCACGGCCGGCCGCTCCGACGCAAGCTTCACCACCAGCTCGCCAAACAGCGTATTCGCCCACGCAAACCACGAACGCGTAAACTTCGCCGGATCGTCCTTGTTGAACGACTCATGCATGAAGCCCGTCCCCGCCGTGGTATCCCGCAGCCAGCGCAGGCACTGCCGGATCTCCGCATCGTTGCTCGACGTCAGCGCGCGCATCGTGATCCCCATCGGCCAGATCATGTTCAGCCCGATGTGCGGTCCGCCCGTGCCATCCGCCGCCGTCCCCTTGAAGAAGTAGGGATTCGCCCCGCTCAGCACAAACGCCCGCGTCCTCTGGTAGAGCGGATCGTCCACCGGGCAGCACTCCAGATACGGCAGGCTTAGCAGTCCCGGAGCATTCGCGTCATCCATCTTCAACACATTGCCGTAGCCATCCACTTCGTAGGCCCAAACCTCGCCCTTATCGCCATTGTGCGTCTTGCCGTACTGCGCCAGCGCCTGTTCCACTTCGCTGGCCAGCGCGCTCGCCTCCGCAGCCAGCCTCGGGTCATTGAGCACCTGCATCGCCATCTCGCTTACCCGATGCAGCGTGACCACCGCAAACAGGTTCGCGGGCACAAACAGCGGATAAATGCACGCATCGTCCGAAGGCCTGAACATCGAGAAGATCATTCCCACCGGCCGCGCAGGATTTCCAAACCCGCTCAGGGGCACCGTGTCATACGGCACCGCCGACTCGCGCTCGAATGAATACGGCCCCCTTCCATCCTTCCGCTGCTGCGTGCGAAACGTCCGCACCACCGTCCACGCCGCTTCCTTCCATGTCGCATCGAACGGCTTCGTATCGCCCGTCTGTTTCCAGTAGCCGTGCGCCAGCCGGATCGGGTAGCACAGCGAATCCACTTCCCACTTGCGCTCCCCCACGCCTGGGTGATGCTCCGTCTTGTCGTGCACGGCCCAGCTCAGCGGCGCATCGTTCGTGTCGCGCATAAACGCGTTGGCATACGGATCGATCAGGATCATGCGCGCCTGCCGCCGGATCAACCCCTCCAGCAGTTCTCGCAGCCGCGCGTCCTCCTTCGCCAGCGGCACGTAGGGCCACACCTGCGCCGACGAGTCGCGCAGCCACATCGCATCAATATCGCCCGTGACCACGTAGCTGTCCGGCTTGCCTCCGTACGAGCCCGTGAATACCGTCGTGTCCAGCGTATTGGGAAAGCAATTCTCGAAGATCGTCTTGAGCGCGGGATCACCGATCTGGCTTTGTACCCGCGGAATCAGCGCCTCGACCGCCTCGCTCGTGAAATGACGCTTGCCCTTCGGTGGCCGCCCGTGCGGCAACTCCTCCGCGAACGACTTCCCCGCTCCCCATCCCACCTGCGCGAACGCCATCGCCGCGCCCGCCGCTTTCAACATGTCCCGCCGGCTTACGCCTTCCATTTCCGGTCCCCATCACTTTCTGTTCAGGCCAAGGCGCTCTCTCAGCGGCTGATCGCAGGAACGATGCAGCCCGGCAGCGCCGCCTGCCACATGCCATTCTATCCACCGCACAGGGCCTGCCTGCCATGTCACGCCGTCACAATGCTCTGTGATTGAAGAAATGCAGCCCGTTCCGAAGTGGCCGCCACGGCGTCGCGCTCAGGCCTTCCAAGAAAGGAGGTGCAGGTCGACGCCAGGTCGCTCAAAGCCGCTGCGAACACATCGAGCTTCCGCTCAGGCAAGCCCGATGCGAGTCTCTTGATTCCTGTTTTTGTGATTTGGCGGTGCAGGGGAACCGGGCCCGGCGGCCCGGCTCGTTATCTACACGGCGACCGGCTCCCGATCCGAAATCCTCGCGGAGGTTTTGGCGGCTGCTGCTTTCGACTTGACGCTGCTCTTTACGCGCAGGTTGTCGAGCGCATAGTCGATGTAGCGCGGCTCATAGTGCGAGGTCTGGCCCATAAAGCGGCATGTCGCCACCACCTGGTCGACAATAAATCGCGGTTGGTAGGCTGCAAATTCCAGCTGCTTCTCGTTGGTCAGCTTGTAGACGATGTAGTTGAAGACATCATCGCGCAGTTCCATGCCCTGCTTCTCGCTCTCCTGCGTGAAGATGCGCTTGAAGTTTTGCAGGTTCGGCGATCCCACTTCGATCTTGTAGGGCAACCGGCGCAGAAATGCCGGATCCATCAGATCCTCCGGCTCAAGATTCGTCGAGAAGATGATCAGCTCTTCAAACGGGATACTGAAGCTCTTGCCCGTGTGCAGCTTGAGAAAGTCGATGCGGCTTTCCAGAGGCACAATCCAGCGGTTCAGCAGGTTGGTCGGGCTCACCAGCTGCCGGCCGAAGTCGTCAATGATGAAGCATCCGCCCAGGGCCTTCACGTGCAGCGGCGCTTCGTAGTAGTTGCCCCCTTCGTCATAACGCAGGTCGAGCATCTCCAGCGTCAGTTCGCCGCCGGTCACCACAAACGGCCGCTTGCACGGCACCCATCGCGCGTCGTAGTCTTCGCGGCGCACTACCGAAAAGGCCGCATCATCGTTCACCTCGGTCGGGTTCAGAGGCAGATGGATGCTCGGATCGTGCACGCGGATAATCTGTCCTTCGACCACCACGGCGTACGGAACATAAATCACGTCGTGAAAGATGCTCGTGATGCGCATCGCCGTCGAGGTCTTGCCGTTGCCCGGCGGCCCATACAGCAGAATCGCGCGCCCTGAGTTCAAAGCCGGACCCACCTGCTCCACGATGCTCTCGTCGAACGTCAGGTCGCTCAAGCCTTTCTTCAACCGCTCCACCGTGATCAGTTCGTTGGTCAGCTTCTGCAGGCTCACCTGGTCGTTGAACTCTTCAAGCGTTACCGGCGCCGGTCCCGTGTAGTGCAATCTTTGCAGCGCATCCAGGGTCCAGTTCCGGCCCCCTTCCGTGAAGGTGTAGCTCAGATCGATGGGGTTGTCGGCGTAGCGCGATCCCAGGTTCTGCAACAGCTGGCGGTTCACCGCCATCTGCACCAGTTCCAGCACGATGTGATACGGCAGCTTGATCGCGTCAATGAACTGCCGCGTCGTCTCCAGCCGGTCGCGATAGATCAGCTTCAGCAGCAAGCCCATCAGGTCGACTTCATCGATCCCGATCGCCTTGATGTCGGCGGGCTCGCGCGGAATCCGATGCAGAAACGCCTCGAGCCGCTCCTGCGTAATCGCTCCCAGCGCCACCAGGTTGTCGCCCAGCCGGCCGCCTTTTTCCGTGAGGCGCGCAAGCGCCTTGGCGACATCTTCTTCCGTGACCAGCTTCGCCCGGATCAGCAAATCACCCATGCGCAGACGAGTAGCGATGACGTCCTCCTTCAGGCGGCTCCCTGCGGCCCCTGCTCACTGACCGAAATCCCCCAGCATTCGATCGGAAGTAACATCCATTCTCGCGATTTCTGGTTCGGTTAACTACTGATTCTACCGGGAAATAGAAACTTTGCTGGAACTTAAGTAACTGAAGAATCGGCCCCTTCTGCCTTCTCTTACGCGTCACTAGGCTCTGCCGATCGATAAGCGAATTCTCAGAAGCACACAGGTCGAATGGCGCGCCAGCTGCACCGCTCCCGATCAGGAGTTCCGTCCCGTGCTGCGCTCGTCATCCGCAGTGCTTCTGCTCGCTGCATCTTCATTGACCGCGCTTCTAGCGCCCCAGCCTCTGCTCGCTGGTGGACCCAAATGGATCGCCGGAGTCTCCTACTTCAATTCCGCCGTCGTTGGCCAGCCCGTGCACTGGTCCGGCGGCGTGGTCAACTACTTCGTCGACCAGGGGCCGCTCAACAGCCAGGTCGATCACCAGCAGGCCACCGCCATGGTCGATGCGGCCGCCTCGCTCTGGAGCGCAGTGCCCACCGCGGCTGTCGCGCTCACCAACGCGGGCACGCTCAATGAGGATGTGAGCGCATCGAACGTCGTCGCCGGCAATGCCGTCTTTGCCCAGCCTGCCGACGTGACGCCTTCGGCCATCCACTATCCGCTTGGCGTCGTCTACGATGCCGACGGCTCCGTGATCAACGCGCTTTTCGGCGCCGGTGAAAGCGATCCCTCCAGTTGCGAGAACAACGGCGTCTTTGTCTGGCTCGACAACATCCAGCCCGACGCCACCATCGCTCATGCCGTCATCCTGCTCAACGGCCTCTGCGCCTCGACCCAGAACCAACTCACCATGATGAGCTTCGAACTCGAACGGGCATTCGGCCGTGTCCTTGGACTGGACTACGCGCAAGTCAATCCCGGTGCACTCACCAACGGCGAGTTCAACGGCACCCTGGGCTGGCCGATCATGCAGCCCATGAGCGGCGTTTGCAGCACCTCCGGCGGCAACTGCATTCCCGATCCCACCGTGCTTCGCTATGACGATATCGCCGCGCTCAACCGCATCTATCCGGTCACCGCCTCGAACCTCGCCGCCTTCCCGGGCAAGATGCTCACCGCTGCCAACACCGTGTCGATCCAGGGCTCGCTCACTTTCGCCGATGGCGCCGGTATGCAGGGCGTCAACGTCGTTGCCCGCCCGCTCGATGCCGGCGGCAATCCGCTCTATCAGTACACCGTCACCTTTGTCTCGGGCGCATACTTCAGCGGCAAGCACGGCAATCCGGTCACCGGCTTCCTCGATTCCAGCGGCAATCCCTACACGCAATGGGGATCGGAGGATTCTTCACTCCAGGGCTTCTTTGATCTCCGCTTCATGCCGCTGCCTCCGGGTATGTCGAGCGCGAACTACCAGGTCACCTTCGAGCCGATCAACCCCCTCTACATCCATGCGAACTCCGTCGGTCCCTACGTCGACGGCACGCCGACGCCCTCCGGCACCATGCCCACGATCTCCGTGCCCGGCCTCTCCTTAGGTTCGTCGCAGTCGCTCACCGTCGCCATCTCCGATTCCGCATCCGACGGAATCTCTGACGCCATTGGCACCGAGGCGGCGCCGCGCATGCTGCCGGGCAACGGCCAATGGATTGGCCGCCTGAGCCAAATCGGCCAGACCGACTGGTTCTCTTTCCCAGTTCGCGCCGGCCGCAGTTTCACTCTGGTCACCCAGGCCCTCGATGAACACGGCGTTCCCACGGAGACCAAAGCACTGCCCGTCCTGGGCGTGTGGGATGCCTTCGACCCCGTCGGCTCTTCCGCGATTGGGTCTGTGCCCGCGCTCAATGGCTGGGCTGCCGGGGAAACCTGGCTCAATGTCGCCACCCTCAACGACGACGTGGTCCGGATCGGCATCGGCGACATGCGGGGCGACGGCCGTCCCGACTACGCCTACTCCGGCTGGGTTCTCTACGCCGACACGGTCTCGCCCGCGCACCTGCCCGTCTCGGGAGGCCCCATCGTCCTGCGCGGAACCGGCTTCCATCCGGCCGACACCGTCAAGGTCAACGGCAGCCAGGCCGTCATCACCAGCATTTCGCCCACCGAAATCACGGCCATCGCTCCCGCTGCATCTCCGGGCGTCACCGGCTCGGTCGATGTCGAGGTCGACGACCTGCCCATCTACTACGCATCGTCGATCATCGCGGGCGGCGTCAGTTATAACGCGGGCAACGGCGATGCCCTCAACCTGGTCACCGCTCCCGCCAATACCGTTCCCATCGGCGTCCCGCTTCCCTTCACCGTCACGGCGCTTCAATCCAACCTGCTTCCGGCATCCGGTGTCACCGTCACTTACGCCATCACCAGCGGCGCAGCCACGCTGGGCTGCGGATCCAGCGTCTGCTCCGTCACTGCGACCGGCGACGGCATCGCCACCATGTCCGTCACCGCAACCGGCACAGCCCTCGCCGTCGTCACTGCCTCGCTTGCCAATGGCTCATCGCTCCAGGCGCACTTCACCGGAGGAGCAGCGCCCGTCCTCACTGCACTTACGCCTGCGCTTTCCGTCGCCGCTGGCGCCACCGTCACCTGGCCGGTTCAAGCCCTCGTCCTCACCAACGGCGTCCCGATGAGCGGCCAATCCGTTGTCTGGCAGCCCGCATCCGGCATCTCCGTCCAGGGTCCTGCCGCAACCTCCAACGCCAACGGCATCGCCACCGGACTCCTCACCATCGGCCCGCTCGCGGAAGGCCAGCAGTCCACATCCACAGCTTGTGTCAACGGCAGCTCAAGCTGCGCCACCTTTGCCGTCACCGGCGCGCGCCCTGAGTTTGCCTCCCTCGCCCCCGTCTCCGGCACAGCGCAAACGCTTTCGCTCGCCGCGACGCCTGCCCAGATCGTGCTTCGCCTGCGCGACAGCAACGGCAATCCCCTGGCAGGCGGCACGGTCGCGCTTTACCAGGCGTTCTACGCCTGGGCTCCTCCATGTCCTCCGCACGGACGTTGTGCCGCAAGCCAGCTGCTCGCCACTCAATCCTCCACGGCCACATCCGGCCTCGACGGCACCGTCCTCTTCACGCCCGCGTCTTTGCCCGGTATCGCCACCAATCTCGTCGGAGTCGCCGCAGCGGGCAACTCGAGTACCGTCCCAGTCGCCATCGAACAGCACCCCTGAGCGATCCCGCAATCTGCAACTCTCTTCCCCGCGGCCTCAATCTCCTGTGTCTTCGGGCCTCGTTCGCGCATCCATTGGATTGGGAGAACGTCATGAGCGCATCTTCCCCGCACCTCGTTGCCGCCGCTGCTCCGCCCCGCGTCGTGATCATCGGCGGTGGTTTTGGTGGACTGCATGCCGCGCGTTCCCTGGCCCATCTGCCCGTATCGGTCACGCTGATCGATCGCCGCAACCATCATCTGTTCCAGCCGCTCCTCTACCAGGTCGCTCTGGCTGTCTTATCTCCGGCTAACATCGCACAGCCGATCCGCGGCATTCTTCGCCATCAGAAGAACGCCGAGGTCCTGATGGACGAGGTAACCGGCATCGACGTCACGGCTCGCCGCCTCACCCTCGCCTCGGGTACAAGGCTCGCCTACGACTATCTCGTCGTCGCCACCGGCGCCACGCATTCTTACTTCGGGCACGACGACTGGGCTTTGCAGGCACCCGGCCTCAAGTCCATTGAGGACGCCCTTGAGATTCGCCGCCGCGTGCTGCTTTCCTTTGAGCTTGCCGAGCGCCAGATGGAAGAACAGGGCTGGCATCCGCCGCTCAACTTCGTCGTCATCGGCGGCGGACCCACCGGCGTAGAACTGGCCGGCGCCATCCGCGACATCTCGCAGGTGCTCATGCAGAGCGATTTCCGCCACATCGATCCCGGCAAGGCGCGCGTTCTGCTGCTCGATGCAGGCTCGCGCGTGCTGGCGGCATATCCGCCTGACCTGTCCGAAAAGGCTGAGCAGGAATTGACCAGGCTCGGCGTCGAGGTGCACACCCGCTCCAACGTGACCGCCGTCGGTCCCGGCTGGGTCGAAACCAACGGCCAGCGCATCGACGCCGCAGTCACCCTCTGGGCCGCCGGCGTCCAGGCTTCGCCGCTCGGCAAGATGCTCGGTGCGCCTCTCGATAAGCGCGGATGTGTCCTCGTCGATCAGCACCTGAACCCGCAGGATCTGTCCGACGTGTTCGTGCTCGGCGATCTCGCTCATTTCGAGCAGGACGGCCGCCAGGTTCCCGGCGTGGCGCAGCCCGCCATGCAGATGGGCGACCAGGTCGGCAAAATGATTGCCGCCGATCTGGCCCACCAGCCTCGTCCTGCATTCCGCTACTTCGACAAAGGAGACATGGCCACTATTGGCCGCCTGGCCGCCGTCGCCAAGGTCGAATGGCCTTTCAAAGCGCACCTCAGCGGATTCTCCGCATGGGTCACCTGGCTTTCGGTCCATATCTTTTTCCTCATCGGATTCCGCAACCGCCTCTCCGTCTTTGCAGCCTGGATCTGGACCTATTTCACTTACTCCCGTGCCGCGCGCCTCATCACCGGCGATCAGCATCTGCCCGGCTGGCAGGACCAGGTCATGGCCGGGCCCGATCACCAGAACGTGGAGCCCGCCAAGAAGGCCGCATCGGGCCGCTGACCAGGTCTTGTAAACTGGTAAAGCAATGCTCGATATGGGATTCGTCCGCGCCAACCTCGAGTTGGTGGAAAACAAACTGCGCGCCCGTGGCGCCGATCCTTCCGCCCTTCTCGGCGATTTTCGCACTCTCGATCGCAGCCGCCGCGACGCCATCACGCAAGCCGAACAACTCAAGGCGCTCCGCAACGAGCTCAGCCTGCAGGTCGGCGCACGCAAACGTGCCGGGGAGGAAGCCGGCGCGCTGATGGAAGAAATACGCGCTCTGAAAGTCCGTCTCGACGATCTGGATCGAACCGCCTCCGAACTCGACGACCAGATGCGCCTCGCCCTCGCGCGCATCCCCAATCTCACGCGCGATGAGGTTCCCGCCGGCACCTCTGAAGCCGACAACGTCGTCGTCAAGACCTGGGGTGAGCAGCGCAGCTGCGATTTCGTTCCCAAACCGCACTGGGAGCTCGGCGAGCAGCTCGGCATTCTCGACCTCGAACGCGCTGCCAAGCTCAGCGGAGCCCGGTTCGCCGTGTACATGGGCTCCGGCGCGCGACTCGAGCGCGCCCTCGTCAGCTTCATGCTCGACATGCACACCCAGAAGCACGGTTATACCGAGGTTCTTCCGCCGTTCATGGTCAACAGCAAATCCCTTTTCGGCACCGGAAGCCTGCCCAAGTTTGCCGAAGATCTTTTCCGCTGCTCCGATGCCGACGCGGAAGCCGCTACGCGCGGCGAGTACAAAGACAACGACCACTGGCTCATTCCCACCGCCGAGGTCCCGGTCACCAATCTCTACCGCGACGAAATCCTCGACGAGACACGTCTCCCGATCTTGCTGACGGCCTACACGCCGTGTTTCCGCGCCGAAGCCGGCGCTGCGGGCAAAGACACGCGCGGCATCATCCGCCAGCACCAGTTCCAGAAAGTCGAGCTGGTCAAGTTCACGCGGCCTGACGAATCCGATGCCGAGCACGAAAAGCTCACCCGCAACGCCGAAGAGATTCTGGAAGCTTTGGATCTGCCCTATCGCCGCGTCCTGCTCTGCACCGGCGACACCAGCTTCTCCTCCGCGAAAACCTACGACCTGGAAGTGTGGCTGCCCGGCCAGCAGCTCTATCGTGAAATCTCTTCCTGCTCCAATTTCGAAGCCTTCCAGGCGCGCCGGGCCAACATCCGGTTCAAGACCGCCAAAGGCAAGAACGAATTCGTCCATACGTTAAACGGCAGCGGGCTCGCCATCGGCCGCACCTGGCTTGCCATTCTTGAGAATTATCAGCAGGCGGATGGATCCGTAGTGATCCCCACAGCGCTCAAGCCATACATGGGCGGCCTCGAGCGCATCACCAGGTTGGTGCAATGAACGACAACATCGTCAAAAGCTACTTCTACTGGACCTACCCGCGCGGCAGCGTCCACTACGACGTCATGGTCACCTTGATCCTGCTGTTCATCTTTGCCACCCCGTGGCTGTGGGATTACGGCGACAAGCCTTCGCGCACCCCGGCGCCGCAACACCCCATTCAAGTCGTGGGCAACGATGGACACGGTGTCATCATCTCGATCGACGCCTCCGATGTTGCGATTCCGCCCGGCGCCTCGAATAGTCAGGTCAAGAACATCCTTCGCAAGGCCATCGAACCGGTCACCGGCGATGCAGTTTTCGTCGAGCACTGGGAAACCGCCAGCGATGCGCAAGGCCATCTCGTCTGGCGAATCTGGACGCACCGGTAAACCGGCTATCCGCCTTTCTCGTCATTGCATCCAACGGGGTCAAGGAAGTCTATGCTCCTCAACCTGAACCGTCGCATTGTCATTGCCCTTGCAATTGTTCTTCTCTTCGGCCGGCAGCTCTTGGCCGACGACCTGCAATCGGTCCTTCATCAGCTCGACGTTTCCGCCGCCAATTTCCATTCGGCCTCGGCCGACTTTGAGTTCGATTCCGTCATCACCGACCCCATCCCCGACACCGATGTGCAGAAAGGCGTTGCCTACTTCGACCATTCCGGCAGCACGTTCCGCATGGCCGGGCACATCGGCGAAGTCAACGGCCGGCAGGTGTCCAAGGTCTACATGTATTCGAATGGGGCAGTCGAGCTCTTCGAGCCCATCATCAACCAGGTCACGCGCTTTAAGAAGGCCAGTCAGTTCGAGGGATACGCGATGCTCGGCTTTGGCGCCAGCGGCAAGGAGCTGGCCGAGAAGTGGAACATCACGTACGGCGGCGAAGAGACGATTGATGGCATCAAAACTGACAAGCTCGAACTCGTCGCCAAGGATCCCGGGGTCCGCAAGACCTTTCCCAAAATCACCATCTGGGTCGATCCGCAGCGCAATATCAGTGTGAAGCAGGTTTTCGATGAAGGCGAGGGCCAGTCCCGCACGTGCCATTACTTCAATTTCAAGGTCAATCAGTCGCTTCCCGGCGACGCCTTCAAGTTAAGAACCAACAGCAAGACCCAGGTCGTCGATCGTTAGACGCGCGCTAGAGTTCTTCGCGCAAAGAGCCTTGCTATCGCCACGCCGCCCAGCGCGCACAGCATCGGAAAGCACTCCAGCGTGTAGCGCGCCTCGGGCGCGCCGATGGTCAGCAGCATGGCGCTGCGCAGCGCCATGTAGAGCAGCGTCCACGGCCACATCCTCGGCCTGAGGCACAACCCCGCAATCCCCAGCAGGATGTAAAACGCATTCAGCGCCGCATAAAACCAGCTGAACCGTGTCTCTGAGTAATGGTGCCTGTAAACCCACCAGTCGAGATCGATGTTCAGGTTCTCCACGCGCGGCCGCAGCCACATGTCCACCACGCGGCCCAACGGCAGACCGACGTAATACCGCAGCGGGTGCGCCGCGATCCGCTCCTGCGCCAACTTGGCAAACTCAGCGTCTAATTGCGGCGTCAGGTTGTAGCCGTTGTCGTCGTAGGCCGCGAAAATCTTCGCTGTCTCATCCCGTTGTTGCCTGGAATCGAAAGCCCGATCCGGCAATGCGTTGAGATCCAGTTCGTCGCCCGGCACATTCCAATACACCTGGTAGGTCGAAACAAAATCGAGACACCATGTCTTCACCCACCGTTCCCACCCCGGATACACCGGGTCGCCGGGATCAGTGGCCGAGGCGGGCACCAGCGGTTCGAAGACATGGAACACTTCCCAGTTCCTCCATGTCCACGCCGCAAACGGCGTCACTGCCAGCAGCCCGCACACCATCGCAATGCGACGTGCGCGCCTGCCTGCGCCAGCCGCATGCGCTCCAACAACCATCGCCGGAGCCAGCGCCACCGCAACCAGTGGTCCATCGGGCCGCAGCAGCGCCGCATAGGTCACCGCAAACGTGAACCATAGCGCCGGAGCCCCTCCCGGCTTCTCCCTGAATCGCACGGCCGCCCACAACGCCAGCGACAGCACAAACAGCGTCGGGCCCTCGGTCAAGGGCGTCGCATCGTAAACGGCCGTGAACGGACACAGCGCAGCCAGCCACAACGCGCCTTGCGACGCGCCGGTTTTGATTGGTTCGGGCGCAATCCGTCGCGCAAAATCTGCAAGCAGCAGGCAACCCACAAGGGCCAGCGCAATCTGCACCCATGCCACCGCGCCATAATTGTCGATCCCGAACAGCCTGAAACACGCCGCCAGAAACAGCGGATACCCCGGCAGCCGGATCAGCGTTGGAAAAGTCTGGCCCGAATTCAGCGTCAGCGCGTAGCGCCCATGCACCAGCAGATTCTTCGCGATGCCGCCGTAAACCAGCGTGTCCCCGTTGGCCTCAAAGAACTTGCCGAGCATCCATGCCCGCAGCACTCCCCCGGCCGCAAGTGCTGCTGCCGAGGACACCTTGGGCAGCAGCCCCATCCTGCGACCCTTGGCACTCAATTGACTCCGCGCTGCGGCTTCCATACGATTTGTACTGTATAGCCTGAGGCCTGCCTACCCACCAGGGCAGCGGCACCGGGAACCGTTTCTCAAAGCTCCAAACCGCAAGACGCTGGACGGTTTCCACGATCTTCGCGCACCTGGATAACAAGTCGAAGTAACCCACCAATGCCGGATAGACAGATATTTTTCGATCCCCAGCGCAAGCGCTGGAAACGCCTGCGGCGCATCCTCGACGTGGGGGCCGTGATCTTCACGCTGGTCCTTGCCGGCTTCATCTTCAATGTAATGCGCACCCAGCGCCTGCCCGAACTTCTTGCGCCCACGCCGCGCCACAACTACAGGGCCCTGCGCGATCACAATCCTCAGGCCCGCAACGCCAAGACCCTGCGCGCGCCACACCGCAAAACCACCCGCAAGCCATCCGAGATCCCCTTCAACACCGGCGAAGGTTTGCGCTTCGCCTACTATGCCCCCGACGATCCAGCCAGCTATTCCTCGCTCAAGGCTCACGTCCACCAGATCGACATGATCTTTCCCCAGTGGCTGCACGTGACCGCACCCCAGGGCATCCTCACGGCCGTCACCAGCGACAATATCCGCGATTATCCCGTCGTTGAAAACGGCGTCGTCCACGATCCTGACGAACTCAATAAGGTCAAACGCGTCATCCAGGACGCACACCTCGATACTGAAATCCTGCCTCACCTGAATAACTACAACGTGCACACGCAAAGCTGGGATGCAGGAGTCGGGGATGTGCTCAAGGACCCCGGAAAAAGCACCCTCCTGCGCGAACAGATCGTCCGGTTTCTCACCGCGATTCCCACTTACCGCGGCCTTTCGCTCGACATCGAGAGTCTCAATCCCGACGCCGATCCGGCTTATCTTCAGTTCATTCACGATCTCTACTCTGACCTGCATCCGCTCAACCTGCGCCTCTATGTCGCTGCCGCCGCCTCCACGCCCGACCAGGACCTGACGCAGATCGCATCCAACTCCGACGGTATCGTGCTCATGAACTACGACCAGCACGAATTGACCAGCGAACCCGGCCCCATCGCAGCCCAGGACTGGTTCCTCAACAATCTGCGCCGCGCGATGAAGGATGTCCCCATCCAGAAACTCATCTGCGCCGTCGGCAACTACGGCTACGACTGGACCCTGTCCATTCCGCCGGCGCCGAAGAAGGGCCACAAACCGCAAAAACCCCAGGTCCTCGACACCGAAGACTTATCGGTCTCTGACGCCTGGCAGCGCGCCGCCGACGCCGACGCCGACCTCGACCTCGACTACAACACCCTGAACCCGCACTACGAGTACATCGACGAGGATGCCAACCAGCGCCACGTTGTCTGGTTCCTCGATGGCGTCACCCTGCTCGATGAAATGCGCGGCGCCCGGGACCTGGGCATGCAGACCTTCGCCCTGTTCCGTCTCGGATCCGAAGACAGCTCCATGTGGAATGTCTGGGACAAACCCAGCAGCCCCGATTCCCTCAACGAACTCGGCTCCATGCAACCGGGGCACGACGTCAACGTAGAAGGCACGGGAGACATCATCCGCGTAACCGGCTCGCCCCAGCCTGGCAAACGAACCGTCCTCATCGACAGCGACGAACCCGACCCGCACAAGAAACTCATCATCGACGAGCACATGGATGTGTATCCGCATTCCTACACGGTGCAGTACTTCGGCTACCACCCCCACGAAGTGGCGCTCTCGTTCGATGACGGCCCCGATCCCCGCTGGACTCCCAAGATACTCGACATCCTCGAGCGTGAGCACGCCACCGCGACCTTCATGGTCATAGGCGAAGAAGCGCTCGAAAACATCGGAGTCCTCCGCCGCGAGCTGCGCGACGGCGACGAAATCGGCAACCACACCTACACCCATCCCGACATCAGCGAAATCCCTCTCGCGCGCCTCGATCTCGAAATCAAGCTCACTGAGCGACTGTTCGCCAGCAAATTGGGGGTGCAGCCTCTTTACTTCCGTCCGCCCTACGACATCGACGAAGAACCCGACACCGACGACCAGGCCGCGCCCATCGTCCACATTCAGCAGCGCGGCTTCACCATCGTCGGCAACAAGATCGATACCAACGACTGGGACGAGCGCATCCACAAAACGCCGCAGGAAATCACCCAGTCCGTTCTCGATCAGCTTGCCCACGGCAAGAACAAGCCTCAGTTCCAGGGTTCCATCATCTTGATGCACGACGGCGGCGGCAACCGCGCCGCTACCGTGGCCGCCCTGCCTTTCCTGATCGACGCGCTGCGCGCACACGGCTACGCGATCGTTCCCGTCTCGCAGCTGATGGGCAAGACCGAGGCCGAGGTCATGCCGCGCCTCACCTTCTGGCAATCTGTGCGAGCGCTTCCCGATTCAGTCGCCTTCTCCACGCTTGCCATCGTCGGCCAGTTCATCGTCCTTGTGTTCTTCCTCGGCGACGTCCTCATGAGCGCGCGCCTTATCCTGGTCGGCATTTTCGCGGTCATCGACCGGCTCCGCGTGCCTCACCGTCCCGCGTCCTCAGGTTTCTGTCCTCCGATCGCCGTCCTCATTCCCGCGTACAACGAGGAAAAGGTCATCGTCCGCACCATCCGTTCCGTGCTTCACTCCGATTACGAGAACCTGCGCGTGATCGTGATCGACGATGGCTCGAAGGACGACACCTTTGAAGTCGCCCGCGAAGCCTATAAGCGCGAAATCGCCTCCGGCCGCGTGCGTGTCCTCACCAAGCCCAATGGAGGCAAGGCCGCCGCGCTGAATTTCGCTCTGGATAAGATCGACGAAGAGTTCTATGTCGGCATCGACGCCGACACCGTGATCGCCGCCGACGCCATCACCAAGCTGCTTCCCCACTTCGAAGATCCCACCGTCGGCGCCGTCGCCGGAAATGCAAAAGTGGGCAACCGCATCAATCTCTGGACCCGCTGGCAAGCCCTCGAATACATCACCAGCCAGAACTTCGAGCGCCGCGCCCTCGACCTCTTTCACGTCGTCACCGTCGTTCCCGGCGCCATTGGCGCGTGGCGCACCGCGCCCGTCAAGAAAGCCGGCGGCTATCCCCTCAACACCGTCGCCGAGGACGCCGACCTCACCATGAACCTGCTCGAGCAGCAGTTCAAGGTCATCTACGAAGACCGCGCGCTCGCCTTCACCGAGGCGCCGCACGACGCCCGCGGCCTCATGCGCCAGCGCTTCCGCTGGTCCTTCGGCATCCTGCAATCCGTCTGGAAACACCGCGCCGCATTCATCCGCAACAAAGCGATGGGGTTCTTCGCGCTGCCCAACATCCTCATCTTCCAGATGCTGCTCCCGCTCGTCTCCCCGTTCATCGACCTCATGTTCCTCGCCGGCGTGGGACACTACTTCGTCGACCGCTACTACCACCCCGAAGCCGCCTCCATGGCCAGCCTGCAAAAGCTGCTGGCTTACTTCGGCACCTTCCTGCTGATTGACTTCATCACCTCGGTCGTCGCGTTCTCGCTTGAGCGCCGCCATCCCGCCAACAAGGGAGACGGCTGGCTGCTCTTCCACATCTGGCTGCAACGCTTCGCCTATCGCCAGGTGTTCTCGGTTGTGCTGTTCAAGACGCTGATTCGCGCCATCGATGGCAAGCCCTTCAACTGGGACAAGCTCGAACGCACCGCCCGCATGAGCAAGGCCACCGAAGCCCTCACCGAAACCCGCTGACCCTGCGCGTTCCCACTTCAAGAACTGGGTGCCCCAGGTCTCGCTTTTGAGAACTGGGATGATCTTGTGTGCCCCGTCCTGACTCGTTAGGGCGGGGTGGGTAACAAAGTGGCGAAGCCGCACCGGCAATGCCCCCTCGGCCCCAACTGGCTATGTCCTCTCCAGCCCCTCCCGGCATATTCTGACTCCCCAGCGCGCAGCCACATCCGCGCTTGTCTTATGACCAATCGAACCCTCGCATCCAGCCTCGGCCTCTATGTCTTCGCTGTCGGCGCCATCGCACTCGGCCTCATCGGTCTCGTCTGGGGCGACTTCGCCACCATGTGGCAGCGTGTCATGCCGGGCGTTCCCTTGCGCGCACCGCTCGCTTACATTACCGCCATCTGTGAGCTCGCTGCGGGCATCGCCATCTTCTTCCCGCGCAGCGCGCGCGCCGGCGCACTCACCCTCACAATCCTCTATTCGGTTTTCACTCTTTTGTGGGTACCCAGAATCTTTGCTCAGCCTCTGGCCTACGACCCCACCGGAAATTTCTTCGAAGAGCTGTCGCTGGTCATCGGCGGCATGGTCGCATACCTCATCGTGTCCCCGCCCACTTCTCGATGGGCAAAACGCGAGCCTCTCGTCGCCCGCCTCTATGTCGTCTGCGTCCTCTCATTCGGAATCGTGCACATCATTGATTTGCCCGGCCTGCCCTCCTGGATCCCCGCCTGGATTCCTCCCGGGCCCAGGTTCTGGGCCTACGCCACCACCGTTTGCTTCTTCCTCGCCGCCGCGTCCATCCTCACCGGAATCCTCTCCGCGCTCGCCACTCGCCTGCTCACCGCCATGATCCTCGGCTTCACAATCTTTGTCTGGGGACTCAGGCTGCTCTCCGCCCCGCACGATCATTTTTTCTGGGCAGGATTCGGAATCTCGTTTGCCATGTCGGGCGCAGCCTGGGTCGTCTCCGATTCGATCAGCGCGACCGTTCATCGCAGGGCAAGCGCAGCCCCATCGGTCCAGCAAATCCGCAGCATCGCATAGGCATCATCTTGATCGGAAAATACGACCTGCTTGTCGTCTCAAGAACTGGGTGCCTCAGAGCCTGTCCAAGAACTGGGTGCCCCAGGTCTCGCTTTTGAGACCTCGGATGGTCTGGAGGTATCCCACCGACAGGTCTTCGCCGCTGGGGTGACTAAACGCAACGAAGGATCCGCTTTCATCATTCAAGAACTGGGTGCCCCAGGTCTCGCTTTTGAGACCTGGGATGGTCTGGAGGTATCCCACCGACCGGTCTTCGCCGCTGACTAAACGCAACGAAGGATCCGCTTTCATCATTCAAGAACTGGGTGCCCCAGGTCTCGCTTTTGAGACCTGGGATCATCTCCGGTGCCCCACCGATCTCAGTGATGATGTCCGCCTGAGTGTCCGCCCCCGAAATGTCCTCCACCACCGCCGTGATGGCCGCCGCCAAAGGAATGGCCCCCACCGCCCCAATGGCCGCCACCGCTCATCTTGGGAGCTTTCGGCGCTTTGAAGCCGCCTCCGCCCCAGCTTGAGCGACCGCCACCATAGCTGAAGCCCTTCGGGGCCTTGTACGCATTGGAGTGGCCGCCAAAGGGGTGGAACCCTCCTGAATGTTGCTGGTTGCCGCCGAAACCTGAATAGCCGCTATAGGAACGCCCGCCCCCGAACGCCTGCCCGTGAAAGCTGTTCTGCGGTGTCATATACGTCCGCGACGGCGAGCCATAGCTCGTGCCCTGCCTGCCATTGAAGCGCCCGCTGGCGTAGCCGCTCCCAACTCCGCGCGACGGTGTGCCGTATGCGAATCCCGACCTGCCATACACGCCTTCCTGCCGCCCGTTGAAGCCCGATCCGAATCCTGACTCTCCGCGACCCACAAACGCCTGCTGCCGTCCATACTGCTCGTTCGTCCCGCCGCGAAAGCCCTGCCCGCCGGGCAGCGCGGGACGCCCGTACACTCCTCCACGCTGCGGGAATCCCCGGTTGAAACCTTCCTGCGTTCTCGCATCACCCCAGCTATGCGCCGGTCCGCCACGCACCTCGCCACGGTTCATCATGCCGCCGCCGTAACCCTCCCGGTTGCCGCCGGCGTAGGCATTCCGATTTCCGCCGCCTGCCCATCCCCGATTTCCGAAGGAACGCTCATATCCGCCGCGATTCCAACCGCCGCGTTCGCCGCCCCATGCCGGGCGTCCCGGATAGAAACGCGGTCCGCCATGCGGGAATCCCCAGTCCGCTACCGACCGGCTGTGGGTGAAGTAATCGCCCCGGTTGAACAGGATTGCGTGGGACAACCAATCCAGTCCCCAGCCAAGCCAGCCCCAGGGCATCGCCGTAAAAGCATTCATCGCAATGCCCGGTCCCCAACTCATCAGCGAATTCCCGAGGAATGAGCCAATTGCACCAAAAACTGAAAATCCTGGATAAGGATTGACGGGCGCTCCATACACAGCCCATGGGTCGTAGGTGGGCACATACACCACCTGGGGATTTGCCGGCGCAATGTTCACATATCCCTGGTCATCGCTGACCGTTTCCTGCGGCGTGCTCTCCAGGTTCCCGGCCGACTCGGCGCGTCCCCGCATCACCTGGATGGTCTGCATTACATCCTGAGGCTGGTTGTAATATGCATTGCCCAGGTTCGTCGTCCATTGCAGGTTGCGATCCATCATCGCCAGCACCTGCGGGAACGCGGTCAAAGCCTTGATGCTCGGATCCCAGCTCGACTGTGCATTCGCTCCGGCCACAATCTGCTCGGGCGGCACATTGCCCTGCATTCTCAGCCATTGATCGGCCGCGGATACCTGCGCCGGATACGTCGCCGCAGCAAGAATCTCTGCAATCAGGTTGTCGGGATAAAGAGCGATCGGCGCCACCAGCTGCTGCAGCTGGTCCGGGCTCAACGGCGGCTGCGCAGAATTGCCCTGCTGCGGATAGCCGGGCTCGTTTCCATAAGCGTATTGCTGATCCGGCCCGTACTGCGGCTGCTCATATTGGGGCTGCTCATACTGGGACTGCCCGGACTGCCCGCCGTAGGGTTGTTGATAGTCGGGCGAGGGTTGTTGTTGATACTCGGGCGCCTGCGCGTAAGGAGCCTGGTTGTCATCCGGCGGCCAGTCCTGCTGCGCGAACACAGGAGCCGACGCCACCAGCACCATTCCAATCGCAGCAATCAGCCTGCGCGTCATTCTGCCGCCTGTACTCCCGCGCGGCAAACTCGCGTCCAATTGGCTGAACGGGGAAGCATGCGCCGTTGCGAAGAAGTGCTGTTGGTTTCCAACTCGATCACTCATAGACTCCCTCATGGGTCGCGGATGCTTACATCACCGGCAAAGACCAAACGTCCGGACCACCACGGGCTCAATCAGCACTTGTTCGCGTCCCGTCTCTGAACTCCTTCCGGTCAAGCCCCCTGTTCTGATGCAGACGGTCTTGGACCCGGCAGGACTCTCAACCTAAACCCCGGTTGCCCGGCTTAGTTTCGCCTCCGGCCCGAGATTCGTGTGCAATCCCCCCTTTTGTCGAAAACACACCCCAATTCAGCACCTTGAAGCGTGGAAGTCCTCTGATTTTCTGGACTACACTGAAGGGGCTATGGCCACTTTGTCAGCCCCCTCCGCCATTCTGCCGCGCACGCCGCAAGGCGCCTTCTGCAATGAGCCTTTCACCAACTTCAAAGACCCTGAAACCGCCCGCCAAATGCAGCAGGCATTGAACCTGGTGGCTTCGCAGCTCGGCCGCGAATACGACCTCATCGTCGGCGGCCACCGCACCAAAACCAGCGGCAAAATCCGGTCTCTCAACCCCGCTCGTCCCGCGCAAGTTGTCGGCATTCACCAGAAGGCCGGCGCTGAGCACGCCGAGCCGGTCATGCAGGCCGCCCTCCACGCTTTCGAAACCTGGAGCCGCACCTCCGTCGAAACCAGAGCCTCGCTCCTGCTCGCCGCCGCTGAAATCATCCGCCGCCGCAAGCTTGAGTTCTGCGCGTGGCTCACCTACGAAGTCGGCAAGAACTGGGCCGAGGCCGACGCCGACGTGGGCGAGACCATCGACTTCATGGAGTTCTATTCCCGCGAAGCCTTGCGCCTTGCCAAATCGCAAACGCCCATCCAGCTTCCCGGTGAGCGTGATCAGCTGCTCTATATCCCTCTCGGTGTCGGCGCTGTCATTCCGCCGTGGAATTTTCCCTTCGCGATCATGGCCGGCATGACCGCTGCCGCCATCGTCACCGGCAACACTGTCATCCTCAAGCCATCCAGTGATTCACCCACCATCGCGGCCAAGTTCGTTGAGGTCCTCGAAGAAGCCGGCATGCCCGACGGCGTCGTCAATTTCTGCCCCGGCGCCGGCGCAACCTTCGGCAACGCGATTGTCGAACACCCCAGGACCCGCTTCATCGCCTTCACCGGCTCCAAGAGCGTCGGACTCGAAATCCATGAGCGCGCCGCCAAAACCCAGCCCGGCCAGATCTGGATCAAGCGCACCATCCTCGAAATGGGCGGCAAGGATTCGATTCTCATCTGTGCCGACTCCGACATCGACTCGGCCGTTGACGGAGTCGTCGCCTCCGCGTTCGGATTCAGCGGGCAGAAGTGTTCTGCCTGCTCCCGCGCCATCGTCGAAGCTTCCGTCTATCAGGATGTAGTCGACGGACTGCGCGAGCGCGTGTCCAAACTCACCGTCGGCGATCCGGCCACCAATCCGAATATGGGCCCCGTCATCAACAACGCTGCGCTCGATTCCATCCTGGGCTACATCGAGACCGGCAAGAAAGAAGGACGCCTCATCGCTGGCGGCAATGCGGTAAAAACCGACGATGGCGGATTCTTCCTCGAGCCCACCGTGATCGCCGACATCGCTCCCGACGCCGTCATTTCGCAGGAAGAGATCTTCGGGCCGGTGCTTGCCGTCATCAAGGTCGAAGATTTCAAGGAAGGATTGAAGGTGGCCAACAATACCGAGTATGGACTGACCGGCGCGCTCTACACATCAGATCGCGAACGGCTCGATCTGGCCCGCACCGAATTCCATGTCGGCAATCTCTATTTCAACCGCAAATGCACCGGCGCCATGGTGGGCGCACATCCGTTTGGCGGATTCAACATGAGCGGAACCGACTCCAAGGCCGGCGGACCAGATTACCTGCTGCTCTTTACGCAGGCTAAAAGCGTCGCGGAGAAACTCTAGTTTAGGCCACCGCCGGAGGCGCGGCAGCCTGCTCTTCTGCATCGAGTTTGCTGCCCACTTCGGCCGCGGCTGCTGCAAGAACCTTGTGGTGAATTGTAAACAGCGCCAGCTCCAGCCGGTCGCTCACGCCCGTCTTGTCGTAGATCGAGCGCAGGTAATTCTTGATCACCTGTTCCGTCGTCTTCAGGCGCATAGCAATCTCGCGATTCTTGCAGCCCTGCACGATCAGAGCCACAATCCGCATTTC
>Ga0335072_10003777_pt1 | contig 22687 bp, 14 predicted proteins | sample Lox_Sample_21_FD_206725 | JGI IMG/M metagenome (GOLD analysis project Ga0335072, IMG submission 206725) | Soil microbial communities from Loxahatchee National Wildlife Refuge, Florida, United States - Lox_Sample_2.1 | ecosystem: Environmental > Terrestrial > Soil > Wetlands | place: USA...
CAGCTGAGCAGCCTGAGTATGACCTGAGTCAACCGAGGGAAATGGTTCTGGCACCTCTGGCGGCTCATTTTGGCACCTTGAGATCAACCTACCCGGGTCGTATTCTCGAGCTTTGACTTGCAAAACAGGAATCCCTTCTCTTACAAGGATTCTTGCCGGGATAGATTTTGGAAACTATGATAGATTGTGACGAACGGCGCTACAAACTCGTATTGTTAAGCAAGCACGCTGAGCCTATGACTGCTGATATGCAACAGTTAAGGCAAATTGGTGTATAAATACTCAGCTTTAAGCTGAGTACAGGGTAGTAATTCAATTCACTTTTCTACGAGCTTTCAGTGGACGTTGCATCTTATGTAAGTCTCCTGAATTACTGACGATTTGTTCAACGCTCACAAAATGTAGCTATATTGTATACAATCACATAGTGCTAGTACTTTAAAGTCCTTATTCTATTTCTGCTCACTAGAAGGACTTGCACTCAAAGACACACTTTCTACTGTTCTGCATAAAAGGCAATGGATGATTTTGCATAGAATCCAAAGCAGGTAAGTAGCAACAGCACAGATATTGAGGGCATTCCCGCCAAGTACTCTTCTTACTATTTATACAGGGCAAGGTTCAGCCTTAGAGGCAAAGTTGTGCTAGGCAAGGGAAATAGACCGCCTGGCGGTCCTCTTAGGCAACGTCTCATTCAAGAAGGATTAGCATGTTAGTGCGCTAGCACAAGCTACTACGTTAAGGGGCGTAGGGGTATGGCGGCTAGCGTGCTCCCTAGATATCATTAGATTCATACAAATGTAAATTTAAGTCGGGGGGAGGGTTCATACCAAGGTTCGTCTGTATAAGGAACTGAGAAATTCATACATGGGAAGCAAGGCAAAAATCACTCTCGGCGGTAAAGTCGCATTAATAGAGTAGGCTTAAGGCGACTAGTGTACCTGTTAACCATAGCCAGATTCACACAGCGGCGGGATGGTGCTAAAGTGTTGTACTAAATCTCGAAGTTGTAGAGTCATGCAGATCACTCTATAACAAAGCCATCTCAGCTGCGTCTAACTATTATTAGCCTTCGAATCCGGGTCGATGGAGCCTTTCACGTGGAGAAGTTTGACGACTGCCTCGTAACCGTCCTTTGCTGGCCACGATATCGGCATCCGACGAATGCGTAGTGTCCCTTGGATCTAATTCAACAAGGCCCGTCGCGCGGAGTAGTTTAACAACTGCCTCGTGGCCGTTTTCCGCTGCATATGATAATGGCGTTTGACCATGATTACACTTTGAACCTAAGTCGACGCGGCAAGTTGCAAGTAGTAGTTTAACCACTCCTTCGTGACCGTTCCCTGCTGCCCACGATAGCGGCGTCCGACCGAATAAGGTGTCCTTTACATCCAAGTCGACGCGGCCCGTCGCAAGTAGTAGCTTAACCACTGCCCCGTAGCCGTTCTCCGCTGCTAATGATAGCGGTGTCCGGCCGTATGTGGTGTCCTTTAAGTCTAAGTCAACGCGGCCTGTCTCGAGGAGTAGTTTAACCACTGCCTCGTGGCCGTTCCCTGCTGCCAATGACAGTGGTGTCCGACCGAATATCGTGTCCTTTACATCTAAATCGACGCGGTCCGTTGCAAGTAATAGTTTAACCACTGCCTTATGACCGTTCTCTGCTGCCCACCAAAGCGGCGTTCGACCGTCATCAGTCTTTGAGTCCAAGTCGACGCGGTCTGTCGCCAGCAGTAGTTCAACCACTGCCTCGTGACCGTTCTCTGCTGCATACAATAGGGGCGTCCGACCATCGTTGGCCTTTGAATCTAAGTCAACGTCGCCGGCCGCAAGTAGTAGTTTAACTACTACCTCGTAACCGTTTTCTGCTGCCCACGATAACGGCGTCCGACCCAATATTGTGTCCTTTGAATCTAAGTCAACTCTGTCCGTCGTGAGCAGTAGTCTAACAGCTGCCTCGTGGCCGTTCTGTGCTGCCAACGACAGCGGCGTTTGGCCATCTATGTTCTTTGAATCTAAGTAGACGCGGCCTGTAGCAAGCAGTAGTTTAACTACTGCCTCATGACCGTTCTTTGCTGCCCATGATAGCGGTGTCTGACCAAATTCAATGTCCTCTGAATCTAAGTCAACGCGGCTGGTCGTGAGCAGTAGGTTAACCACTGCCTCGTGGCCGTTCCTTGCTGCCAACGATAACGGCGTGTGCCCATCATTATCTTTTGAATCTAAGTCAACGCGGCCCGTTGCAAGCAGTAATTTAACCACAGCCTCGTGACCATTAAATGCTGCTAATGATAGCGGCGTTTGATTATTAATGTCCTTTGAATTTTTGTTGACATGGCCCGTAGCGAGTAGTAGTTTAACCACTGCCTTGTGGCCATTCTGCGCTGCCACCGACAGTGGCGTCTGACAATATTTATCACCTGCGTCAAGATCAACCTTTTCAGTGGCAATCAGAAGCCTTACGAGAGGAATATCACCACGTTCGGCGGTATAATGGAGCAAAGTCTGTTCATTTATGGGTTTGATGTCACGTCTATTTTCGATGAGTTTTAGGAAGCCCTGATGGTACTGGGAATCATCATCATGAGGCACATCACCGTTAGACCGCGAGTCCGTATCTAGTGTTAAAAGTGCTCTGACGGCGTTTTCGTTCCTATTAGCCAAGGCTGCAAATATTGGGAAGCAGTAACGCTCTCCCATAATATCCATATTCGAGATTCGTCTTAGTTGGATCCTAATGAGGCTTGACAGGTTTTTCTCGGCAAGAATGTACAATAGACATGCGTTGGGGGTATGGCGACGAATCTGATATCTTTCAATGAGGTTATCAAGGGTTATCCAATGTCTAAGAGGAAAATGCTTAATAAAGGCATGTTGCGGGACTCCGCCACCCTCTGCAAGATCAGCATGATAAAGCACATTGCGAACTGCATATTCAAAGAACGGGAGCTTTTCAGATACCCATTGGCGGAGATCTGCGGCTTCCGTGGAAGACGCAGTTGGTAGTGGCATGTTGAGAAGCGTATGCGTCGATATATCAACCTTCACGTAATTATAACAGCATTGCTTCAGCCGTTCATGGCTCAAACTAGGAGAGGTGGTCCCAAAGTCAGACCAAAGGTTGTTCAGACCATTTTCTTTGAGAAGAAAATCCCTGACTGATTCGTGAATAAATTGAACAATTTGACCTTCGGATTTTGTCACTTCGGCGAGCCCCTTCGAGGAACTTAGAATGAACCGTTCCATGTCTTGTTTCGTAATCTCCTTGGAATTCCATGCCGTCAACGCCGCAGGTTCCGCTCCAGATAAGATTGCAAAGTAGAGTTCCTCCTGCTTTAACGGTCGCTTCGCGTACAATACCCATTGGATGCAAAGCAACAATTCCTCCATGTTCTGGCAGTCCCTCATCAAAATATCTTTAAACAATTCGTTCAACCCCGCCGGGATCTCTTGAAGCCTCTTACGAAGCGCATGTATGCGGCCTCGATCATACTCTTTATTGAGCATCTGCACGACAAGGACAACTCACATGAAAATTCCGGATGCCTTCTCGATTATCTCGGCTCTGACTTGCTCGACCTGCTTGCTATGTCCAGCTTTCAGTTCGCTGTGCAAATAGTTGGCGATATCCTCGTTATGACCGTCTTGGCCTTCCAGAGTTAGCTGCAGCCCTTTCTCAATTGTGATGTGCGGGTAGTGGCGACTGGAGAAGCAGACACGAAACTGTACTCGGGCTGAAACCGCAAGTTGTCCAAGGTGCTCAAAAACGGCCACCATGTCTCGAATCTGATCTTCCTCACATTCATCTAGTGCATCAATAAAGCAAGTCAATCGCCGCTGCCCAAGTTGCTCTACAGCGCAGCGAAAAAGGCTCTTGAGTATCTCGATGTCCCATCTGTGAGAATCACCCTTACCAGACAGTATTGATTCAAAGGAATCAAAAACATTCTGAAGCTCTGGGGTTTTTTCAAGCAGTTGGACTAACAAAGATCGGTACATCCCTATTGTTGACTTTTCCAGATCTTCACCTCTTGCATTAAAGAAGAACGATATAATGATTGTGTCTGTCATTGTCTTCTTGGCTTGTGCAAGGGCAAACTTCATTATGGTCGATTTTCCAGTACCAGGCTTCCCTTTAATCCATAAGAAGCCATGGTGTTCAAAGATATTGTTAAAGTCGAGCCAGTCCTGATACTCAGATTTTTTCAGCAACCATTTGCATGTTTTAGCGTGAGCAGTCTTGATCGTCGCGTGACGGGCATCGATCTGGTCAAACCTCAAGGAATCAAGAAACCCTCGTCGCTGCTCTGTTGCATTCTCTGATCTCTCTCCTGATTTAGCAAAATTTGTGATGCGTTCCAGAACCCGATTGAGAGCTGCAACGACTTTTCTATATTCAGGATCGTCGCTTCTACTGAATCGACACATATCCATATGATTATTGGCAATATGCTGGGTAACTTCGATACCAGGATCATTTAAACATGAAGATGCATCCTCGACAACCTGATACATGAGTAAGCTGTTTGATTAGGATATATTGAATTTCCTACCTTATTGCCACTGAGAGCTGTCATCCCATATTGCTCTTGAAAAGAATATATGATCCAGTTCTTCTGACGAGCTATAGGGCCGAAATTCTCGCGCAACTCCCTGAGCAGCTCTGAAAAGGGCAAAAGAGAATTAGCAATCTGCTCATTAGCCGAGAAACCTGCAGCTTTGATGACTTTCTCAGCAATGTGCTGAAGAAAGCCACGAGGATCTGCACCACCGTGAGGAGTTCCAAAAAATATAATGCCAGCGGTAGATTTGAAGATATTGTGAAGATGACTCTGGATCATTTCACAGCCACAAGATCTTCTGAGTGCTTCCTTGATGATGATGCCCCCTAGGCTGTGTGCGATGAATAACAACGGCCTCAGCGGCTCTGAGCGGCGTGCCGCCTCCAAGCTGACCAGAAAGTCCCATGCAATGTCATGGACTGTACTCTTGCTCATGGCAGGACCCAACCAATGTCGAACGTGTGTGTCGTAGCCGTACGTGAGGACGCGTGCATGCGGGGCTGTGATGGGTACGAGATCTCGGGGCCAATATACTGCCCTGCGGGTTCCGCTTCTCTCTTGAGAGGATGATAAGGAGGTAAAGAGTTTTCGGAATTTCGCCGGACGTTCACCTCCCTCCTCAACTACATGTCGGTGTTGGTCCTCCATCCGCTCTGCCTTATGAGTCCAGGTGCGTTCTGGGTGCCCCGTGAAACCATGGACAAACACGATGCTTTCTCTGATTAGTGCTAGGTTAAAGCTGGGCGATATGAGCGATGCTTACTCTAGAGCAGGTCTGTCCGGGTTGACAAGCAACGAGAGGCCTTTGGCGTGAGGCTTGTTTAGCGCTTGCGAGTCTGGTGCATTCTCACTCTCCATTTTAGGGCAGGATAGTAGCAGAGATAAAACGATTGGAGGATTCCTGATCAATTTCTGTATAGCGCTCGAACCTTCAAAGTATTATGTCCAGCTGGCAGTTCAAACTCGGTTCCTTTCGATGCAAGGCTGAGCGACGGTTCAATTCGTCTTCAGAAATAGCACGTTTATAATAGGACCAGTCTTCGTCGAGCTAGAAGTCTCGCATTTGGCTCTCCGTCCATTTAGACCTAATTGAGAGAATCCGACTCTCCGCAAGTTCTAAGTCCCCGCGAGATGGATGGGAAGGTCAGTTAAAGAGCAGACGGTTAGCTGCTGCCTTCCATTAGGGTTACATTATGTCGGGGGTAGTTTCGGAGGACCCACTTGGGTGGCTTTTCGCTAGCGCGTTGATTTTACCCAGCACGGAATTTGGTTGTAGTTTGCATTGTTTGCTTGATAAGAGAAGAGCAGTTGCGAACTAGTTGCTAACTATATTACATTATTGTTTTTATGAAATTAACTTATTAAATTGGTCCGGGTAAAAGCTGCTTGCTTGAAAGAAAGTGCTGGATAACTGTCGGTGGTCGGAACTTAAGTATTGGAGCGGCCCGTGCACGGTGCTAACCTCGCGCAATGTAGTCCTATGCCGCTCTTATTTTCCAATGGTTTGAACACTTTCATCCCTCTATTCAACAGATGCATTTAATTGCTGTATATAGAATTTTGGGCTCTTTCTTCTTCATCATACCTTTAGATTAGTTGTGGGCTCAACCCAGGACCACGTTAACCCATCCAAGACGATAATTCCACTACGGTTATAGGGCATCTCTAGTGGTTGACAGCGTACAACTTTAGCGGCCCTCATCGTAGGAAAGGCAAAACTTTGAAAAATAAGAGCGGCATAGGACTACATTGCGCGAGGTTAGCACCGTGCACGGGCCGCTCCAATACCAGCCCCTTCCATCGCTTATTCGTCGCCTGAGACTCAGCAATCCTCCGAAGGCACAATCAGCACAGCCATCCTGAGCCTCTGCTTTAGACTTTTAGAATTGCACAAAACAAAATCGGATTCTAAACTACTAAATAACTGCAAGTCTTAGTGCTTCGACCTCCAAATCTGAAGGGCTCCCAAAGCTGTTTCACGTGGCCTCTGTTTGCGAGGTAAAGATAGATCGCAGCAAACGAAAGGCCAACCATATCCATCGCCATATTGACAGTTCTTGAACAGTGTTTGTTGGAGTTACAGCTGTCGTGGCCATGAGCCAGTAATCCTAGCAATACCACACAGCCTGCATAGGGCAAGCAAGCCGTATTAAGACTTGCAAATGAGGGGAAATATCAGGGCTTACTAGTATGAAGTCCTCGGATATATATAATGATCGTTCTACTCCGTAATTCAGGAGCAATCTTTAAGGAAGACAATCAATTTAATGCTGCGCACACAAACGCCTATTATAACCTCGCGATTCAAATAGTTTATTTTGTTTTCAGACCAAGAAAATGTCTTGCTCTCCAAAACTTAATGCAAAAGCCTCTCCATCTATAATTCCGCGTAGGTAACATGTGCTTACGAGTTCGTATTTTTGTTCCAAGCCCCCGGGTTTCTCGACTGGTTAGATTGGAATTGGGGTGTGCTCTCCATAAATTACGCAAGGTTATCAGGCTTCGCGCAACAAGGTACGAGTCGCAGACGCCCGCTGAAGGTATTCCAGAACCTCCAGCCTGCTAGGAGGGCTTTCTATATCCCTGCGGCCTCGAAATCATAAGCTCGTTCAGTGGTGGGGCTTGCCGTTCTTATCCTTTAGAAGTCTAGCCCTAGCTTTTGTCACTGCAGCAGTATGTATTCACTGCCTGAGGAAGGAGCATATGTCACTATTTAGATATATACATCTGCACTTCGTACTTAGATTCTATTCTTCCCTTTCCTTAAGCAACGCCTTGCCCACAAAGTGGATCCCCTGCACCGTTCCATGCTACTACCGTGGCAGCACTACACCACTTACGGTATTAGTACGCGCGGGATCACAGTGAAATGGCACGGTGCTGAAATGAATATATATAACGCTAAACTATCATGATGTCTTTTGTCTCCCTATTTCCTCAAGGAATGTTGAGTAATGCTTAGAACATTCTACAGTAGTAGGATGATTGGATCCAAGCGTCTTATCATAGCCTATGCAAGCTTTTTGGAAGAGAATAGTTGCATCGTTGTATTTCTTTTGGCTCTGAAGCAGGAGAGCAAGGGAGTACATGCTCATTAGCGTGTCCGAGTGCTCTGGCCCTAGCACCTTCTCTCTCCAGTCCAACGCTCGTTGGTGCATAGCTATCGTCTCCGTGTATTTGCCTCGTTCATAAAGCACCAAGACGAGATGGTCAACGCTCTCTAAAGTGTCAGGATGCTTTGGCCCGAGTGCCTTCTCCCTCCCGTCTAATGCTCGTCGGTGCATGACCTCTGCTGCTTCATGCTCGCTTCGCTCCCACAGCACCACCGCCAGATTGTTGACGCTCGTTAATGTGGCTGGATGGTCTGGCCCTAACGCCTTTTCCCTTCCATTTAGAGCTCGTTGGTGCAATGCCTTGGCTACCTCGTTCTTGCCTTGCATTTTTAGCACTATTGCTAGGCTGTTAACGCTCGCTAGCGTGCTTGGATGCTCTGGTCCCAGCACCTTCTCCCTCCCAACTAAAACTCGTCGATGCATTGCTTCTGCTACTTCGTACTTTCCCTGCTCCCCTAGTACCATTGCCAAATTGCCGACACTCTTTAATGTGCGCTGATGCTCTAGACCTAACAATTTCTCCTGCCTCTTTAAAAGTCTTTGATACATTGCCTCTGCTACCTCAAGCTCGCCTCGCTCCCGTAGTACCCATGCTAGGTTATTAACACTTGTTAATGTATGTTGATGCTCTAGCCCTAAAACCTTTTCCCTCTTATCTAATACTTGTTGATGCATTACCCTTGATACCTTATATTTACCTTGATCCCATAATACTAAGGCTAGGCCACTAACGCTCTCTAGAGTATCTGGATGGTCTGGCCCTAGCACCTTCTGTCTCCCATCTAATGCTCGTTGATACATTGCCTCTGCTGCCTTATACTTGCCCTGCATCCACAGTACATCAGCTAAGTTATAAACACTTGTTAGTGTAGCTGGATGTTCTAACCCAAGCACCTTCTCTCTCTTGTCTACCGCTTGTTGGTGCATTGCCTCTGCTCCCTTGTACTTGCCTTGCTCTCCTAGCACCCAGGCTATATCGCAAATGCTAGATAATGTGTCTGGGTGCTCGGGCCCAAGCACTTTCCGTCTCCCGTCTAACACTTGTTGGTACATCGCCTCTGCCACCTCATACCTGCCTCGCATTCCTAGCACCCAGGCCATACTGCAAATGCTATATAATGTGTCTGGGTGCTCAGGCCCAAGCACTTTCCGTCTCCCGTCCAACGCTTGTTGGTACATCGCCTCTGCTGCCTCGTACTTCCCTTGCTCTCCTAGCACCCAGGCTATATCGCAAATGCTAGATAGTGTGTCTGGGTGCTCGGGCCCAAGCACTTTCCGTCTCCCGTCTAACGCTTGTTGGCACATCGCCTCTGCTGCCTCGTACCTGCCTCGCATTCCTAGCAACCAGGCTATATCGCGAATGGTAGATAGTGTGTCTGGATGCTCGGGCCCAAGCACTTTCCGTCTCCCGTCTAACGCTTGTTGGTACATCGCCTCTGCTGCCTCGTACTTCCCTTGCTCTCTAAGCCCCCAGGCTATATCGCAAATGCTAGATAGTGTGTCTGGATGCTCTGGTCCTAGAATCTTCTCTAATCCATCTAACACCCGTCGTTGCATTGCCTCTGCCACCTCATATTTGCCTTGCTCCCATAGTACCCAAGCTAGGTTATGGACGCTCACTAGCGTCTCTGGATGCTCTGGCCCAAGAACTCTCTCTCTTGCATGCAGCACTCGCAGGTACATTACCTCTGCTGCCTTATATTTTCCCTGCAGCCGGAACACCCAGCCTAAGTGAGCAATGCTGGCTAGCGTATCTGGATGCTCTGGCCCAAGCATCTCCTCTCTTTTGTCTATCACTCGTTGGTGCATTGCTTCTGCTGCCTTGTACTCTCCCCGCTCTCGCAGCACCCAAGCTAGGCTATTAAGGCTCGCTAGCGTGTCTAGATGATTTGGCCCAAGCACCTTTTCCCTCCCATCTACAGCTCGTCGATACATTGCCTCTGCTGCCTCATACCTACCCTGATCCGTTAGCACCCGGGCTAGGTTGTTGACACTCGTTAGCGTGCCCTCGTGTTCTGGCCCTAGGTAATTCTCGTTTGCCTCTAGGACTTGTCTATACTGCTTCTCCTCCGTCTGCATGTATTGGCTAGGGCGCTGAGCGCTGAGCCCCGCTGATGTTAACGCGGACAGGTCACCGTTCCCGTAAGATGTAAGCACATTAGTAGACTCTGGCATTTTACTAGAGGTGCTGCCTGAATCTCCCTTTTCAAGCATTGGAGGCGAAGACTCAGTAGCAATTGTCTTTTCCTAGGAGTCGTTAGATATGTCTTGTTTATTGCTGCCATGTGTATATACCAAGCTGGATGTATCATCTAGTATGTCCACATTGTGAAGCCCATGAGCTACACCATGGAACAAGTTGGATGATACTTCAACAACCGGACTAGTGCAAAATGAAGTTGGAAAAGGAGTTGAGCCTTGTCTAGAAAACGGATTCCAGACTTGCTGCAAAGTTGGAGAGCCAATGGAATCCTGATAACCTGATAAGGCCGGAAAAGGGCCAAGGCTGTGAGTTTCAAACGTAGTCCCAGGTGATCTGAAGGGCTCATGATATGCTGGTGAAACTGGAAACGACTCAGGATTTTGGTCAACGGAGTGCATATTACTAACTGTATCTGGGGTTGGAGGGTCGGCGGCAGCAGGCGTGTAACAACTGATATCTGACGGGGTTGCTAAGTCGAGGATCAGCAAAGCTTACTTACAATATCACATAGAGGGTCTACCTGCAGCCGGACTTGGTTGCGAAAGAAGTGCGTCCCCGGACACATTTTTCCTTTTCATATAGCGTCTTATCTTCTCCGGTTCCACTGGACGACCCCTCACTCGGAAACCACAGTCTTTGCCTTCGGCTTGTCGTTTCAATTGTTTCCGTACTATAGCCTTCATCTCGTTATCCTTAACATTCTTGTCCAGATGCCACAGCGATATTTTTCTTTTGTATTGTCGCTTCCTAAGCCGCCGTTAGTCTCTAGAATTTTCTTGAGTCGGATTAAGTCTTGAAGAGAAGCTTAAGAACAAGGGAAAGCATACGTGGCAAGAAATCCATGATCTTGTTCCATGGCCTTCATTACTTCATGAAGCCCCCCGGCAGAGTAGAGTCGTTCAATTGTCGCTCTCTGCTCTTCCCAATCTCTGATTGAAAGAGGGCGGCGCGGGCTGCGGATCACTGATGACGGCGGAAGCATGGAGGGGGGTTTGACGACTGGGCCCATGAATGACGCCATCGAAGTATGGGTATTTCGGAAAACTCGTCTTCTACAATGCGGGCAAGGAATACGATATACGATGGTACTGGAGAAAACATTATCGTGGGAATCTTCAGCCTATTTAACTGTTCTTGCGAGTCCTGACTGGGGAAATTTGGGAAGTCTGCTGTTCACAACGACCAGGGTTCTGATTGGCAATGCAAAAGTACCATGCGGCAAGGACGTTTCCTCGGTAAATCCGTCAAGTTCGCTAAGGAATTTCACTGGTCAGCGGCAGAAGCGCCGAGTGGATTGTCTTAGCTGGGCTCAAGTACATGATAGGTTACGTGAAGTGCTGGAGTAGAAGTATTATTCGTAGAGCTTTTCTCAAAGAATTACAACAATCACAAGAGAGTCCAAAAGCCAGAAAGTTAGCTCTGGAAGAATGGGTTAAGCTAATAAATAGTATGAATGTAAAGCGTAGACCATGCTCATATATTTCGTAAGCCTTACATTTATGGTTGAAAATAAAAACGCAATTTTAATATCACGTGACGCGGAGCGATAGTGAACCGCTGGCCGTGGTGATGTTGTAGAGCTTGTACACCTGTCGTCTCCTAAGGGTCAATACATTCACATAGCGTTGGTTGTTTGCGTGCGTGTCCTCCTTAATTGACCGTGACTCAACCTTTATATCTTACGACGAAGCCGGTTTCGAGATGCTGCTCACTTCCTTACCAGTAGCATTTAGCCCTAGGAAAACGCCTTGTTGGCTATTTTTGGGAGGTTTGTAACCGCTTTTGGAAAGTCGAGAACGATAATGTTAATTAAAGGTAGAGAGAGCAGCTTCATTTGCTGTGTTTCAAATGCTCAATTTACGATGGTAACATGTAGGGTCCACAGAGTAAAGGAGACGTGCAGTGGAAGTCCATTCATATCGAGGTCTATAAAGTTGCTAATATAGTACGTTTATATACACTATCTGACCGTTCGATATCAGTCACATTTCCTTTGTATGCCTCACACCTTCTTTCAAATACCCCATCAATTGATTATCTCGTATAAGACCCTGATCAGCAGCTCTTAACTCTTTACTTGCCTCATCCTCAAACATCTTATCTTCCCTGCAAGGTATCAATCAGGATACACTTCCTCAGTCTCATCTTCCCAGTCCCGCTCCTCCTCACCACCTCCCTATCCCTCGCCACCCTCCCGCACCATAACGACACCCATACTCATAACGGCAATCATCATCACCATCACCTTCAACACACCAGCAAGCTCGACATACTCTGTCACGAGATCACCCGCCTCGAGCACCTCATCCACATCCTCAACGCCGCAGATGCCCAACCCTTCCAGCCACGTCTGAACTTCACAGACCTGCCTGCCCCGATCGCTAATGCCACCGCTAAGCTCACCAATCTAACTGCGAACGCAGTGCTCGCAGGCTTCTGCAAACGCGCTAAATAAGTCGAGCATAACTGTTTCCCCTCGTGGGCCCAAGCTAGTCCTAGCGGTGGGGAGATGGCTAATCTCACAGACGGAGGCAATATCACCGATGGAGTGGATGGTGAGTGGTAGCATAATAGCACATGGGCTAACAGCACTGAGATTGGAACGATGCCAAACGCGACGGCAGCGGCAGACGCGAAGAAGAATGGGACGTTAGTTGCTATTTGCGGAGCGTGGGTTGGGGGGTGACCCAGGGAAACTTGAGCGGGACGGATGCTGGTAAGTAGAGTGATTGATACCTTGTGTTTGAGTGGCAGAGTCGGCGGTATAGGACATGAGCTTTTGCTAGTGAGATGCGTCGTAGCTTTGGAAGCTGTGGCTAATGCTACGGCGACTACGACTTCGACTTCGACTTCGAGCGGTAGTACTGCGACTAGGAGCTCGAGTGGTATTAGCACTGCGACTAGAAGCTCGAGTGGTACGACGCGGGGTGTGACACTTTCGTGTGGACTGGTAGCGTGTTTTGTGTTGGTGCTAATTAGGATGATGATGCTTAGTTGAGTAACGGATACCTATTGCTTTTCTTGGTTATTTAAGTGGGAAATATGTGCTTGACATCCAAACGGTTGAGAACTCGTTCCAGGCGAATGTCACCGATCCACAGTCTGCTCTATACTCTTTTTGTCCTTAGCTTTGTCCTACATAGTCATTTGTCCATCTTTCAGGTTCAGCCTTGCGTATCCAATTGAGAGACAGGTTCAACGTCAGGAAAGAATCCGAAGCCCCACAAGATTCGCTTCAATTCTTATTCGCGCGGATGAATCATCCCCAAATTACCCTAAAATGCGTTATATATAATGAAGCACATAAGGCTCCTAAAGTAAGTTTGCAGCTCTTATTGGCAACTAAGTGACTTCGGCAGCGGTCACAGACAGAATGGGTCTCGTGGTGAAGCAAATACACTTTAGAGCATATAGATGCCTCGCTGTCACTGTCAGATGAGATAGGAAGAAACAGACGCTGACTACCAGGCTCAGTACAGCCAGCATCGGCCTCTTGCTGTCCGCTGTTAGCCTCCTTTCCCATCTTCCTAGTGCTCTTCCTCAGCTGTCATTTCAGATCTGAATTGAACTTCTTTATGAGCAGAATGCGTCAATCAGGAGGCTGCTGATGTAGATACCAGGGATTTTAACTAGTAATATCGGCCAGAGACAGAAAACGGGATAATGCATAGCTATGTGTAAATAATTTTTACAACTTCAAGGCGGCGGTTTAGCATCGTATAACCTGTGGCTAGTTATCGCTCTATCTTTTCTTCTATGACTATTATATTAATTTATTCTATAATTATAAACTCTACGAAGGCGGTAGCGAAGAGAGACAATTTCCAACAAAACAGTAATCTGACAACACAACGTATTAGTAAATACGCGCGAAGCTTAAAGTCAAGATTCATAAGGTAAATTTAAATCAAATTCTTCAATTTGAGCGGATTTGGTATTGTTTTTGCATGGTAATATGTCATAGATTATTTAGTGGTTTTAGCGCAGTGGTTAAAGCTGTCTATTCCATGCTCGTAACAAGCGCCAGTGATTGGTATTGGTAACTACACAGCGCCGTTTTCTGCAACTCTTAAACGTTTAACTAGGTACAATTCTAATGACTTGATCTGTTCCGTCTCATCTGCTCTAGGTCGCTGTTGCTGCGGGGCGCTGCTGTGGCCGTTGCTGAGCCGCCCTTCTTGTCACCCTTCTTGTCACCCTTCTTCTAGTCCCTATAGCCAAAGTATTAGCTCCCCTGCATCAATGAAATCGATTTGTCTATTATGAATACGCAAGCAACTTTTCTTACTTCTACGGCTCCCCGACTTCAACACCCCTCACCAAAGCATTTTCAAGTCCGAGCTCCCTTACAGCTAGGTTGCTGTTGCTGTCCACACACGCTGGTGCGGCCTGAACGGCTAGCATGGCGCAGATGGCCAAAATGATGGAGGCGGTTGAGGCACGCATGATGAGGAAAGTGTATCGTTTATTTTGATGAAAAAGGAAAATTCTTTTGGTTGGTTGCAAAACTAGGGAAAGTAATTTAAAAAGAGAGAATGTCCGTAGAGAAGAGAGCTGCAAGACCAGCTGCAGACTAATTTTATGTGTTATGCGAATAAGCAGCGCATGAGGAGAGAAAAGATGACAATGCAGCGAGATGGACACACCTTATATATCCATTTCAAGGACTTGTGATGCGTGAACACACATGGCATCGGAAGCTTTCCTAACAAGCTTTTTGAGCATAGACTCAGTAAAATATTAGAGAAGGTCACAAATGTCTAAAACCGAGTAAATACAGGGGACCTAGTAACCAATAGGAGAGTTGTGTTGGACTGACATTAGCTGATTTATTGGCACTCGTGTCGGAGAGCCGTTTTACTTTTCGATTTTCTCGCCATATTCAAGGTAAGTTGGTATTGTACGCGTAAGTGATGTGTCCTCTCTAACGTCTCGGATTCATGTCGGTAAGATGCAGTAAAGCGAAGATCATCTGACATTAATCTGAACTAACGTAGCTGACGCCGACACGCAAATTTGGCTTGAGCGGCTTTCGCTTGGCTCGGCTTGGGAGGGGCAGATCCACTACAAGATATTTTCAAAAAAGCAGGGGTCCCTAGGGTTACTCGATTTGGGAAGAATCGTTCGCTGCATTTACAAATTCGTTGTCGGTCATGTAACGTAATACATTGTGGAAGCCCTAGAACTGAGCAAGTGAGTACAAAGCAGCAACCTGCCAGGGATCCCTGTTGTTTTTGAAAATTCATGGAGTTCTGACGGTTAATAATATCTTACGTTGATCGTTTCAAATATGTTTGCAATTGCCTTCTTCCCTTTCCGGTGAGCACCCTTTGTAACGCGAGATCGGGTGCGACACAGTAGTTTCAAGCCACAAAACGCAAAACATAATAGAATCCCAATAGAATGTTGTCTTTTGCTGTTTCCTTGGTCCAGAGCCTATTAAATGAGGACGGCGACATCAACCACGACTTATTCAACGAACCAACCGTCAAAAGACCTGCAAACCTGCTCAAATTGACGACTAATGAGATCCATCTTAGTCTCCTGCACGCAGACGTCAAATATAGTGCGGTGATACCACTTAATCCACGATTCCAAGCCTTACCAACCCAGTCCGGCCATTCAAACTTTGCATGCCAGATGGGTTTGAGGCTAACCCATTAGCTTTTTTAAGCTCTTACGGATAATATCCACGTCATCTTGGTCCAAACTACCACATAATTTGGCATATAAGATCCATGTTGTGGCGCGGGCGTCGGATTTTTGGGCTCTCTGGGACTGGCCTTATAAGGTAGTAGGTCTTATAGCCCAAATAGGCAGTGAATTCCGAAATTGGCAAACCATACTATCTTTTCCTTTCAAACATGCGTTGATTTGCTTCATGTGCTCTTCTTTAACTGTATATATGTAGTTTGTTAAGTTAAATGGCAAAACCTAGACGCAAGCTAAAGTCTTTTATGGCTCTACGACATAATCCTATATCCATCGAGCACGAGCTTCCCAAGTCTCTTCAGCACCAGTTTTCTAGGACGTTTCAGCACTACGATTACATTTTAATTGTTGGGAATTAGAAGCTTTAAACCTCGGATTTTATCTGATTATTGCCTTGATTGCTATTGTATTACCCTGTCGATCGAGTCCTAACATTCTAATCAATCTATGTTAAGTTTTATAGGCGGAGCACATGAACATGAGGATTATTGAATGTATTGATACTAGATTATCTCATAGAAGAGGGACCAGCCCATAGATTTATAGTGGTGCTCCACCCTCTCGGAGAGGATCAGGGGTAAGCCAGCTATCAAACAACCCCTTGACAGGGTTATATCGTGACAATCTAATCTGCGGGAGACAGTTCGTTACGAAGCAGTTGAGCCCTACTATGATGACACCGAACGTTATAACTCGTAGTACCAACAGTGTCGCTCGAGACACGTTAGCAGAGAGCGTAGGGGTATGTATGGAGAGCTCCCAAGCTACTACAGTCACGATAGAGTCTAGTGGAAGGAATGCAACTGCTAAATTGTCAGAGAAGCTCAAAGCTGTGCGCTGTCGCGTCGTTGAGCTTGAGTAAGAGGTATAAATGAGGAGAAAATTGGAAGAGATAGAAAGCTATATCTGCCGATTCAAGGGAATAGAAGTCCTACTAACCGTCGCATACACGGCTACTTACCCTATTCGCTGCACCCGGAAGACAAGGGAACTGCCGATATATGGAGGCCGGAATATTAAGGAGGCTTAAGATATGAGAAAGCTGTCAGACATGATCATCCAAGGTCTCGTAATTTGCCGGACAAGCTTCGCGCTTTGGATACAGTGACGGGAGCAAGGCCTTAATAGACGTGAGAGAGCTGGTGAACAAATTACAGGGAGAAACGTCGCATCTGGGTGCTAAGGAACTCTATCAAAATCAAAACGCCACAAGCTATTTAAAACCCTTTGCTTAAGGTAGGTCCTTGTCGGTGTAGCTTTACAGTGATACCTTCTATGCATAATATTTTATTTTCTTTATATCTCTATTTAATAGAGGGTCAAGGGGAACGAGCGCCTTTATAGTAGTCCATAATTGCCGCTCGATTTCTAGTATCTTCTGCGATGGTAACGTACTGTCCCTTGTTTGATGTAATAAGTAGCGAGACGGTTTGCCTTAGCAAATGCTTAGCAGCCAAAACTTACTTCAAGTCGGAATAGCTGTTAAATGTAATGTGATCGTGGATTGGTATTAAAGGCATTTCAGCAAGTCACATCTTCTGATTTTGTTGATTTTTCCCGTATTTGGTTAAATACTAGCCTGTGCTCATGATCACCACCTGTACGAAGTAGTGAATCCAAGTAGGGTTAGCATCTAGGGAGGACACGAAAAGAAGAATGCAAATAGAGAGAGCCGGAGAATTTAATAATCTGTATACACGGTGTCCTACAAGCAGGAATTAGATCTTTAGGGCGAAGTTAGTTGAGCTCGCATGTGACAGTATAGTTGTAGCCTTAGCGCCTTATCGTTGACCTTATTTTAATAAGCCAGCTAGCTAGAATAGGTCTAGTTGGGGCAGAAGTGTCTTGGCACTGTGGCTTAGCTAAAAATTTGGATGTGTTCAAGGCGGAGGCAGATTTCCCTAGCGACTGTACTTACATTACCAAAAGAATGATTTAGAAGAACAATCGCCTGTCGGTCCATCTCAGCGTCAGGTGGCACAGATTCATAGTTTGGAGTGGTAGAGAGACATGTGAAGAGAACCAAGATCGGCTAGCGTCGACATAATGGTGGTTGAAAATAAAACACCATATCGAATCGATTTACAAGGCTTTCGAGAATACTACCCAATGACTTCAGATGCAATCATCTTGGGCAAAATGTCGAATCATATGCTGCACGATTTGCCCCGCAGTACCAGATAACAACAGAAGGACTGGTAATGCGTTATCAGAGGATCTTGAGCCTTATTTCTGATGTGGCGCCACCATTGCGTCCCAACATGTGTCTAGCCTTTCCACAATTGGAACCACACATATCAGGAGCAGATATCACAATTTCATTATATACATACCATATGATAATCATTTATTTGCATTACAGGCCGTAGCTTACAATACAAAAAGGGTCATTCTGCATAAAGTTCCTGTCAAACACCTTGCTCCAAATCAGGCCTTTAAGAAAGACCGGAGACAGATTCCACCTCGAGATTGCTCTCGCAAAATCCGGTTCACACCAGTGATCTAAACCATAATACCTCGAAGCAGCACGCTACGCCAATTACCATCATTTGTACGCCATAAATCGAGATAACCCCTGGGCCTCAAATGTGCATCATGATGAAAGGATATATGAGACAGGAGCACTCTTGTCTCAATGCCCTTTAACAGGTGCAAAGAAGTCGCCCGGTAAAACTCCAGAAAATGCCACCAAACGTAAAGTACCCATGCCTATTATTACAACCACCATTTCCTAACGCTTTCGTTAGCTGAGGTGGAGAAGCATGTGTTAAAGTAAAAAAAAAAAGAGCAGATCAATGTCCAGGAATATTTTTTCGCCGGTGGGTTATTGGTGGCGCGTACAAATTCTATAAAGGTCATCAGCGAGCATTATGCCGTTTCGCCGAATGCTGTTCCACTGATTTAGCTTTAGGTGGACCCTTTTTCGGCTGACGTGGCCGCCTAGAGTTGTTCACTTGACTCGGTGCACTTTGTATTTCCTCCGCAGGCTGCCGTCCTTGTTGCGGTGTTTGTGAACCGGATTTTGATATCGCCATCTCTCGCATCAGGGCCGCGATGGACTCGGCATTGGCAAGACCAACAAGCTTCGCGTACTCGCTAGGGTTCGGACTCGTTTGTCCAGGCAGAGAATACATCTGTGGCAGTGGGGACTTCGTCGGCTCAGAGTTCTTACTCGTACCTGACACTTCATGGTTAGCTAAGTAACTACAGGCCAGCATCAGAAACGTACTCGAAGTCGAATCCGCGTCCGCATCATCTTCAGAGCTGTCAGCGCGGTTGAAATCCTCGTCGAGATGTCGTGTTCCAAGCATGAAGTCGCACGGGAGACTTTCGTGGACAGTGAATTGAGTCACGTTGGTTTCCTCCTCGCCGCAAAGGCGCCAAGTCAACCTGATGCGCCTATATTTGCCATATTCGGATGTCTCCTTCTCCAGTTTGTGCCTATCGATTATTTTACGACTGATGTAACTCTCCTCCTTCTCCCAATACTTGAGAGCAGCTCCCCCCCATTTGCCATTAGGTAGACATATGGACATAAAGCATGCGCTTTCGGACTGGAGGTCTTTGGATTGGGTGGCATCGGTCTGAGAGGCAAAGGATGAGTATTTTCTTCTCTCGAGGGTAGAATTTAGGCAGTTACTCACCCTAAGCTTTCGAATTGTAGGTTCAATTAGTTCCTCCTCCCCTTTCGACCCTATGCCTTTGCTTTCGTTTGGTCGCTCTTCTAGCCCTGTCGAATTAGGAATTACTTGGTTTATAGAGGCTTTATCAGTTGACGCCATGTTCGACGTCATACCCATGAGATCATGGGTGGCCTTCTCCAACTGTTCGTGTTTGCAGCGAATGTATTTCTCGACTATTTCACCGCGCCGCGTCTCGAGGCGTTCCGGAGCCATCATGCACTCCCGTGCAAGGTAATCCTTTAGCAGCTCCCATGACGGAATGCCTTGGAGGATGTCCCGTTCTACTAACATCTGCAACACAAAGTCGATAACGTCGCTCGCCATCCTCCCATCTTTTTTGTGCTCGCTCTTAGGATGATGTCGTGCTGTCGTGGTAGATGTGATACGAATCAAAGACTGTGAGCTCGTCGAACTGGTGATATAGCAAAGCGGGGCTTATCAACCAACAGCTACGCTGTCGCAATCGTTATAGCGAAAAGGTCACCAGCGCCCGCGCTGGTGCTGTACGCTAAAAATCGCGGTAAAGAATAATAAAGCTGTCTGCTTGAAGAACAGATAGTCTCAAGTGAAGATAACAATGAATAATTGATGGATCTTTGGAATGTTGATGCATTGCATCGCAGCAACCGGCGGGGGCCTGCATCTGTCTGTATGGTGCCGGGATGGCTTGTACGTATTGCACCCGATAGGCGCTAGCGCCCGCCATGAGGAACGTCGTACTGTGAAGAACACTTTTATCCTGCGATGCGACCTCTTCTATTCACCCATCTAAGCTCAAATTCCATTGCAGTCATTCACATCAAAAGAAGCAATATACTCTGCCTTCAGCCGATTACATCGAGCTCAAGCCGTGCATAGTAGAAAAAGATACGACCAGGAGTGTTGAAGAACTGTCGATGCTGTTACTACCTTCAAAGCGTAACATTTCAACCCTTCAGCTATCGATGGACATAAATCACCAAGGAGGGTATTCGGATTATTATCTCTGTCGAGTTCGAAGGCATTTAGGCAGCGATGGTGCTCATCTCTTCGCCACCAGCATGCTAGCTTTGTTTAAGGCTTGTAATTCGAAAGTGCCGGGACCAGTCACGTGAGTCTACGACCCAAAGAAGATACGGTAGGCATCGACCTTTTTCAGATCATATGCTGGAGAATCTTTTTCTTTGATGCTTCAATAGTTTTTGAAAAGTTAAAATTTACATAACTGGATTGGATTTTAACTAGTATATAAGTACAACTTTTCGTGGCTATGCCTCCTTACTCCGTGTAACTCCAGTTCGCATCTATCTATATATGGGTCCTCACAAATCCTCATAGCGACGGCATCTATTACCCGCTCTTCTTTGAATCTCTTCTGCTTTCAACCTTTTTATTTGGATCTTTCGGTTTGAGGCTGGTTTTCCGTACTGTTGTTGGAACTTTACTATCCCGCTTAGCTATCGCGAACTTTTTCGCAAGGATTGCCGATTCATCTTTAGCTATCTCTTCTTCACGTTCAATCTCCTTCCGCTCTTTTTTCTAACACAGTGTCAGCTCTTGAGTCCTTGTGCCGTTGTGTGATTTCCTACATTAATTTCCTTCTGAGTCAAGACTAGTACAGGATCTGAGCCCGTCTCTTTTAAAAACCACTGTATCTCGTCTGAATCGAGAAGATTGGTACCGAAAAGGACATCAAACGGCGCTTTTTCTATTACTCGAAAGACATGCTCGTGCGTATTCCCGTCGCCTTTGGTGCACCAGGTTGATTTTACCGTCGCAGTCGAGGAAACTTCTCCGCCGTTGAAAGTCATATACCGCTTAGGCGTGCCCCTCAGAACCTTCAGCCTGAGGCGATCCACTATCTCTTGAGCAATCCAATTCTCTTTACTTCCCGAATCAAGTTTCGCAACTAGACCGTGCCAATTACCGCTTCTCGGCGAATACATGGCGATGAGATGAGTGTATTTATCTACCTTTTTGTTGTCAGCTCAGCCGACGAAAAGTTATCCATAGGAATTTGATCAGCTTACATGATTCATTGGAGGTATAGTAGAAGATTTTTTCTTGTGAGACTGTTCGTCGGATGGATAAGAGCTATTGCTCATCTTTACCGGTTGAGATTTTGGATTTTGAGCGGGTGGAGAAGCCGACGCCGGGTAACTTTGTGGGATACTGAGGTCTCGAGATTGGGGTTGTCGGGGTAAATAGGCATTTTCTGTGTTCGAATAGCCATTCGCAGCTTGTGCTCGGATGATTGATGCCTCTGAATCTTGGGCGCACGTTCGAAGTTCTGGCCGTGCGCAGGTGTCTATACTTAAAGGGCGGTGAGCACTCGGACTTTTGAAAGAACAGTCGTTCCCCGGGCTCTGGCTTATGAACGGTCCTTGAGGATCTAGCCCTCTCAAGTATGCTTCGCCTGAGTTGGTCGTGATATCCAACAAGTAATCAGGATCTGAATTCCCGGCAACAGCAGGTAATGCTCGGGCAACTGGAGCTGCGAAATTCCTGGCTGCTGCGGCTCTCATCTGGCGCCATTGTTCATGGCGTGCATTGATCGGCAGACCCCGTTCTATATACTGCTTTCTATCTTCCTTCTTCTTCTGGAGCTCTATCTCTTCCCATTCCCTTATCTCTTCATCTGTGAACCATATTTGCGACATCACTTTGAGCGTTGTTGTCACTATGGTCACAAATTTAGGGCTGATTAGACTTTGATTGAGACTGTAAAGCGTTATGAGCTACTCTATCGCTCAGAACTGCCCCTAAAGTCCCATGTGCGACTCTGTAATTTATGTATGTATTCTCACTAGTTGGATTGATTTGTGAGTGTTTGAGTCTAAAAGTTGCAGATCACAGCCCTATGAAGATCTCCGGGGCATGATTGAATAAACTACATTCTTGGCGTCCGAATCCTTCCTGACAGGAATTTTCGCTTCAATGCCCGCAGGCCGAAGCATTTGGCCAATCTTTTGCATTGCAGCATCTTCTAGGGGTCGGCATTATGCTCTATGAATGGTTCATGGGCTGCCACGTCTTGTCGCCAAATCATGGCTGGACATGCTCCAATAGCATGCCTCCAATTTCCTCGGTGAAGATAAGGCAGCAACGAGGCGGACAGAAAGGCAGACACCCCGTCGAAGCCTTGCTCCCTTGTCGCAGGATATCTCTCGAATAATCCCACTGCAAACTGGGTTGGAGAAGCGAAGGCCCACTGCTAACCCCTATAATGTACCGCTATGGAGGGGTACGCCAAAATTGCTTCATTGATGAGTCACCATCATGAGCTCGCCATTTTTCGACGATTCGGCACATTCAATCTGCAGAACCTGCTATATCTCCAGGCCGAGCTGACCCACCTGGAAGAGGACTTGAAGGAAGTAGTAGAAAAGGATCAGGCTGATCCGGGTCGCTTCTTTTATAACAAGCATTGGTACTAGC
>Ga0335072_10003778_pt1 | contig 22685 bp, 33 predicted proteins | sample Lox_Sample_21_FD_206725 | JGI IMG/M metagenome (GOLD analysis project Ga0335072, IMG submission 206725) | Soil microbial communities from Loxahatchee National Wildlife Refuge, Florida, United States - Lox_Sample_2.1 | ecosystem: Environmental > Terrestrial > Soil > Wetlands | place: USA...
GCAGTTATCTGAAAGGACTCCATATGGCCGGAAGAGGAAAGAAGACAGCAACACTCGCCGTCGCCGCCGAGGGCGGAAAGAAGCAGAAGCCGCTCAACGAACTCAACATCGACCCGCGCGACCTTACTCTCGAACAGCGCCGCGAACTCTTCCTCAAGAAAAAGGCGGAGTACAGCAAGGACTGGCGCGTTCTCCAGCCCGGAGCCCAGGAGACGCTCGTACCATTCAACCGGCTGTCCTTTGACTACGGTCTCAAGCTCTACGGCCTTGCCGGGATGGGCACCGTTTACCAATTCCATGGCGACGAGGGTTCAGGTAAGTCCACTGTGGGCGCGGGCGTGGTGAAGAACTACATGGACACGACCGGCGAGCCCGCCGCCTACTTCGATTTTGAGCGCCGCTTGAAGTCCTGGTATCTCCGCGCCATGGGCTGCAACGAGAACATGATGTACATCGACCGTCCCGACTCCTGGGAGACGAGCGTTCAGAAGGCGATCGATCTCATGCATCAAGGCGTCCGCCTGTTCGTCTTCGACTCGATTCCTCGTATGCGTTCCAAGGTCGCGTGGGAAGAGATCAAGAGCGGCAAAGCCTTCAAGGTACAGCCTGGCACCCACGCGCGTGGTATGCAGCAGTTCTACGATCTTATGCTGCCGTACATTGCCGGAGTGGACGGAACTCTGATCATGATCAACCAGACGAGATCGCGCATCGAGATGACTCCGGAGGCGCAGTCCGCCGCCCAGGGCTACGCGACGGTCACGAACCTGAACTACTCGCTGCCTGGGGGCCGCTCGAACCGTTACGCTATTTCGGTTATGTGCGAGAACAAACTCGTCCGCGCCTACAAGCCCGGAAAACACGAGGACCCGTTCGTTTTCGAGCCCGAGGCCCAGCGCGGCGAAGAGTACCTGGCGCTCGAAATCAGGCATCGGACGTTGAAGAACACGATCTCTGGCACGGGCTACCGGCAGGCGATCAGCTTCATCCGCCCCGGTCTAGGCCTGGACGAGAACGCTTCCCTGCGCCTGTACGCCCGGCAATTCAAGCTAATCCAGAACCATGGCGCGAAGTACTACGTGGGCGAGTCCTACGACAATCCGATCAAGGTCTACGACAACAAGGACCGCGCCATCCGCGCCCTCACGCTCGACGAGGACCCCGAGGTACTCGGACCGCTGCGCGATCTGGTGATCCAGCGCTTCACCTCGACCAGCGCCGAGGTGAAGGCCGAGGTCGATTCGATCACGAAGCTCGAAGTTGCTGAGGATACGGCCCGCTACCTGTCCGGCGAGGAGGAATACGAAGACGACCTCGTCAATCCGGAAGGCTTCGAGATCGAGACCGGCACAGAGACCATGACCGCGTAAACCGTCGAGAATCGGGGAAAGCGCGAAAGTTCCCCGATTCTCACCCCACTTCGCCAGTATGCAGTATGGCGAGAAAAAGAGCATCCCAACGTCCCCTGTTCGCGGCTATGAGCCGTCAGAGGCTTGCTTATCAGGCGACCCAGTTCGAGCGTATTTTCGGCGAGAGATTGGCGAAGTTCTGGCTCGGGGAGCATGGTAGGCTGGATGTCACCCGCTTTGATGAGGAGATCGTCCGGTCGGGTGGGAATTTCATGGCTGATGTAGTCGAAGAGCGGTACGGCCATGAGGCCGTCGAGCTTATCACGCAACTTCTTTAAGGAGCACCGGTGGCATTCAAGTTTAGCGGGACGAATTTCCAGTGCTGGGAGAACTTCGAATTTGAGGCCAATGGTCTGACTGTCCTCGTCGGAGACTCCAATGAAGGGAAGTCGTCCCTATCTCGCGCCCTTAAGGGCCTGGTCCGCAATGAATTAGGTGCTTACTTCATCCGTAACGGCACGAAGAAGATGTCCGTCAGTCTGGAGATTGATGGCAAGACCTACACAGCTTCCCGCACGAAGAGCGGTTCGACGAAGTATGTCGTGAATCCCGGCGAAGAGAAGTATGAGAGCGTCGGTACGGATGTGCCGGAACCGGTTCAAAAACTTGGCCTAACCGAGATCCGTATCGGGAAGGATGTTTTCGACCCAATTTTCGCGACCCAGGGTGATCCACAGTTTCTTCTTCAGGAGAAGCCCGCTCCCCTCAACGCAATCCTTGGAGCCTTCTCTTCGACCGAAAAGCTGGAAGGCGGGAAACGCGAAGCTCATTCCCGGACGTCGCGACTCAACACCGAGGCGGCAATGCTGGCCGAGCATTTGCAGCAGGCTGAAGCCATGAAAGCAAAGCTGGCGGCGCTCACGGAAAGAGGCGGCGCTATACAAGCGGCGATCGACACCCTAACGCCGGTGATCGAGCGCCAGGAAGCCGTAATTGCGGTCCTAGACGTACTCATCACTGACCGCACCCGGCTCAATCAGATTAAGGCCCTGGCTGAACGGATCGTTGTACCGAAGACCCGGCACCTGGAAGTAGGGTTGCAGCAGGTGGTATGGCTTCAGCAGGCGACTACCCTGGCAACTAAGGCAAAGCAATTATCGGGAACGCTCGCCCGGCTCCCCGTCTCCGATACATTGAAACTGACGGCGGGCGCGGCGAAGGCGCACCACCTCACAGTTTTGATCCCGGCGCGGCAGAAGCTTGAGACGGGCACCAAATGGTTTGCTCGCGTGGAAACCGTCATCGAGACGTGGACCGCGATCGTGGGTCAATACAAGCTTGTGAAGGCTCTTGACGAGGCGCACACGCGCCGATCCGGCACGGAGGCCTACGCGGCAAAGACCTACACCGAGAAGCTCGACAGCAGACTAAAGGCAATCCGGAAAGGGCTCGGTGAGATCGAGCGGCTGCGGCAGCAAGGGAAGGCCGCCCTGGAACTGGAGCAGGCCCTGCAAGCCGCCGTCAAGGGGCAGTCGGAGGTTACCACCCTCACACAGAATCTGGCCGCTACGCGGGAACGTGAAGCCGCGATCGCTCAGGAACTGACTACACAGCGCGAGCGCGAGTATCGGCTCGCTCACGAAATCACATGCCCCGGTTGCGGGGAACACTTCATTCCGAACGAAGAGGGAGAACACAGCCATGCCATCAGCGGAAACACTACAGCAGGATCTCAAGCAGGCGCAGGCCGCCGTCCGGTCAATTGACGAGCGTCGCCAGCAGTTGCTGGGAGATCAGAAGCTGGCCGAGCACAAGGTCCAGGAGGCCATCAACAAACTGATCGAACTCGGTGTTGAAGATGCCGGGAAGCTTACGGTGGAGCAGCTTGCCGCGCTTCGCGACAAGACCCGCGCCGACCTGATCACCAACCTCACCGCAGTGCAGGGCCAGATCACCGAGGCCAACCAGGTACTGGCCGAGTACGACGCAATCGCGGCGGCCTGACATGTCCATCTGGCATTGCAGCGACGTTTTTGAGGGCGAGCCCGCACCTCTATTCTCAGCCGACGAGATGCGGCTATTGAACAGCTACGAGATCCGACCAGACGAGAGCCCGTGTCAGTGTATCGAGCGGGCTGAACTGGTGGAGCGCATATTTGCGGTGGCGAGTGACGTGGCCGAAGCGGCGACGGCATTAACCATGTTACAGGTCATCACAGAAGCGGATGCCATACGAGCGATCCGCAGCCGGAAAGGGCAGGGGCGTAATGAGTGACATCGGGAAAACTCTGGTGAAGGGGCATACACTTTTATGGGAAGGACGCCCGCTTGGGAACGCCGGGTTCAGCGTCAAGGGGACCGGTATCGGCGGATGCAGTTGCGGCGCTCGATCCCCCGAACTCCCCTCCGGGGCGGCCCGCAAGCAGTGGCACCGTGACCATAAGGCAGAAGTCTTGAGGAAGCAGCAGGAACAATGAAGACCATTCGGCTTGAAACCGACGATGTACGCCTGGAGTATGACACCGACTGGCATCTGAGCGACCAGCCACCAGGCAACCGCACGGGAAACTACCGTGAAGAGATTCTAGCCAAGATTCGCTTCACTGTGGACCTCTGTCACAAGATAGGGGCCGTGAAATTGTGTGGAGGGGATACCTACCACAAAAAGTCGCCTTACAATGTGGGAGCCAATTCCCATGCGCTCCAGACGAGACTTCAGGAAGAGCTTCGTCGCGCTCCCCTCGGCACAGTTTTTGGTGTCCCCGGGAATCATGATTTGACAATGGATCGGTGGGACTCAATTCCGAACCAGCCGATCGGCGCTTTGATCGCATCGGGAGCATTCACCAATCTGGCCGACGAGTCCGTGATCTTCGAAAATCGCACCGGCACCGTGCGCGTCCAGGTGGATGCTTATCCCTATTGCCACGACGACATGGAGGCCCTGGAGCGCGTCCTTAATGCCGCGCCGCGTGAGCCCGGCGTGGACTACCGGGTAGTGCTTATGCACCAATACGGCAATCCCGGAGAGTCTCCGACAATGTTCGGCAAGCCCATCATCGGTTTCGATCGGATGGCAAATTGCGATTATGATCTGGCGCTCTGGGGGCACGATCACTCGCGCACGGAGACTGTCCAGGTCGGTAACTGCACCCATGTCCGCCTGGGGTCCCTTTCTCGCGCATCGTTGGCGGGAGACGAAGTCGATCGCCCCATCGCGGCGGCGGTCTTTACAATTTCAGAGAAGGGTGTCCGGTACAAAGAGGTAACTATTCCAGCGAAGCCGCTCAACATCGCCTTCGTGGATGGGGACCGGAAGGTTGTGAAGGTAGACGAGTCCCGGGAAGTGACCGACTTCTTTACCGCGATGGATACGGCGGTCGCCGAGGTAGAGAGCGAAAATCCCCGCGACGTGGTATACGCCCTCTGCCCAGTCGAGGAACGGCATATCGCGGACCTGGTCGTTGAACTCTGCCCCGGGCTCTAAAGTGCCTCATAAACAAAGCTGATTGCTCCTTACGGCTTTATTTATGAGTCCGTATCCGGGTTTAAGGTGCTTTTGATGAAGCCTTATTTCGCTTCATTCCGTAGCGATGAAAGCCATCTCCATACCCAGTGCAGCGAGCAATTTTTGCAGAGTCGAGACTTCCATATTTCTTCCCTTTTCAAGCTGGACCAAGCGTGCGGTGGAACTCATGCCTGCCAGGACCACCAACTCGGCTTGGGTAAGCCCCTTCCGTTTTCTTAGCTCCCGTACTACTGCCCCGATATGCGGGTACTTCGACGGTTTGATGGCCGTACTCTCTAATCCAGGGCAGCAAGAGCTTTCGGTTATTGCTCGTTCCACAAGAAAACAAGCTGCATGAGGCGTTAACTGAAAAAACTCACGTTCCCGATTCACACGAAACGGGTCCAACAGGCGATGCACCCGCTTTTCTGTCGAAAGAGCAGCCTCTGTCCGGTATGTCTGCACCACTGTAAATGGGAAAGGTGCAGATGTGGATGCACTCAACTCCTTAACTCGACTATCTACATCTACCTGAGACATGCCTATCTTCACTAGGCCGGGCATACCCTTGTTCGTCAGAATGTAAATCCATCCGCTCTGCATACAAAAGGAATGGGAAGTCAATTTATGCTCTTTACCGAACCTCCATATTTTCTGCCAACCCAGTGCAAGGCTGCTCAAGGGGACCTTAACCACGTTTGAGAGCCCTCAAGAGTACTTACACGGTGCTCTCAAAAGCACCCGAATAATTAAGGTCGTCGCCCATGATCGGTATTACCTTTCATGAGGAATTTCTATTTAAGCCACGGGGACTGCCTCGACATCCTTCGCGCGATCCCCGATGAGACCTTCGACAGTGTCGTCTGCGATCCTCCGTACGCCCTTCCTGGCGGCTTCATGGGTAAAAAGTGGGACAAGTTCACCAGTCCACAAGCCTTCCAGGAGTGGGTACATCTGTGGGCGTCCGAATGCCTGCGCGTCCTCAAGCCCGGTGGTTACCTGGTTGCCTTCGGCGGTACAAAAACGTACCACCGTCTTGCCTGTGGGGTTGAGGATGCGGGATTCGACATCCGTGACCAAGTCATGTGGTTGTACGGCGGAGGGATGCCAAAGTCGATGGACCTTTCCAAAGCCCTCGACAAGGCCGCAGGAGCGGAGCGCGAGGTCGTAGGGATTAAACAGGGTCACGAGGAATTCGCGAATCGCACGACCAAGGGTCATATGCAGTACGAAACCGGCGCTCTCTCCGGCTTCGATCGGCCCTGGATGCACGACGAGGAGAAGAGGCAAGCCTACCACCTCCTGACTGCTCCCGCTACGGAGGAAGCGCAGAAGTGGCAAGGCTGGGGCACGTCTCTTAAACCCGCCCACGAACCTATTGTGATTGCCCGCAAGCCGCTGATCGGCACCTTAGTAGCAAATGTGCTCGTTCACGGCACCGGCGCAATCAACATCGACGGCTGCCGGGTGGAATGGCCGGAGGGGAAAGTTCCCGCGATCGGAACGCCCGGATGGGGTGGTCCGGCAAAGAAACTCACGGTAGTCCCGGGTCAGGACGGCGAAACCGTTGAGCGCACCGGACCCAATAACCTGGGGCGCTGGCCAGCAAACGTGATCCACGATGGTTCCGATGAGGTCCTGGAAGAATTCGCCCAGTACGGCAACTGTGGCGCTAAGGCCCCGGTGAAAGGCACCGAGGCGAGCGAAGCTGTCGCGGCAGACGGCATATACAACCGCCGTAAGCGCGTCAAAGGTGTTTTCCACGGCGATTCCGGTTCAGCCGCACGCTTCTTCTACTGCGCCAAACCAAGCCGCAAAGAACGCAACCTTGGCCTGGAAGACCCAGGCCCACAGTTCGAGCACGGCGCTACTTTACGGAAGATCGAGAACACGGAGACTAAAGGCAACACCCATCCCACAGTGAAGCCGCTCGCTCTCATGCGCTATCTAGTGCGCCTGGTGACACCTCCAGGCGGTAAGGTACTCGATCCGTTTATGGGCTCCGGCACCACTGGTATGGCGGCGATACTCGAAGGTTTTGATTTTGAGGGGATCGATTCGGAAGAAGCATACATTCCTATCGCAACCGCGCGGATTGCCTGGGCAGTTCGGGAGAGCGAGGAGACGAATCCATGATAAATCCCCATATGCATTGCCGTCCTCAGATTGTGATGAACTACATCGAATCCAGGTTGCGGCGTCTGGAGTTAGCAGTATCCGTGCTGAGGAAGCACGCCGCGACTTGCGCATTTTGCGAGAGAGACCAACCCTGTATGGTTGCGGACCACCTGACCAAGAACTTTCAATGCGAAACGAAATGACGTAGCCCGAATATTCGGGAGAGCGACGGAAAACGGTATTACCTACTATGGAATTGCTGACTCTAGTTCGGACTCTTCAGTCGCGGGTCGATAAGACTAAAAAGTTGATTTTCACGCTCAACCGCGAAAGCGGTCCGACTACGATCGAGGTTGGCGTCATCGATAAGAACGACGGGAAGTACATCCTCTGCGTTCCAACTCAGACGAACTGTGCCCAGGCCTGCCGTTTCTGCCACACCACCCGAATGGCCGAGAAGGTTGCCGTTTCCAACTTGACCGCCGAAGAGATCATTGCGATTGTACGTGAATCGTGGGCTATAGCTCGATTCGCCGATTCGAGTCGTCCCATCCTGGTTTCGTTTATGGGAGCCGGGGAGCCGATGGTGAATACGCGCAACATGCTTCTGGCAATGGCTCATCTGTATGGGTGGGGTGTCTCCAGCGGATTTAACATTCGATTCGGTCTAGCGACGATGCTTCCAGAGAGGTACGCGGAAGCTTTCCAGCTTTTCGCCTACGCAATCCGCTTCCTGAAGCTTCCGGTAAAGGTACATCTGTCACTGCATTATCCGACCACCGCACAGCGGCGTGAGTGGATGCCCGCATCGGCGACGGTCCATGAGTCCCTGGCGCTTCTAAAGGAGTATCGGGAGCAGACCGGCAACCCGATCGAGATCCACTACACCCTAATCGCCGGTGTCAACGATTCCATCTCCCAGATCCATCACCTCGGTAGTTTGGCGGCGCATTCCTATGGCGGCCATCCCGAGAGCATTCCTGTAAAGTTCCTCCACCTCAATCCTCTGCCAGGTGATACGCACCACGGCTCAAGCCCGGAGTGGGTGGAGATTTTGCAGCACCACCTCCTTTGCGGCTGGAATGTTCAGTCGGAATACTACATCAGTCCCGGCGCGGATATTGCCGCCTCCTGCGGTATGTTCATGACCGATGCCTACATCCCATCGAAGCCAGGCAACGTTCAGATCGAACCAGCCACGCCCGCGAACGACATGGCTCTCCAATTGCACGACACGGCCTGTAGAACAGGAAGCTGGCCTGTCTCTGAAGGTATTCAGTGAATTGTCATTGCTGCGGCAAACCAACCGAATGGGCGTGCTCCGACTGCCGCATCAACCTCGGCACGACCGTATATGTATGTGCCACGCGTGCTTGCCGTGAGGAACACGAGCAACGGTGCATGGGGACCAAAACTCGCGCCGACTACGAACGGGAACTGCAAGAGGCGCGATATAACCCTTCGAATGCCGGGGCCATCACCATTGACACCCTCATCAATGGCTGGTTGAGCATTACACGGCACGACGAAAGCGTTTGGCAGGGACAAAACGACTTGGCGAAGCTGATGGTCCCTTACGGTGGAAAGCCGCCCGAGGTGTGGTTAGCGGCAATAACCTTGGCCACCGCGACGGTGGGCCAGCGCGTACTTCACCCCCGTGAGTACGAAGAGTGTATGGCCGTGCTGCGTAGCGCCGGGATGGAGTGGGGAAAGGAACCATCATGCGTCGATTGATGACACGTAGAGACATACTGCGCGGAGCGCTTGGCGCTCCGATCGTGATGCCGGGATGGTTGGCGTGTATCACATTACGGTTTGAATGGGGGAACTCTTACCATTACTACTTTTCACTTGATCATATCTCGATAAATGCCAATTTCTGGGGGCAGGAATGGCTCCAGCATAGCGGGACTCGATCATCATGAGGGAATCGGAGAGGATTCTGCATCGGCTGCATGTCGGGGAACGCTTTGGGGCACTGACGGTGACTCAAGAAGTTCGCAATCGCAACGGACGTTTTTCTTACGTTAGCAAGTGTATTTGCGGTACTGAGATTAAAACACCGGCGTGTCTACTGCTGAATAGAACATTTACGAGTTGCGGATGTGCTAAAGGTGATCGCGCGAAGAAATTAGCATTGGATCGTCGGGTAAACCTGGCGGGAATGACTGTAGGTAGTCTCCTAGTACTATCCCCCGTTGAATCAACCGGAGTAAAGGGTGGTACCTGGTGGAATACACGTTGCGAATGTGGGATTGAAAAGAGAGTAAGAGCACAAAATTTACAAGCCAAGACGGTGCGTTCGTGTGGCTGCTTACTGAAGCGACGGGGTGTTAATAATCCCCTTTGGGGTGGTGGCAGCATAACCTCGGAGGGCTATCGCCGAATCATCGTCTGGGAGAACGATATACGACGTTCAGTTCTTGAGCATCGTTATGTTATGGAGAAATTTCTTGGACGCAGGTTAAGTCGCAAAGAGAATGTTCATCACAAAAACGGTATAAAACTCGACAATAGGATTGAGAACCTTGAGTTATGGGTTAAGGTGCAACCATGCGGTCAGCGGCTCGAAGACCTAGTCGAACATTACACCGCCTTTTTGGCCCAGTATGCCAGTGATATTAAGAAAGTGAACGAATTACATGAACGAGAGGTCGTGAATGTCTGAAATGGTGCGCAGTGCCGTTATTTCTAAATGTGGACGTTATCGCTATTTGTTGACTCGTAAATGGGGCAAACGCACTGACTTTGCCACGTTTGTAATGTTAAATCCTAGTACTGCGGACGGATTTAGGGACGATGCTACGATCCGCAAGTGCATCGGCTTCGCGAAGCGCTGGGGATTCGATGGCATCCAGGTCGTCAACCTATTCGCCTGGCGGTCGCGTGATCCACTCGACCTACTCGCGAACGACATTGACGTGCATTGCGAAATCTGCGGTTATTCGTGGACCCAGCAAGAAACTGAGCATGTAGGACCCCTTCCTTGCGAACTCTGCGGGCAGGCCCTCAAAGAGGACGGCACCGGCGCAACGACCGAGGTAGATGCCCCGGCCCGCGACCTTTACGGTCCGGACTACACACGGCATTTTGAAGATGCCTTCGCGCGGTCGTCGCTCGTGATAGCAGCCTGGGGCTGTGAAAGCACACTGAACAAGGCGCTGCTGCTCCGAGCCAGGGCACGCGTCGTCACAATGGAGCTTCTAAAGCTGCCGATCCCGGTGGAGTGCCTGGGAATGTCAAAGAAAGGTACGCCCTACCATCCTTTGATGCTGGCCTATACAACCCAGCGCCGGTCGTTTGCGGAAATGCTGAGTGAAGTGCCGAGAATCGGAAGTTAACACTAGCACCGAGGTCGGAGTTTACCCCGACTGAAGTTTCTTGGAGAATACACATGACAGAACCCCTAGCCGATACCATCGCCCGCAAGACCAAAGAAATCGAGCCCTACCTCACCACCACCATCAATGATCCGGAGATGGTCCGGATATATTCGAAGGTATCAGAGGCATTCGCACGCCGGATCGAGGCGATGTTCGAGTCAGAAGACTCCCTCCAGGCCGCATATAAGGCGCGGTTCCCGGGCCTGGAATTCGACCGCACCGATCGTTGGCATCTGATTCTGGCGAAGGAGTTGCAGGATGCGTGGCACGAGCATGGTCCGGTCGTCAAGGCTTCCGTCACTCCCTATGACCGGAACTGGATTCTCGCGATCCTCGGTGAGTTGCTCGACTTCAACTTGTTCTCCCAGGTCCTATTGAATCTTCAGGATTGGGGACTGTTGCGTTACCGCGTTGCCGACGTCGAGGCCGATACCGCGAAGCTGCAGGCGAAGTGGGCCAGGAAGTCACCCAGCCCATTCGACGCCAAGGCGAAGATGGTGAAACAGGCATCGAAGCCCGAGGACATCGACTTCAACCACGATCTCTCTACGCTCAAGTCGCTCCGCATCATCCCCAAGATCGCTCCAGGCCTCAGTTTCCGCGTGACGCCGAAGGGCTCTACTCCGGCGCTGGTGGACTCCGCGAATCTTTCCATGCTCGGCGTCGGCGGAGACCAATACCTGTTGGTGCCATCGTCCTTCAAGGTCGCATATATTACCTGGGAGACAACTCCCGAGGTCATGACGCCAACTGAGGATGGCAAGTTCCGGCATGACCTCATCGACTACCCGTTCACGTCGAAATCCGGGGGTGACACACTTAACTCCGTCATGGCGGTCCGGCTCCTGGCGGCGGTCCTTTACAAGCATCTGCCAATCAGTAACCCCAAGGTGGTATTGCCTCGCATGACCTCAATTATGGTTATGACGGACGCGGACATCACCCTGGTCGAGAACTTCGCCGACATGGTCAGTCAAGGCTGGATCACCGACGAAGCATGGCCCGTCACTTATCATCGTGATCGTCGAACTCCCTGAACCATTCACAATCACGATCTGACTTCCCTTCCCTTCTATAAACCGGGGTGCTCAAGCCCCGGACCTTCTCAGGAGGAACTGCCTATGGTCTATATGCCCACCATCGAAGACACCCCGAACACTGTCTCCCGTAAACGGAGACGCAAGATGGAGAACGCAGTACCTACTCAGGCCTGAAGGGGGGTGATCCTAAATAATCTCGAAAAACGTCCGGTGAGAATCCGGACGTTTTTCGTTTTGGAGAATTTTCCTCTCGTTTTTCCATGCGGACCTCGCGAATCGGTATTAGCTCTCAGGGCGAAATTACAAAGTGCGCCCGGAGGAAAGGTCTTCATGGAGCTTACAAACGATAGTGTGTTCGGGTTGCTTGACCCGGGCAAGCGCGTCTACAACGTCGATACGCAGAAGCAAGTCGATCGTGAGGAATTCCAGGCGCAGAAACTCTTCCACCTCTACCTCTTCGGGCCGAAGGGCCTGGCCGATACATTGGGGCCGACCTGGCAGATGATCCACGATCCGCGCTTCATCGCGATCGAGAATGCCTTCGTCCGCGTACGCAAGGGAGTTTTCGGCGGTGACGCCACGCTCGGCATCCAGCGCCAGCAGCCAGACGGCTCCTTCAGTAGTGCGATCGAGGACCTCAATCAGTACTCCGAGATCCTGGGTGAAGGCCGCTACTTCCACTCCGTGCTGCGGTCCATGGCTTATCATAAGGCCATCATTTCGCTTTACCCCGGGCGTCCATTCTCGGTTCCTCGCAAGGAGACGCTGCCCGGCATCTTTGTCTTCAATCAACTGAGCCCGGAGGGTCAGAAAGAAGTTGCCGAACTGGCCGCGACCTACACTGAGTTCTACCCCAAGAACCTGGCCAAGCAGAGTGAGAGCGCGATCTGGGGCCTGATCCGGCAGGAATGCCCGAACTACTTCAGCCGCAAGAACGTACCCAACCAGGTGGCCAAGGACCTTTTCTCGATTCTGCGCCTGGACCTGGTCGGTCTGATTGACGACTATGCCGAGATCGCCAAGGTTCAAGAATGGGTGCTGCTGGATGAGGAATCGACTCTGGTTGAGCCGGAGCACATTGACTCTGAAGCGCCACACATCTGGGTCGAGGTCGAGTTGCTGGAACGGGCACTCACCATTCGCGCTTCCCTGCGCGTCACCGCCGCCCAGATCATCCGGACTTACGGCCTCCATCGTTTCATGGAAGAACGGGAGATCAAGTTGACCGACCTGGAGCGTGACCAGTTGCTTCAGGTGGTGTACGAGTCCGACTACCCAGACGACCCCACCCTAGGCTCAAAAATTCTCTTTTATCTATCGGCAATCAAGAATACCGGCAAGACTTTGGAGGAGCGCGAGGCTGAACAGTGCCACGCGGCCAGCGGCGAAGCCAAGGCATACGTCGCGAAGTTAAAGAGTGGTGAAGAGCAGCCGATCACGCGCTACACCGACCCCGCCGAAGCATTCGACGAAGACGAAGGCCTGACCGAGGAAGATAAGGCCTCCATCAAGACGGCGATCGAAATCCAGCGCAACCCGCTTAAGATGTTCGTCTTTATGCGGTACACAGCGGCGGAGAAGCGCCGGGATGCCGCCGTCGCCGACGTCAAAAGAATCTCTGCCATGCAGGATCGGGTTGCGTATTATGAGGCTCATCCGGAAGAAATTCCGGTCTTCGACCCGGACTTCTATCTACCGACCGCTGAAGAAATTGTTGCCGAAGTGGCCAAGATTCCGGCCCTCCAGCAGAAGATTGCCAAGCTCACCAAGGTCGTCGAAATCCTCGCGCCGGTGTTCGAGCGGCCCGACTATCCGCTTACGGAAGAGTCGGCTGCGGAACTCCTTGGGCAGTGTGAGGAGTTCGATTCAACCACTCTGCACGTCGTCCCCCACCCTGACGATGTGGCGGAGGCAGGCCAGCCCCAGGGCACCTCCCCGGTGTCCGAGGCATCCACGGCCTGACCACATTTCGCTGGTGCCGCCCCTGTCAAAAGTGGCGGATAAACGTGACGCAGAAACGTCCCTCGGCCAGCGAAATCCAAAGCGGGAAGGTCCACCCGGACTTTCCCGCTTCTTCTTTATTTGCAGAGAAATGGAAGCAATACCAGTTCGAGCGGTATACCGCACACTAGCCGCACACTTAACGAAGGGTCCATCCGGCTGGAGGGGTCAGATTGAGGCCCCGGATCAGGCTCGTCACGACGATGTCTTCCTTTGTCACCTGGAACCCCGCTTCCTCGACCCTCCTGATCATGCCGTCGATCGCCGTGTCGATCCAGTCATCCACCCGGCTGTTGAGCGCCACCTTGTTGCGCCGGAAGACCGGCGTCGCGGTCAGTTCACCCAGGACCCCCTGGAACGCCGGACTCTTCCCTTTCGAGCGCGGAACGGCGGCCTTGGGAGCCTCTGTGGCGGCGGTCTGCATGGGGACTTCGCTTACCTCAATCGCCTCGGGCGCGGCAGCCTCGGCGATCGGACTGGCTGGATCGGTCCCCGGGGGCAGCATGATGTGTTCCAGTTCATCGAGGTTGGGCGGCCTATTGGGCAGATGCGCCATCATACCGCTGCTACGCTGCTGAGCCATGCAATTACCTCCTCCGCTAAATGGTTGAATTCGTTGCAGGAAACGCCTATTCGCCCATATTCATACAAGGTCTTGCCATCCGTGTACGCCCGTACCACTTCAGCGCGGTTGGTGATCTCCTGCTGGGCAATCGTGACCCGAACGCCTTCGGCCTGGAAGAATTGCGCCGCTGCCGCGCGGGCCTCCCGGCTATATGCGTTGTTGCCCGGCAACTTCCGGCTGACGACCACCATCACCTTTAGCTCACTTCGTATCTCGCTGATGTCTCGTAAGATAGGCATCAGTTCTTCCGAGGCGTCAAAGTCGCAGAAAGACGGCTGAACGGGCACGATAACCAGATCGGCAATCCGCAAGGCCGATCGCGTGATATTGGATGCGCCAGCCGGGCAGTCCACCAGGCAGTTGTCGAAACCGCCGACCTTCAGCAGTTGAGGCAGCCGGGAGTGTATGTCCGCTTGTGCACCTCCGGCCAGAGTGTAAGGAGGGTCGCCGCTCTCGCGACGGCGGAAGTGTTTGAACGCGCACGCTGCAGGGTCCGCATCAACGAGAAGCACCTTACCGCCGAGCCCGTTCTGGAGCCCATGCGCCAGGTGCACCGCGATGGCGGTCTTACCCACACCGCCCTTCTGATTAGCAATCGCGATAATCGCCATACGGCAACTATACACGCCTCGGCGACGACGGGGTATTGATCCTTGTGGTTCGGCGCAGCAGTTTGCGAGGTTGCGTGCACGCTCGCTTGCTCGCAAAGTTGCGTGCAAGTCAGACGGCTCGATGCTTGGCGTCAGCGGTGGGCACGAGGCGCGTGCACACGCCGTCCGGATCGTTTGCGAATACCATGGCAAGCATATAAAATAGCTCACACGCTTGCACGTCGGCGTCCACGCGATCCAGGTGGATGGTTATACGGTGGGGCTCAAGACGGATATTCGAGGGAAGGGTCTCGCACGTCGCGCCGAGCACATCACGGACGATCGTAAATCTCTTGGGCGTGGGCCTATGCGCCTCCCGAAGCGCCTCACGGACGGCCAGGACCTCTGCTTGGCTTTGGGATAGGTCGGCGGCAAGATCCTTCCGGCGTTCAAGCTGCCAGGACTCTTCCTTCGCCACCCGCTCAACCCAGGAGAGAAGGGAAGTGCGCGATATGGTCGAGGGCTTGCCACGTTCCGCTGTGACGCCCACTTGCTCCATGAGGGTGAGCGCCGCCCGGCGTTGAAGTTGGAATAGCTCCTCGATAGCCGCGCGATCGAGATCCCGGGAGCGCATCTTGCGGAGGCATTGTGCGATCTCATCGGCTCGTGGGAGCCATGTGCGGGGTTGGGCCATGAAACGAGTTTACTTCTTTGTATTATCTAGCGTCGGACTTCTCTCCCACCGTCCGCATCAATTTGGCTACGGTACGTTCAAGGCTCCTTTGACGCACAATACCCTGAGGGGTTCGTCTATAGACCGTGATCGCCTCTAGGTCGCCTTTCGCCAGCAAATGCTCCGCGACTGGCTGGAATGTGAGGTTTGGTTTAGGGAATAGCAATCCCCTCTCGATTTCCTCGATCGCTTCGAGCATGAAAAGCTCATCCTGCGGGTAGATCGGATCGCGCGGCTTCCGTTCGAAAGCCGCGCGGCGTCTCCGCTTTGCCTCGTAGTCTTCCAAAGACGTGTAGTTTCCGTTCAGGACCCGGGTAATGGTTGCGGGAGTCACCTGAAATAGGTGCACAAGAGTAGTTGAAGTTTCCTTAGTGGGTTCGTTAGTGTATATTGCACGGATCTGTGTGCACTCATCGCGCGTAAGTTTCGGCTTCGCCATAGAAATCCTTTCAGTGCGGTAGTGCGCCCAGATTACCCTCAGCTTGGGCCGTGGCGATCCGTTGCCAGAGAAGCTGGCCGCTCTCTTTCTTGTGCCGGTATTCAGCTTCGCGCTCCGGCGAGAAGGCCGAGCCGTCTTTGGCCGCCGCGATCCCGTCTGCTATTGCGGCGAGGAGGGAAGGGAACCCCCGCACGATTCGCGTAGCCTTCTGAAAGTGGTTGAGGTTGACGCAGCCAAGCCGGTCGGAGAGGCAAGTGGTGCGTCCAGGGACAATATTCCAGGGGAGGAGATAGACGTCAGGTCGAGGAGAGTCGCGATCGAACTCGACTCCGAGACGCAGATCATTTATCTTCAACTCAATCCTGATCGAACCGGGCACCCAGTTGATTCCCTCCAGGCGCTCGTATTGGACGCCTTCGCGCTTGAGCAACGCTTCGACGATATCCGCCATCCTCCTGCGGTCGGCTTTCCGACGCTCACTGAGCGCCGACACATCTATTGTCGGCATCGATCCTCTCCCGTACAAGCTTGCGCCCGCAATTAAATGATTTGACAAACACGCTTGTTGAGCCCGGTGTTTCGACCTCCCACTTTCCGGTGACGTGCCGAAACAGATGACCGAACCACCGCGTTCCAGACCAGACCTCATAAGTCCCCGGGTCCGTTCGGATGAGCAACGGAGTTGAGGGGAGGCATTCCGGGTAATGGTCAACGATCCTCATAGCATATTCTGGTGAGCGGGAAGGGAATCGGTGATATTTACTGCGCAGCAAATATAGGTGTTTCCGTGGTGGATTCCTCCACAGGATATGCCTCCACCAGGTAATCGCCCTTCTTCTCGTAATAACCCACACCGTTGCCGCACCGGAAACCTACAGCAGCCCCCATATATCCCTCTCCGTTATAGTCCTCGATCGCATCCTCAATATCCGTCAGCCGGACACGAAAGTGTTTAGCCGCCTGCCGGAAGGTGGGAAACAGGGTTCCGCGATCCGCCTTCTCGGAAGCATATGTGAACGAGTTCGCGTACTCGAAGAGAGCCTGGGGTGTAAGTTTGGTTTTCATGTCGTTTTGTTCGTAGCTCAAGCCGTTGCCCTCTTTAAGTTAATACGCTCGCCAGTGCGTGCGGCGAAAATAATCTCCACCATACTCTAGGCAGCCGGAATGGAACCAGGGATGTGACTACTCTTCCATCCCGTCGAGCCCTAGCGCCCGGGCACAGAACAAGGTTGCATAGCGGGCCTCATTTATCTCCAGATTACGGTGCGCCACTGCATGGAGGAGGGCCATGTCCAGGGTAGGCCAGAAGGAGGCCGTACTTATGTCGTCAACAAAAACCACAAACTCAGTACGCGTCCGATCGTAACCGTTGCGCGGCGTCCACGTCCCATTAACGAAGTTCCTCGGATACCGCTCGACTATCGTATAGGGACCGACCTCAAAGATCGCCTTGTAGGGACTGTCGATCTCTTTTTTGATTTTTTCAGTGTCCATCTCAACTCTCCAAATTGACAGTGGTTGGGGAGCGGAGGTCTTCCCGCTCCTTCGAGAATTTCCCGCCGTTACAGACCATTTTGCGCCGACCAAGAAAATTGAGGTGTTGCCACGAGGAACGCCCGCAGACCGGGCAGGTAAACTTCGACCTGTAGCCTTTGCCGACGTATTGCGTGCCCGCCACGTCGCGGACGCAGATAGCGGCTTCGTGTTGTATCGTCTCGGCCACGGCTCTAAAGGGCGGTGGTTTCGGAGGCATGAACTGTGCCGCCTGGCTGCTTCACAACGTAGGGAGTGACGAGGCGCGTGCGATCCTCAAAGACCTCGATGTAGGACTCGCCAAAGACAACCTTACCAATCTTGGCATAACGGCGACGGACGCCCGATTTTTGTGCGCTGACCTCGCCGCATAGAGTGGCAAAGGTGTATTTGCTCGATCTCACAACGGCAGCATCGACAATCGTGGTTCCCATGATCACCTCACTACATTCTGGCGAGCGGGAAGGGAATCGGCGAAGTTCCGGAAGGGGTATCAAGTCTGGTACCATCCAACAGCCTCATCCGGTGCTAGGCTGGAGGATTAGATGGAAGACCAGTCTCCCACGATCGAGAAGAAGCCGGTGAGCAGCGTGAAGACCCAGCTTACGCTCTGGGACAAGCGGCCAGGCAAGCCCCTTTCCGCCGACCGGCTCGACGACCTGATCCGATCCGCCGAGGATATTGAGGTCCTCAATGCCTGGGATGCTCAGACGGTGCGGTACGCCGGGCGCTGCTTTGTCCAGGTCCACCTTCCTCATTCCATCCGCCGTCTGAATCAGTTCGAAACTTACATCCGGGAATCGGGCGACTTCTCCCTGCAACTGAAGCCGGATGCGAAGTTCGGGCTCCCTTATGGGACCATCCCGCGCCTGCTCCTGATCTGGATCGCCGACGAGGTGCGCCGGACCAAGAAACCCCTCCTGTTCCTGGGTGACAACCTCAGCCGGTTCATGCGGGAGTTGGATATTGTTCCGACCGGAGGCCGGTGGGGAACCGTCGTCCGGCTCCGCGACCAGATGGAGCGGCTTTTCAACTGCGAGATCCGCTTCCGCTACGCCACCAAGGAGAACTCGAAGGGGCCATTATTCGCGATCCAGAATTACGACCTCTGGTGGAGCAAGCCGATCGATCCCCGCCAGTCGAATCTCTGGCGCTCGAATATCCTGTTGACCGATCCGTTGTTCGACGAGTTGCTGCATCACAGCCACCCGGTGGATATGCGGGTCATAAAGGCGCTCCGGCGTTCGCCGATGGAACTGGACATCTACTGCTGGCTCACCTACCGGATGTCTTATCTCGACCGCCCACTATTCCTTTCCTACAAGGCGCTCCGGGCTCAGTTCGGGTCCGCCTACCAGGATGAGCGCAACTTCAAAATCAACATCGATAAGGCCCTGTGGAGCGTGCTCAAGCAATACCCACAGGCCAAGGTCACAGCGCGGGCATCAGAGGGGGGCAGGGAAGGGTGGAAGTTCCTGCCCAGCCGTCCCCACGTCCCAGCCAAACCCAAAGCGCTATCTCGTAAGTAAATCAGCACTTAACTACGCATTAGAACTTGCAGTCCGATCCTCCTCGGACTCAGTGGGTTAGGAGATTTCCCCGCATTAGAACTTGCAGTGTCCACGCATAAGACCTTGCGCATTCACGCATTGCAGCTTGCGGGCTGCGCATTGGAGCTTGCAGCGTGTCTCCGATCTCCTTTGCCATCAACAGCATGGGGAGGGGCCTAGTATCGGGCCTTGTATCACTCTTCTACTCATTTCTAGTCTTTAGAAGCCGCTGGTACACGGCTGGTTGAAGTCACCTTTCCCCACAAGAAACCCGTCCGATCCCGACCAGGCAGCCAGTATTTGATGTTATCAAAATCGGAAGCATGACAATAGAGCGCCGGTGTATAACACGCTGTATAGCGCCAGGCCTACTTCGTTGAGGAAGGCTGCTGCGGACTCAGGCAAACGATTAGCTGTAGAGGGTGGCTGCCGCTATACATCGTGCTATATCGTGTGCAATATACATCGGAACCTATGGTAGACTTCGAGGTATGCCGGAACCGAAGGATTTCAACCTCACGCCGCCAGGCCTCGATCCCGCCATACTGCTGCAGGTCGAGGAGATGAAGAACCGCATCGCCGACTTAGCCGCCCGCCGCAAGCGCCGCCGCCCTACGCTCGAAGCGTGGTCTTTCCGGATCGAGACGAGCCTCCACCACGACCTCGATCGTCTGGCCAAGCACATGAAGGTTGTCAGCATGACCGACATCGTCCACGGGCTGCTCGAAATATGGGTGCCGGTCATGCTGAAGGGACAGGGAACTGCGCAGGCAGCCGGATATGGAGTTCCCGGCATCCCTGCCGCTCAGCGCGAGCAGCTTGCCGCGCTCCTGGGGAGCCTGGTGCAGGTTCTGCAAAGCAGTGGGGGCCAGTCATGAAGTGGTCCGGCAGGATTCCACAGCCGCCTACGATCCTCGGCCTCCCACCGATGGTCGATCCTCCAACGTTGCCGTCGCATATCGAGTGCCCCCGCTGCGGTGCAAGGCCCGGCTACGGGTGCCAGACCGCGACCGGCTTTACCGCCGCCACGCACCGGGATCGCTGGGAAGCGGTAGGTATTCGCGACAAAGAAACGAAGCTCGCGCTTCTTCACGCCGACTGGGAGTTCGTCCGGGAATGTCGCAGGAAACTGATTGCAAGCTCATATGCGTGAATAACTTGAGTAGCGATAATTCAAGCACAGCTTGACGAGCATCCAAACAGTAACCGCTCACTTTAAGTTGCCGCCGCAACCATATGATACTAAACTATTTATTCAAGAAAGTCTGATAAGAGGGATTATGTATAGTAAATAGTAAACTGAATCAGAGTCGCGTATATCATTGAGTTAATAGGCTTTCCAAGATTCTTGAATTTTGAATTCCCTCCGCAAAACCAATATTCCGGTGCGCCGCAGGAACCGGTATTAACAAATGAGGGATTCAATGCGCATAGTGGCGAATGTACGCGGGAAGTTCTTGGAACCGTTTGGAAACGTCGGCGTCCGCGATGCTGTGAGTTGTCTACAGCTTCAGGCCGTCACCGGCGAAGAGACGCAAATTCTTCAACACGTCTATAAGGTGCTCCGCGAGGGTGGTACGATACGAGCGATCAGTGACCGTCCAGGCGTAATACAAATCCTATGCGAGTTCGATAAACCCCCATCCAAGGCCCCCGAGTCATCTCCGCCTGTAGAGGCCGTTGAGACTCCAGTAGTGCAGACCGTTCCGGCTTCTAACCCTGAAGCCGCCCAGGAGCATCAGCATGTCTACTCCGTTCTCAGTAACTGCGTCCGCGATCCCGAAGGTGTTTGGCTAGGGTGTGCCTGTGGAAATTGGGCTTACTTCCCTCATCTTGTGGAGCCGAGCGACACCGAGGTGAAAATCCCACCTCCAAAAGTCAACTAACTTCCCCGATTGGGAAGCATTTCGCCAGAACGTATTGAGAGGAACCGATGAGCTACCTGCCTGAAGACCAACCCCGCCGCTTCGTCGAAGCGCTGGAGCGGCTGCAACGCTGGGACCCTGACGCCATTGATATTGTGGTAGGGGGTTCCAGTCCGGAGCTTATAGCTCTGACAGTGGTGCCTCGTACCTCCGATCCGTGCGGACTTCAGGCGGCCATGTGGTTGTTTCGGCAACACGGCGCGGTGGAGCTTCACTTTTATCCACCAGATGATCGCTGGCCGGATCAACAGGTTGAGATACCGCTCATGTGCAATAAAAACTTGGAAAACTTGGGTCTAGGATCGACAGAGAGGGATTGAGGGAGACATGAGTACCGAAAGCACCGTGGTTTTCGAGCCCGGAGATCGCGTGAAATATTGTGGCGACGAAGGCACCGTTGTCAGCAATAGCGGTGACGGGGGCGTAGTGCGCTTCGATGATGGCATGACCTGCAAGTGGTGGTGGGTATTTGCTGGGACGCCGGTGACGCTTGTGAGGAAGGCCAATCCTTTGGCCGACCCACTCAAACCCTCCCCCTCCCTGCTGCTCAAGGTGGGCTCCATCATTGTGCACGCCCAGGAACTGGCTTCGCCGGGAGGTCACCCTTTCGACGGGGTCGCCCTTGAGGGGCTCCTACATGACCCTGAAGTGGTGGAGTGGCTGCTGGCGATGGACAAGGCGGCTTACCTACCGAAGATGAGGGGCTGAATGCCGCGTTTCTCAAAAGACCAGATCGAGAAGGCGGCCAAAGCTGCGGCCACCAAAGGCTGGTCCTTGATGGGTGCCGAAGGCGAGGGAATGCGCTGGGGTTACCACCTGCCCGATTCGTGCCTGGAGTATTGGCGTGCCGTGGCACGGGCGGCCCTCAGCACCATTAAAGCGACTCCTCGCGTCACCGTCGAAGAGGAAGAGGAAAACCACATGCTCGCTGCACTCAGCCTGGACGATTACTCCCTGTTTCGCCTCACCCTGTTCTGGAAGAAAGAGAAAAACGGCGGTCATTGGCGAGTGACGGATAAGGACGGTAAGATCCTTGGCTTCGTGCGCCGGGTATCGCCGGGTAGCTGGGACGCTTATATCTGCACCGGCAAGAAATGGCCGGAAAGCGACCAGTGCATCAACATCGGCCTCCAGGGGCGCGATCTTTACCGGGCGCGTCGCGATGTGGAGGGGGCTCTATTCAAACGATCAAAAGGGGACACTTAAGAGATGACGATAACACTGCGTGTAGTCCTTGGTGCAATTCTATTGCTGCTTGTGGTTCTAGGTGTTGCGGGAACGCTGTTTAGCGTCGGTTGCCTGTTGTGGGTAACTCTCGCCGACATACTCAACAATCTGTTTTGATTTGAAAGCTGGCTTCCTAGAGGCTAAAAATCCGTCCTAGTACAGGAAAGGAAATACGATGCGTGCTGTTGATTTATCACTTTTGAAGGACTGGCGTATGCCATCAGGTATCGGCAGTGTAGCGTTTCACACGGCGTGTGTAGTAGCACAAGCAAACATCGTCGATGCTTTGTCCCAGGGAAGGGCCATCGGCGAATTAACCGATGAGCTAGATTGTGCGTGCCCAGTGCTTCGCATTCTAGCCATTGCACTTAATGATACTTACTGGTGGCTCAACGATGAGGAGCGTACAACCACGTTGCTACCACTAATTCCGCTTTTGCTTGATTCGCGACGTGAACCTAGTGTGACTGCTCAACGTGGAGTAAAAGCGGCTACTTTCGCCAAGGCCGCCGCCAAATTTGCCGCCAAGTCCGCCGCCGAGGCCGCCAAATATGCCGCCGAGGACGACGTCGAGGCCGCCGCCAACTATGCCAAATTTGCCGCCGAGGACGCCAAATTTGCCGCCAAGGCCGCCGCCAAATTTGCCGCCAAGTCCGCCGCCGAG